>Ga0115854_10072_pt1 | contig 20103 bp, 12 predicted proteins | sample InSIn2SAF170_FD_83868 | JGI IMG/M metagenome (GOLD analysis project Ga0115854, IMG submission 83868)
CCTAGATGGTTTTAGATTGATGTGTTTTGTGAGATCCCACATTCATGCTTGGAATATGGCATGTGGGTGAATGGTTGAAGAAATATTTGGCTCAACCATTATACGGTCAGGGTGAACCATACTCTGATACCACTCTGTAACACACTCCTCCCACATCTACCCAAGTAACCGCCCAACCAGGGTAAACATGCGATGAGAGGCCAATATGATATGATTTGACCTCCTAATTCATGTTAAGGAAGTGGAACCCATGGAAGCACACCATATAGACTTTCAACATCAACATTAGGACCCTCAAGAACCAACCCAACCTTGTTTCCAAAGAGACCCTGGATCCCACTAAGATTTTGGACCACTTGACCTCTGGATGCTCTCATGCTATGGGCATGCAAACATCTAGGGACTTCTGGATGCTCTCACAAGCCTGCAAACCAACATCCACAGACTCTTTTTCTTAGTGTTGTGCCAACATCCCTAGGATTTTAGCCACTTGTTAAGGCAGAGAGCCCAGTTCACTGCCCAGAATTAAATGACATCTTTAGAATAGTAATATGACAAGGAAATGACAGTATGAAAGTAATCACTTGAATGAGACCTTCACTGGACCCGTACTATCCATGGAAAAAATTTCGTCAAAAATATCATGAATATGTAATCTACAGGTATAAATAACAAATACGAGCATAAAGGTCTCATATTTCGCTGAGAATTGCTAAGAAACATTGATGCCTCAACACATCAACTTCCATTTCATCCATCAGGTCATAGACACATTGATCATTCATTTACAACTAAACACATGATGAGAGCCATGTATAGCTACTGTCATAAAACACATACATAACCAACATAATAGAATGATAAATAGAAATGAAATCATAGTCATATAAACCACATATAATCCAGTATAATACTCATAGAAATACAAGGACAAATAACCTCATATTGATGATGCAAAATCCAAATCCAGGATGGGAGTTCCACATTCAACCTGACCGTATAATGGTTGAGCCAAATATTTCTTCAACCATTCACCCACATGCCATATTCCAAGCATGAATGTGGGATCTCACAAAACACATCAATCTAAAACCATCTAGGGCTTCTGGAGGCCATCCACCTCAATCCATCAAATAATGATTCCACCTCATAGTTAGACATCACCAACCCATCATCAGATCGGTCTCTATCCCAACCATCTAGGGCTCCAGAGCATTTTTTCCAACCGAGGCTCTAGGACAAGTTACTCAACACACAACTTCCACTAGGCTCTAGAACATTTGTCCAACCAAGGCTCCATGACTAGTAACTCAACCCACTAAGGGCTCCAGAGTGTTTGACCAACCAAGGCTCCAGGAAACAGTAATTGAACCCAAGCGAATGAAATATGAGGACAAACTAAAAAAAAAGGAATAATCCCACAATCTCCATGTCTATCCATGAAATGGAAAGGCTACATAAATCCATTGTCAATATAGGCAATCCTCCATGACAGTGACAGATAATGACCAAAAATCCACATGCATATGTCATGCAGGCCAAAACTAGTGAGGAAAACATACATGCAACTCGGTACCTATAAGAAAATCCCACTGTAGCTGCTGATCATGATGTCCTCTTGCACTTTCCTGCTCTTCCTTTGCCTTCTTGCTCCAAAAATACAAGTATGCCACACTCTCCAAGAGTGTTCCAAGAAAACTCTAAGTCTCTAAGAGTATGAGAGAGAGAGAGAGAGAAGAATGAGAAAGCTCAAAAATTGAACTAAAAAAACGTTACAAATTGATCCTCGGAAGCCTTTTTATGAATGAGGCCTCAATTTTCCTCATTTTCCATTATTTTCCTTCATTTCCTCCTCACATGAAACCTATGATCTTTCACGTCTCTTTTCTCCTAATTTTCATTATTTCCATAAATAAATGTGCCAAAATGGCATTTGAATTTCCAAATCCTTAGCCATTAAACAATCACAAGTGATCCCCATCACTAGGATTTTTCCCAATATTCAACTTGGAATAAGTGTCCCATCAATCATGGTTATTATTTTGCCTTTATTAACTTTTATTAAAAGGAAAGTTCACCAAAGTTGTTACAATATATATGTTGCAAAATTCATTTCATGCTCTGTTACTTGTGATTGGATATCTTTGTGTATTTTCAAGTTACTTTCAAAAATCACCCACTATGCTATCACAGTTATCTCTGAAACCTCCATTTAGTTTGCTTTCATTTTTTACTGCTTGTAGTAAGGATTGTTTTAGATTTTCCTTTGTTCTTATCGTAATTAGATCGCTTGCAAACTAATTTTGTTTGATCATTGAGTGCCTAGATGAATTGGTGTTCTAGTCATCCTTCTGAAAAGCTTGTTTGAATCAGTTATTAAACTTTGCATCTTAGTTTTCTTAATTTTATAAAATTAAGTGACTTGAAAAGAAAATATTTGCATTGGCGTTTAGGGTGTTGTCTATGCATCAACATTGGAACATTTGCATTTAAAATGGAATTGTACTTTGCACATTGTTTGTTGTATATTTTTTGTTGTGTACTCTTTGTCTCTTCCCTTCCGTAGATAGATTTTGATTGAATGAGAAAGATTTCATTTCCTCGTGCTAGTTTGCATTTGAGGATATTCATGTGACGTTTGCAGTGAGCCCAAAAATTGAAGCTTAATTGAAGATAAACATTAAAATTTATTGAATCAGCCTAAGGAGCATATGTAACATTAACACAAACATTTAGAATTCTAGGCTAGAGATGTGTTCTGGCATCGTTAAACATAGGAGTTTTCATTGTTTTCCATCGTTGTATCCCGGGGGTGAAATCACGTTCCACATATGTGTGTGTATAGGATCATTCTCCATGTACCTTTGGGTAAATTGGATGATACTCCACAAATGTAAAATATATGGTGTTATCAGGAAAACTAGTGTCTATACAGAACTGCTAGTCCCACTAAGGGTGATAACTACCTTAGAAACAAACACACTAAGTCTACTTTCATTTTCCTTTATGAGAGATAGATGAGAGAAGAATAAAGGAGACCAACCTCTATCTTGCGTTCGTTTCCTTACTTGGTTCTTCTCCCTTCTGATAGTCTTTTGCTACTTACTTCCTTCTATACCCAGCTTCAAAGAGTACCTGTAGAATCACAGCAGCATAATACTATACGAGAATATAGATCTATTATCATAAGCAATATAGGATCAGATGTATATTAACCACACAAATGCATAAAACATCAATCACACAAGCATGTGGAGGAAAACTTGAATAGCTTTATTAATAATCAAGAAAAAACAAAGAGGATTACAACCAGTTGTTCTGACCCAGCATCATCCTCTCAGCAAGAAGCCCTTCTTCACCTTATGAAAAGCTTAGACCACCCAACACTATGCTATGGCACCAGGAAACCAACAGCACTTCCTTACAAGATACAAAATTCCAGCCTCTGGATCTCTGGGATGAGGGATCCATATATAGATGTTTGCAAGGGGGTGAGTCAGCTTTTGAGATTTGATTAGTGTCTTCTCTCTGATAGTTCTTGATTCCACTTGGAGATTTATGATCTCTTACTCATCCCTAGTCAAATTCAGAGAGGCAAGTGTCACAGGAGAGGTTTCTGGAAGATTCCATGCTCCTTCACCTTGCGGATTGACACTTCCATTTGTCCCTCCTCACCCATCGCACCCCATAGAAGGGTTTTTTGACATGCATCGCACCTACTTAGTGTATTCAGGTGGGATGCAACACACTTTGCCTATGGAGCAGGTGAAATGGTCCAGTTTTGACCAGTTCTGAGTGGTTTTTCATGGAGAACTTCTGGGAGAAGATGTAATCAGTTGACCTTGTTCTTTTAGGGGTCAAAACAACACTTTTAGGGACTTAAGAGCCCTTAGTTTATGGACATTTATGATTGGAGTTGCAGTGCCCAAAAATGTCTATAACATATGGTAATGCTCTCATCAAATGAATACGCATTAGACAACACTACTACAAACTGCACTTCCATGTACCATCGAGTATATTTTGGAAGTCCCCAACAATTTGCTATCCTCACAATAGGTAACTAATTTAGCTACCTTGTGTACCATGATACACTGAAAACAACATTAGGAGAGATTGCATGCACGTACATTAATTCCTTGGTTTTCCAATGTGTATATTACAATTGACGGATGCTTGGTAATGATTTATGCCTTTGTGTGGTTAATATACATCTGATCCTATATTGCTTATGATAATAGATCTATGTTCTCATATATTATTATGCTGCTGTGATTCTGCAGGTACTCTTTGAAGCTGGATACACAAGGAAACAAGTAGCAAAATACTATCAGAAGGGAGAAGAACCGAGTAAGGAAACAAACGCAAGATAGAGGTTGGTCTCCTTTATTCTTCTCTCATCTATCTCTCATAAAGGAAAACGAAAGTAGACTTAGTGTGTTTGTTTCTAAGGTAGCTATCACCCTTAGTGGGACTAGCAATTCTGTATAGACATTAGTTTTCCTGATAACAAAATGGTGACTCCGCTGGGGAGCGAATAGGTTGTTTGTTTATCTACATTTGTTTACTTTATAAACTTACAGACGGAGCCTGAAGCCAACCCAGCTAGCCTTCGAACTGCATTTGTTTTATGAATGCAAAGTAGATCAATGCTGCTTCAGTCAATCTCTAGGTTAGTTTATGAATTGAACAATTGATCTACAAGCTCTCTAGTTGCCCTTGTGGTAGTTCTAGAACCCTCTTTGGATCTACCCCTGTGATTGATTTATTGATTACCACTTGCACGACCTAAATCCCTGAACTGAACTGCAAACTGTGACCCGGAACCCATTCAAAGTCTTGTCTCTGGTCCATCGCACTCTCTGTTCTGTGAACCTCACATGCATCGCACTTCTCGAGTGTAGAAGGTGCGCTGCATATCAGATTCACTGTGTTACAGGTGCACTTATCAGACTAGGCCTTGTTCTTAAATTTTGGTTTCTGTGTTCACTATTTTCAGATTTATTCAGGAGTTTTCGTGCCTGTAATCAATACACCTCTGTTGAAACCCCTTCCTTGTTGTTATTCCGCCTCCATTGTGCAAAGAACTGTAAATGTTTTTGTGTATTTTGAGTCATTTTTAGTTCTCCTTTACAAAGAAGTAGCGTAATCGTACTGTCGTTTCTTGATTTGAAAGTGTCGCAAGTGTCGTTTTCAGTCATAAAAGAGAATCTGATTGTTCTTGATAGTTGATTACACTGTTACTCTTGTATTTGATCTGAATTAGTAGTTTTTCTAGTGTCGAAAGAAAGTTTTTCAATTTCAAATCGCAAAGTGTTGTTATTGTCCTCATCTTGTCTTGAAAAGAAACTTGTTAGTAATTGTCGCTTTGAAAAATAATTCAGATTTGTGCATTAGCTTTCTTTTTATCATTTACATATTAAGAAGGCTAAAAACAAATACATGCATGTGCATTTGCATTTAGACTATTTGATTGGTTTGATTTAGGACAGTGCATATAGTGGGTGCTCTTTGCTCTTTGTTGAAAGAACGCATTCTCTCTTTCCTTAGTAGCTAGGATTATCATTGTTGAAAGAAGATTAAACGATTGTTTATCATCTTAGATTGCATTTTAGGAATTATACATCTACATCACGCGGTGAACTTGAAAGGAAAATTTCTTAAGCAAGATCAACTATAAAATAAATTTAATGAATCTAAAAACGCTTTGGAACCTAACGCACAACATCTAGAAGTCTAGGCTAGAGACGTGACAGTTTCAGTGTCGTAAAACGTGGTAACTGTTGCTTTCATTGTTGGTTGGGTGATTCCTCCACTTTGAGACGACAACTGCCAATACGGACTTGTGCTCCCACGTACCATCGAGTATATACTGGAAGACCACAATAGGCTTTATCCTTTATCCATAGGAAGCCGTGTCTACCGCCCTATCGATCGCAATGCACTGAACACAACATTCGGGAAGATTGACTGCTGTACTGTAAAAAGTATTCTGCAGTTTTGCAATTGGTTTGGTAATCCCTCTGTCTAGATTTCTAGAGCAGTCCCTTTCGTTCCTTTTCAGACTCCTTAATGGAAAAGGTCCATCTGAGCACTTGTCACTTCAGGCTCATTAAAAATCGAAGGCGACTAGAGTCATCTTTTGTTTTTTCTCGACTCTTAAAAATTGAAAAACAAGTTGTGTCAAAGCATCTAAAATTTATTTTAAACAGAATAATTATCACCTTTCCCATGTTGGTCTTAGGTTGAGGAAAATGGAGTCCACCAACCAAGGAGTTCCCCTTGGAGGAAATCCTAGTCCCTTCTCCTCTTGGGGAGATGTTGGTGCACCCGATATGGCCACATTGTCACTTCCAGGATTGACAATTGGCTTTCCCATATGGCTCTTCTCGACCTCTGTCATTCATAACACTGTGATTCCTGAACAATCGAATCAACAGCTAGACAATTCCCGAGTTACCCCCGAACCCTCTACTTCACCCAATTCTTCTCCTCCTTCCTCTTCACTTGACGAAGCTGGTAAAGCTAAAAATCAAGTACCTGAGAAGAAAAAGGAAACGAAGAAGAAAGAGAAGAAGAAGAAGGAGCCAAAGGCGAAAAGGGGAAACCAAGCATCATCTAGCAAAAATCCACACACTGCACCGACCAGGCCTAAATCACCATGTGTCATTTGAAAAGGAGACCACTATCATCGAGATTGTCCTTGCATCCCTCGGATCCTAAGGGACTGGTCTCCTCGTTTGCACAATCCGGTGTCATCAACCTCTAGTGATCATGTTGAAAATACACCGTCAACTAGTGAAAGTGAAGCCCCTGGACAAAAAGGAAAATGTAAATTTCCTTGCAAACTATGTGAAGGCGACCATGCTATCCACCGTTGTCCCTTCTTAGATGAAGCTAAAAGAGTTTTGGACGACCGTTCGGTTTCACCGTTACGGCTTCCTCTTGGATATAAAAAACTCTTGCTGACTCCGTCACTAGTTGAAAATTTGGCTGACACGCCCTTGTGGTCAGTCGAAGCATCTATCATTGAAGATAACCATCTGAATCCACACCAGATGAAAGTCAAAAGGTCGAGGCAGCAGTTGACCCGGTCTTGCCTTCAGAGGATCCATCTTCAGATGATACAATCACCGAAGAGAACAAGGATGACACCGTCCAAATTCTTTTCGTAAGCACAAACTTTGACAAACATGGGGGCAGTATACCCGTTCCTTTACCACAAGAAGGAAGTTCGTCAGAGTCGTATCCGACGTCTATTTGGTCCCACCTCCAAGCAACCTGGTTATTTCCTTTGATTGAAATCTACTAGGCAGACCCCGTTTGCCGGCCAGTGTACCATTTCGAATCATTGCTCAAATATATAAAATGGTCATGGCCGGTACCATCATAGATGAAGGGGCTTCTGCGAGTATCCTTTCCTCAATTGCTTGGAAAGTGCTTGGTTTGCCATCGCTTTTGCCCGAAATGAGAAATCTAACAGACTTTGACAAAGGAACCAGTCGACCATTAGGGATCCTTCCCAATGTGCCCATAACATTGAGAGAGAAAATTGTTCACATAAATGTGATGGTAGTCCAAGGACCCCCGGATTATAATCTACTCCTTGGATGAGACTATATTTATTGCATGAGAGCCATTGTCTCATCACTCTTTAGAGTAATATGTTTTCCGCACGAAGGAAGAGTGGTCAAGCTCATAGACCAGCTTTCATTTCCCAGTTCACACATAGCAAATAGTCGCACACCATCCCTGAGTGGTCTTCTCACGCAAAGAATGTCTCATCAATCCCCAGTATGTCCTCTTGATAAACGCGAGTGATTCGGAGGATATGACTGAAACCCAGGGGGCATGCACCCTTGTCTGCTTCGGTAGGGAAACTTCAGGTATAGGGTAGGTTTCCGCGAGGGATATATGACTAGTTTGAGACACCCATCCCTTTGGGAAGACGGTGATTAGACTAGAATAAGATTCCCTCACCGAAGTTATGTGAGTGGAGGCATCTGCACCACTCACCTTTGTCTATTTCGGTAGGCATCGCCAAAGAAGTGTTTTGATAGAACCATCTTTGGTAACCTAAAAGAGGAAGGCCTTTCCAGATTGAGGGGTAACCTCGAAACTCTATTCTATACCTGGGGGCATGCAAACCTCTTGTAAGCAAGTGAAAAGGTACTAGCGTAATGCTAACCTCATACATTCGCTAACTATAATTGCTTAAGTTAGGTGAATGGTCGGACCGACCATTCGTTTCGCAGAGGGCCTGTTGTTTTAAAAGGTGCTAGCAAAGTAAGGGAGAGATTTCCTACCTGACTTTAGTGGTTAGCTAACCCCATAAACAGTAGTTGGTCACTCCTAGCTTGCGTGCAAGAGGCTCCGGAGAAAATTTTTGTAAGGTGAAAGCTCCATAAAAATTGGCATCTTAGATGAGACATCCTTATTATATGACTAGATTAATTGAGCAGTTTTAGCGCATAGTTAAAGCTCGTTAAAAAATAAACATAAGTCATGAGCAAATGTTTCTCCCCACGTTTAAGCTCATTAAAAATGAATAGGTAAATAATCATCATGAACGTAATATTTCAGCCTTTAAAGCCTTGGTCGTGTGAATCTCATCGTCACCTCCACTCTGCATTGGTCGATCATTCACCTCCATTTGATTGTTTACCCCTTTTGAGGAATAGCTGCGAAGAGTGATCCTGTTAGCCATCCTTGTGATGCTGTCGTGATTGGAAAATTCCAAACCTTACCTGGAATCAGCAGCTACCCGAATTTATCACTCGTTCCTCGAAGACGAGTCTCCTTTAAGCTTTTTGCAACTAACTTGTAAAATATGAAAAGATTGCCGAGCCATTGGCCTCTCCAGCTCGTTAAAATGACCGGAAGTGCTATCCCTCCTTTAGATTTTAATCTTTTTGGACCTAAGGGATTATTACACAAAAAGATCGAGCACTTGTTTTGTTCGGCTCGTTAAAGTACTGAAAATCCATCCCTTCTGTATTATTTTATACTTTTTCGGACTTAAGGGATTAGATGACGAAAAAGGATTTTTGGAGTTTCCTTTACACCCTTTCCAGGCTCTCTAAAATTGAAAAGGACCAAGTTTTCTTTGTCGTTAAACTCGTTAAAACCTAATAGCGATGAACTTGTCCATAACAGACAAGAATGAGTTTCACTATCGCTAGGCTCGCTAAAACATAGCGATGGGTTTGCCCAAAGGGAAAATTATAGAACAAGCATATGTTATCATCCTCAAGCTTGACAAAAATAAAGAGGTACTAGTCAGCAATGACTGGGGAAAAATTGGAAAGAAAACTTGAAGAAACTTTGTTGGTAGCAAGTCACTCTTGAACATGACACTTTCGCTCTGCATCCGAGTCGGGTTGGGTTGCTCCATTCACTAGTCACATCACCATGGTTCCATCACACCATCCACATTTGGGGTAATGCCACCAATCCATCATGTTAGTGTCGCCGATATGTTCAAGAGAAGTCACTCAGAGAATTCACCTGTGTCTCACCCACTACAATACATTTACACTCCATTCTTTCCTGACCACCACCCTAAACCTTATATCACCAGATCATTTTCACCTCCATTAAAATCATTTTCTCCATTTCATGTCATTGATGTGGGACTCCCTAAGGCCCTCCTATGATGGGTCGCTTCTTGTCGACATCAGCTCATTATCCAAGAAGTCGATCTAGGAACAACCCTTTCAGTACTTTGAAGCTTGCATGCCTCAATGACAAGTTTCTCACTTCCGGCAACGAGTTTACATCAATGGCCTTCGACCGAAAGATTTTATGTGGTGTTCGATGCCAAGTCCTTTATTTACATCACATGAATTGGACTGTAGTACCTTGAGGGTCATCATCATTATCGGTGATTCCTCTTGCGCCTGTTAACAACTTACATCATTGGTTGGTAATCAGGCGATGTCTTTCCATGTTCGACTCCAAAACATCTCTCACATGGATCGACTTGTACTTTGAGTGAAGATCGAATGAGATTGAAGACCCCGGATATAGTTTCATCCATTTGGGCTACGATATATATCCAAGAAAATAAACACATCAAATGTACATCATTGTTGCACAGATAATCATCCAATCTAAGGGATGATGGATCTACCAGAATCATCAAGTCTACACTCAGACGATTGTCTATCTCATGTACATGAAAATGAATTTATAAAGTTGAGCATGGGAAATGCTTGCCTCAACTAGATCATGAAAATATTATGAAGATAATGTATTGTATTGTATCTTATTACAAGTCTCCTTCCGGCTTGAAAGAACTTCAGATCCTCATGATAAAGCATTTCACCCAACATCAACAAATTAACGACCTCATGCTTTAGGGGTAAACTGTTATAGACATTTTTTGGGCACTGTAACCCCAATCATAAATGTCCATAAACTAAGGGCTCTTAAGTCCCTAAAAGTGTTGTTCCGACCCCTAAAAGAACAAGGTCAACTGATTACATCTTCTCCCAGAAGTTCTCCATGAAAAACTACTCAGAATTGGTCAAAACTAGATCATTTCACCTGCTCCATGGTCAAAGTGCGTTGCATCCCACCTAAGTACACTCAGTAGGTGCGATGCATGTTGAAAAGCCCTTCTATGGGGTGCGATGGGTGAGAGTGGACAAATGGAAAGGTCAATCTGCAAGGTGAAGAAGCAAAGAATCTTCTAGAAACTTCTCCTGTGACACTTGCCTCTCTGCATTCGCCTAGGGATGAGTAAGAGATCATCAATCTCCAAGTGGATTCAAGAACTATCAAAGAGAGGACACTAATCAAATCTCAAAAGTTGACTCACCCCCCTTGCAAACATCTATATATGGATCCCTCATCCCAGAGATCCAGAGGCTGGAATTTTGTATCTTGTAAGGAAGTGCTGCTGGTTTCTTGGTGCTACATCATAGTGTCGGGTGATCTAAGATTTTCATGAGGTGAAGAAGGGCTTCTTGCTAAGAGGATGATGCTGGGTTAGAACAATTGTTTGTAATCCTCTTTGCTCTTTCTTGATTATTAATAAAGCTATTCAAGTTTTCCTCCACATTCTTGTGTGATTTATTGTATGCATTTTTGTGGTTAATATACATCTAGTCCTATATTGTTTATGATAATAGATCTATGTTCTCGTATAGTGTTATGCTACTGTGATTCTACAGGTGCTCTTTGAAGCTGGGTATACAAGGAAGCAAGTAGCAAAGGACTATCAGAAGGGAGAGGAATCAAGCAAGGAACCAAGCACAAGACTGAGGTTAGTCTCCTTTATTCTTCTCTCATCTATTTCTCATAAAGGAAAATGAAAGTAGTTTTAGTGTGTTTGTTTCTAAGGTAGCTATCACCCTTAATGGGACTAGCAGTTCTGCATAGACACTAGTTTTCCCCATAACAATGTGTCGCATGCCCTACAATATGCTTTTGAATCCTTATGCAAGGTTGGCCACCATAACCCAACACATAGGATTTTCTGCATTGTTGCTTTTCCTGCATAATGACCTCTCGCAACTCCATCATGAGCCTCAGTGAGGATGCTGTTTCATTCAACCTCTGGTACATAATGTCACAATATTTCATCTAATTAGTAGCCAACAGGTTGTATAATACAACTTATCATGGTGTCACTCACATGGCCCCTTCAAGGTGGTCTATTTTTGGATTGAGGGGGTTAGACCCAAGTTCAGAGTTATTTTCACTAACCAACAAAACCCTTTATCACTAACCCTTTCGACAATGATCTGCTCTCGCAGACCACAATCTCACTCGAGGTGCTATTGAGGGATGCTAAAACCAGGTTCCCACATGTAGAAGGAATATGGAGTGTGGTTCTTCACTTAATCTGACTCACTTACACATCTATTACTACATTACATGATATTACTTAATATTATACCAAAAGCAATCTATTTATACAAAATACTTCTTAGCAGATCTAAAACTCTATCTACTGGGCATAAACCAATGGATCTTAACTGTAATTATCTATAACAACATTCAAATATTAATTATGATCTTATCTTTTTCTGTGCAGCACAAAAGTTAACAGTAATTTCATAAAGTAAAGTACAAAATGTAAGTACACAGATCTGCCTTCAAAATATTCTTTATTATCTTCAAATCTCCATGATTACAATCCTTCTTACCTTGCGCACACGTTTGCAGGGGCCTTCACACACATCTGCAAACCTACCAAGGTCTTTGCACCCATAGATGCATGAGCCTTCCCCTTCACTCTAACATAGAAAGATATGATGATTACAAACTCAAAACATCAAAACATATCCATCAATCAATGATTGACTTTTCACTTACTAAGACAACCCTTTATATATATTTTTTCCTTACAATACCATGGTCTGCAAACCATGGGTAGAGCTCAAAACATACAAACTGATCCCATACGTTTACAAAATAAGGATCTTTGACCCGCCTTAAAGCCCCTATGTCTCCTAAAATACTGTGCCAAGCGCATTCTACTCCTCAAAATGCAGGCTCTTTACAAAACTTTGACAAAACTTTGACCTAGGGGGGACACTACTCAACATATATGGCTAGAGTTCACCATCAATATTATCTTACTTACTAGGTAGATCAAGGTATAGGAAGTCAAACTTATACTTACAAGTTGAGCTAACATTATTACCACCCTTAATGATAATTTGATCATGGATAAAAATTAGATGAAGTAACAATTTCATTAGCATAGCTCTAGATGCCATTTTGAATAATGGGATAAGGTATTCCTTCATTTACAACCATATAAGTAGACATCCCTCAAATAAGACCACTACAAGAAGCTTTATACACAATTTTATTGGGCTAATGACTTACAAATTAGCACCCAAACACTCTAAAATCCATCCCATATGTCATGTCTCCTAGTTAAATAAATTGGTTGGATCCAATTTCAATGTTTTGGCTATTCTACTTAAATTGGTTTCATAACACACCCTATATTCATTTCTAGGTATGCGTCATGAACTTAAACCTTTGTAACTATTGAATTTTAAAAATTCTTTAACCGAGTTCATATAATTCATAATTATAGTACAATACCATTAAATAATCAATTACATCCTTCCTAAAGAATCATATAACATTATAATCTATTCTAATACTAATCTAACTTATGCCATGCATATGAAATAATATGCAAAACCAACAATATCAAACACCATGCATACTATCATATGCAAGTATAACAAAATTAAGCATATACAAACACATTATAAACATCATATAAAAGCATGTAATAATATAACAATATTTCGATAAAAGAACCAACTAATTATATACCTTAGACATCTTGCTTAGCCATAAACATTATAGTTATAACTCTCTAAATAGTATTCCACCCTTGATATAGGGATATGAATCCACTAGGGAAAAGCATTCCTAAAAGGATACCTAAGCTAATGATATATCATAATTAGCACAAAAAATGTCTAGGCCAAAATACCAAACTATAGAACCAATTCCAACCATACTCTCATCTCTCTCATCTCTCACAATTGAAGGAGGTGTAACCCATTCTCTACTTTGTAATCCCTTAAGCTATCCCACTTCACTTCTAAGGCACTGGCATAGGAAAACTATAAATTCTTAAAGTTGTGGGTCTAGGAACTCCATCTTCCCTTATGGAATATCCAAGCATCCTCTATACTTGACTTAAGGGAAACATATCCCCAACAATTCTCCCTCTAGGGTTTTATGCTTCTCCAAAGCCACCCAAGGATAAATTTTTACCCAAATTATCTTAGGATTTCATAGAATTCACAAAGATATAAGGATATGGTGGCTCATTATCTCACACGGAAAAACACAATAGTCAAAAAAGGTCTAGGAGTGGATAAAATAAATTGATTTCTCAGTGAACCCCAAATATTTTATATGCATGGCCCCTTTTGACACATGGCACTCATGGGGACCTTTTTCCACTACTTTGGAATGAGGATAAAATCATAAAGTATGTCTTCAAACTTAGGAATATATTATTATATTCCTTGTATTAATACCCATCGTCTTAGCCCCTTTTCTTAATCCCTTAGCCCCTCATTTCCTCTCATTGAGTCATAAGCTCCCATACTCTCTTGTCCAATGTAATTAGTAGAGAAGATGTATTTTATTGATATAACAAAGTGTGATTAGAATTTTCATTGTAGCTCACTGACATTTCCACACATATGTGTTTTGGCCTAATATTATGTTGGGTATGTGTTATAATCTTTGCATTGCGGGAAGAGGTGCATCCCACCCTCTTTGGGGGAGGGGAGGTAGCAAGGGGGAAGAAGCCCCTTTGCGCAGGGGTTTGGGGTAATTAGTTCTGAAGAAAAAAATTGGGTGGTTTTTTGTGTCCCTTTTTTGTGGTTTTTAGTACATAATTTTCACCTTTAGTATTTTTATAGCATATGGTGGTCTACCTTATGGTTTCATAGTAATGGATAATGAACTATGATTGTATTATAACTCAAGTTAAATGGATTGGCGGTTTACAGATGTCATGAGATGTATATATTGTATTATAATACTGTATAAAAGAATATATTGAAAAATATTTCTAGTTTTTTCGGTTTGGGTTTCTAGTGTAAAATCTCTATGTTGATGTGCGTGTTTACTGTTGCATCTTTTCTTTTTTATTAATAATATGTTTTTAGTAATTAATATTATGGGGTTAAAACCTACATTTGGCATTAGAGTAGTTTTGGCTTCAAGGAAATTCTTTTGTGGCTAAGGGGTTTTGCTCAAGCTTGTGGTTAACCCCATTATAGTGGGATATCTATGGAATCAGCTCTTGGGGTGAAAGGAAATGAAAATTACTTAAATATAGATATCGAGAAATTGAAATGGTAGATTTTTAGTTGTGGAAGCTTAAAAAAAAAAAAATCTATTGGTGTACAAATATTAATGGAATTTTGTGGATTCAGGAACTACACTAATAGGGATGTCGACAAAACACTAGACCAAGTTGGATTGAAAGGAAAAGAGAAAAATATGATCATGTCTCTTATATTTAGTATTACCTAATTTTTTAGGAGCAGTGAAAACAAAGTAATTGTGGAAGAAATTGGGGACTTTGTATCATTCTAAGTCCCTAGTGAACAAAGAACTTCTATGGAAAAATTGTATAACCTAAGGATGAAGGATATAAAGTCAACGATAGAGCATCGAAAAACCTTCAATATAACTATGATAAGTCATCTATTACCTATTGATATTAATATTTCCAATGAATATAAGTATATTATTTTATTTTCTTTACCATAATTATGGGATAGTTTGGTTGTTTCCATAGGTGGCAATGAAACTACTTTATGTTTTGATGATATATCTTCATCCTTGTTATTAGAGGAGATGAGATGGAAAAATATGGAAAGTTAGAACACAAATTACTTGTCTATAATAGGAAACTCCAAAATAGAAACAAAAATATGTTCTAAAATGGGGGATCTAAATCTAGAGGAAGATCTAAATCTCTAAGAAAATTCATAAAGGTACGTTTGAGATATGGAAAATAAAGGAATTACAAAAACTATTGTAAATCCAAAATTGCTAAGAAATGGAAGGGATATTATGATTCTCTTTATACTAAAGTAAAAAACCTCCTTAGATGAAGGATGGGATGTGTTTTTGGCTTCATAAAGTACACATGTATATCATGAGGCATGGCTAATTGACTCATGTGCATCCATTCATATGACTCCCTACAAGGATTGGTTTGCAACTATGAAAGCTATGATAGTGGTGATGTTTTCTTAGGAGATGAATCAACAACTACAATCATAAAATGATGAAAATTCAAGTTGAAACTTATGGGTGGAAGGATTAACACACTTTCTGGTGTTCTGCACATCCCAAGACTAGCTAAAAATTTGACTTCTACAGGTAAGAAGAGTGATGCAAGTGTAAGAACATGTTTAAAACGAATACCTATAGGTTCGTTTGAGGAGAAATGGTATTACTAAGGGGAGTTCAGATTGGAACTCCATATAAGATGTTGGGGACAATTTTTAGTGATAAGTGTTGGTGTAACCCTAGGGAAAAGCTCTGGTTGGGAGGAGGTCAGTGCCTAGGACATTTATTTCAAATAAATGAAAATATTTACTTTTGAAAAATTGTAAATGTGATTTCCCAGAGATAATTTCTTAAAGTGTAATGTAATTTTAGTTCTTGGAAAACATGAAAAATCTTAAAAATGGCCAAAATGTTTATGGCTATAGTTCACTAAAGTTGAAGTATGGCAGGAATAAAATTGAACATAAATATTTGGTATGAAGGGCTAAGATAGCATGGTTTATTCAAAACCTTTACATAAACTATGAAATGAGATAAATGAATTTATGAAAAAGTGGAGAGCTTATTAAAGTTTCTTTGAATAAAGATTTTATAAGTACTCTTTGCCTTTTCTTATGACATTAGCAAATTTGTTTAGGAAAAGAACCAACGACTTCATTACACATTTTCAATAGAAGAAAAATGCAGTAAATTACAAAGATAAAATACAAAGCCATAGCTATCACACATGTGGAATCACTTGAAAATCTTATTAATTCTCCACGACAACTTTTTCACATTACACAACAAAATTTTGATCTCAAGGCCAAAATTTGCAACCCCTCCCTTGGTTCCTTTGTCTTCTTTTAAAGAAAAAATTAGATTGAGTGACAGTTAAGAAAATTGTCAACTACTTTAACTACTCTGTAGGTAAAGTACTAAAACCCTAATCTTTAGTTTTTTATATATAGATCGATATAAATAATGATATTTGATTCTTTTTATTAAACATATTATTAAATATTATATATATCGATATAAATAACTATATTATGTATTTATATATATTGATATAAATTACTATATAATATTTATATATTTAAACATATAATATAAATAATATTTATTAGTATATTATAATTTAATTTAATATAATACAATAAAAATTATGATTATTTATTATTTTTAATATTTGATTATTATATTGATTATATCGATAAATAAAATAAAAGATTCAAATATCATTAAAATCCTTATCAAATTTAGCCGTTATTAAGTTGATATATATATATATATATATATATATATATATATATATATATATATATATATATATATATATATATATATATATATATATATATATATATATATATATATATATACACATACATACAGAGATATATATATATATATATATTAATGAAATAAACAATTATTTAATTAATAAAATATATCTAAATATTATTAAACAATCCCATTTCTCTCCCTCAGTCAAATATAGATGTTATCTTCTAGCTATTAGGTTGACCGGTCTCCCTATTTAACCTCCTTCATAGCTCTGTTTCTTCATCATGTCCTGAAGATGAACCACACTTGTTGGCTCAAAACGCGTCGACCAAAATATTCAATGTGATTTCTTCCGAAAAATTCTTTATACATTATGATATTGATTACAGAAGCTTGAATTCAAATACTCTATAGGTTTTAACACTATACAAAAATTACAGGTAGACGAATTCTAAAAAATAGAAAATAAAAAAAGTGACGAGAATATAAAAAAATTACACATATATTTTCCCCTATATCCAAAAAATGGGACTACCAGATTGATTTTTCATTATGTTCCTTACAATATTACAATACATATATATACACGTTGAAGCATTCACAAACCCCAATCCATTAACCCTATATTATATCATAACCGTAGTTTCCTTGACTGGATCTACAAAATACCATGGGGAGAAAACCATCATGCCCAAAACCATGTGCAACACCCATGCACAAAACCATAAGTAGGCATACCCACCTAATATAGGGTCCCAAAACATTTTCCTAGGGTGTTTCCCTTGACCCCATATAGGGGGTATACTGCCCCCGTGGAACTCCTCGACAAGGGGGACTACACCCCCCTTGTGACCCCCCTGTTGTGCCCGACACAATGAACATGGGGGTCTAATGCCCCCACTATGACCCCCCTGCGAATGTGACTAGTCGTGGAAAGAATATAACACACACCCAACATACTCCTTAACTAATAAGTTCGCTTAAAACACATAATAATTATTACAAAATAAAATGATTTCATAAAAGTAAATCATATAGAACTTCAAAACCCTAAGGATTTTTACATATTTGCTTCTTTTGATGAAGTCCCAAGCTCAACAACGTGAACATTCTAATCGAGTGATAAGACCTTGGAATTTTTTCCAAAGTGCTAAATCAGGCACTAGACATTTGAGCATCCTATTGTAGGCCATCCTTAGATTGATTAATTTTGTATAGCTTGTATTGCCTGTAAACAAGGTCTTAATTAACCAAAGGAATTGTAAATCCCTTTGCAGATAGTTGACTATTGTGGATCCATTTAACACTACAATATTTTCATGTGAAGAGTTAATTTTTCTTTTAGCTTCCACTAATAGTGTTTCATACTTCTCCCAGGAAATAAGGTTTCCATGTTGATCCCAATAGGTTGCTAGCCCTAGTCTAGTCCTTTTGTCAAAGTTGGAATTGAAAGATGCAATTGATTCTTTAACCTCATCCAACTTGATCTCTCTCTGTCTTTTATACATGTTTTTTTGTACCATCTTACTTATTTCTAGCACTATAGCTATTCTATCTGAAATATCTAGAGTTATCAACTCTTGAGAGGATTTGGCATTCAAATAATCAATTATTTTATTTGCTAGTTGATCCATAAAATATCTTGGATATTCCACTGGATAGTTTGTCACACTAGATCTAATAATATTATATTAGAGCTCTGTATTTTTACACTATTACCTTTTTAGTAAAATTATAGATCTGTAGATTTTACTGTAATTAGTGCATGCATGCGAATGGAAATTATGTAGAAAAATTAGAGAATGAAAAAATAAGCACACACACACACACATAAGACACAAGATATTCTCTAAGGGAAACCCTTTTGGGAGAAAACCTAACTGGAAGATGAGGTCACTTCACTCTCTTTCTCTAACTGGAAATATGGGTACAGGTAAAAAAAGTAATATATATGGCCCATGGGTTGCTATAGTGCACAGATCCTCTCTGTGTGCTCTACCTCCTATCTCTATTGTTTGTCTTTTCTCAGCTATGTAACAAAATTCTCTCAAAAGAATGGAATGCCTCTTCCTCTCAGTGGCTCGGCTATAAAACAACATGATAGCCTACTAGTGGTTAAGATTGACTACATCAAATATTAACTAGAGTTACAAAATAGACTCTTCTAGAGTATTTTACATCACAAACACGTGGCTATCCCCTTTTCCATGAATAATGGGGGATGACACAACATCCTCCCGAATTATAGGTGTGAAAACAAGAAGGTCAACTTTTGAGTGGCATACATTTTTCATACAGACTCCGATTGATCTGCTTCTTGTACAATTGGAAAGGTATTTGTGTGTAGAATAGAATTAAAATGTGTGGTGTGAAATAGATAAAGTTTTACCCCCAAAAAACATCATTTGATGCCTCAAAACCCTCCTGGAAGGTTTCAGACTGCGTTTCGCCAAACTGGTTCCTGCTGGTAAAAAAAATGTTCGTATGAGTTGATCCCTCCACCTTTTCCACTCCAAATGCATTGAGATGAATGGAAAAAAAATATAATGATCCAATTCAGATAACTAGTTGTGCACCTTCCTGTGAGTGATTTTTATTTGTATAAATAATTGACTCAAAGGCCTTGATCATAACTTTTTCCTCAGCGATGACATTCATATGCTCCCAAACTGCTCAAATTTGTTGAAATATGCCATTCCATATAATCTCCCTTGTTTTAATCAAAGACTCATTTCATTTAACCTTCTCTTTTAATTCCTTTACCTCATCACATGTTTCCTGATATTTGGTATTAAATTGATTTACATTCTCCCTTAACATGTTTAATTGTCTCTCCTTATGTTTTAATTGTTATTTGGTGTCATCCAAATATTTCTACAGCTGCTTCAAATCACCTTATAATATTTTCAATTCTGTCATGACCACGATTAATTTTTCAGTTGAGTCCTTTGAATCAGCTGGTACTGATACTATGCAAACACGTTTTTCTATTATTTATAATAGTTTTGAATTTTGTTTTTTTTTTTTTTT
>Ga0115854_10073_pt1 | contig 20053 bp, 22 predicted proteins | sample InSIn2SAF170_FD_83868 | JGI IMG/M metagenome (GOLD analysis project Ga0115854, IMG submission 83868)
TGAGAAGAATGTGATTAGCAATAAGTGGATCTATAAGGTCAAGTTCAATTCAGTTGAAGATATTGAGAAATATAAGGCAAGGTTAGTAGCCAAAGGTTTTGCTTAGAAATATGGTATAGATTATGAGGAAACCTTTGCTCCCATGGCAAAGATGCCTACTGTGAGAATAATTCTTGCTTTTTATGTAGCTCAAGGATGGAAATTTTTTCAACTCGACGTCAAGAGTGTATTTCTCAATGGTGACTTAGATGTTCAAATCTTCATGAATCAATCAGAAGGGTTTATTGTGCAAGAAAAAGAGTCCTTTGTATGCAAGCTAAAGAAGTCATTGTATGGAATTAAGCAAGAACCTAGAGCTTGGTACAAAAATATTTCAGGGTATTTTACAGACATTAGTTTCTCCAAGTGTTTTTCTGACTCTGATCTATATGTGCTCAATCAAGAAAAAGATGTGATCTTGATTCTCTTTTATGTGGATGATCTTCTGATTACTGAAAATAATGATGAAATCATTCAAGAGTGCATATCCAAACTTAAGGCAACATTTTAAATGACTGATCTTGGTCTTTTGTACTACTATCTTGGAATGCAAGTGTATCAATACAAGGATTGTACTTATCTCAATCAATATAAGTATATATCATACATCTTACAAAAATTTAGAATGGAGGAGTGTAGATATGTTGTGATCCCATTCTCTCCTGGAATCATTACCTCTCTGAGCTCCAACTCTCAGTTAGCTGATGCTACAACTTACAAGCAATTGATTGGTAGTCTTTTGTATTTGACTATATCCAAGTTAGATATTACCTTTGTAGTTAATTTGATGGCTCGATTCATGCAAAAACCATATGTTGAGCACCTCAATGCTGTTAAGAAAATCTTGAGGTATGTTGCAGGGACTAAGGAGCTTGCTCTAAAGTATTCTAGGTTACCCTCATTTGTTCTCTCTAGATTCATAGATTCTGACTATGGGGGAGATAGAGATGATAGAAAATCAACCTCTGCATATGTTTTTAGCATTGGTTTAGGTGCTATCTCTTTGAATTACAAGAAGAAACCTACTATTTCTCTTTCCATCGTAGAAGCTGAGTACTGTACCATGTATGTTGCAGCCTAGGAAGCCATTTGGCTAAGGCATATTCTAAAAGAAATTGGGTATGAGCAAGGAGGATCATCATTAATTTCTTCAGATAATCAATCAGTTATTTCTTTAGCTAAGAATATTATGTTCCATAAAAGAATAAAACATGTGGAAATCCATGCCCATTTGATCAGGGAGAAGGTTCTTGATGGCATCATACACCTGGAGTATTGTCCATCCACCTTGAACTCCGTTGATTTGTTCACCAAGCCCCTCTCAGAAGCTCAGTTTTGTAAGCTTAGGGATGTTATTGGGTTGGTGAAGTTTCCCTAAAGGGGAAGTGAAGTTTGAATTCTTATGTTGAATTCATGTTTGTGATGACAACTTCACCCCTAGGAGGATTATGTGTTGTATAGTGTTGATTTTATTGTATACCTTCATGGTAAGTTCGCTATGCATGAGGAACTTGTTGTATAAAGTTTTAGAGAAAAAAGATTGGCCAATATAGCACTATTCAATTATCCATGTGTGAGGAACTCTTATGTGTCTTTTGGCACTATTCAGTTATCCATATGCGAGGAACTCTTATGTGCACTTTGTATTGCTCTGCACTGTTCAGTTATCCATATGAGAGGAACTCTTATGTGCACTTTGTATTGCTCTGCACTATTTAGTTATCCATTTGTGAGGAACTCTTATGTATCTTTTGGCACTATTCAGTTATCCATATGTGAGGAACTCTTATGTGCATTTTTTTAAAGCCCTACTTTGTATTGATAATCAACACATATTTTATATACAATAAGTGACTATGAGTGTTTGGCATGGCATCTTCATGATGAATTATAATGCACCATTGATCAGTTGATGATGGAATTTGTGTGATTCATCTATCCTTGTTGATATGAATATAATGAATCTAACTGATCTTATTTTTTAAGCTGCTTATAACTTATAGGTTCCTATGAGATTGCAAGTTACTTACCTCAGATATGCAGGCTGTTGGAGACTCTTCATGACTTCTAGTTGGATGACTACTTCATGTATATTGAAACCAGTTGTGGTTTATGATTGTATTTAGTATAGTAGAGAGTCTCAAACTAGATCTTTCTTTCTTCACAAATATGTAAAAAGTTCTCATCTTCGTTATATGTTTTGGAGGAGAACTCTCTTACTTTTACTTCTTCTTCTCTCTTCTTGCTCTATCCTAATATTGCATTAAGGGGGAGTGTTGGAATGTATAATATATTATTGTAAAGGTTTCTATTAATTTTATATGTAAGTTCACTAATACTTAAGGGTATCATTTGATACCTTAAGTATTTAAGTGAATATGATAATGTAACTTGTCCTACACTCCATGTCATGAGCATGCCCCTTGGGTAAAAGGATGTGCATGTCATGCTTTTGTACATTGGATAAAAGGGTGATCCAAAGAGGAATTTTGGTGTCTTTTGGGTTTTTGTTTTTTCCTCATCCCATTTGAGGACAACGTCACCTAGTTCAAACTTTACCTAGGAAGACTTTTTCTTATCAAATCATTTCTTGAAAATGTGCTGATGATGCTGAAATGATTCATATGCTTTGTTCTGATCCTCTTCTAATTTTAGGAGTTGACTATACCTGGACTATAGTGGCTCAAAATCATGATCCTCCACTTCTTGCAAGACTCTTAATGTCAGTAACTCAATGTGTATTGGTAACACAGGTCTTTTACCAAACACTAGTGCATATGGGGATGTTTTGATTGTTGATTTAATGCTAATTCTATCTACCCATTATGCAAGGTCCAATTGTATGTGCCATTATCTAGGATTCCCTTCAATTATTCTTTTGATGATCCGAGTTAAGTTTTTATTAGTTGATTTAGCTAACCAGTTACCTTGCGGGTAATAATTTGAAGAGAATAGCCAATATATTTCATATTTAGCAAGAAAGTTTGACAAGTTACCTCCAATAAATATCAAGCCATTTTCTAAGATAATAGTTTATGGGATGCCAAAGCGAGTGATTATCCTTTTGGTCATATCTATCACTGCTTCTTGATCTATATTTTTACGTAGAATAGCTTATGACCATCTAGTGAAGTAATCAGTTGCAATCAAGAAGAAATTCTAGCTAGCTGAAGAATTTGAGTTTATAACATCAATGAAGTCCATACCCCATTGTTGAAAAGGTTCCTCAACTCCCATAAGTTTTAGAGCCATGGTAGCTTATCTTCTCTTTTCTATGAATATGTCACATTTATCACACTCCTAAGCAATATTGAATGAATATTGAAACATGGTTGGCCAATAATATCTAGCTTGTAATATTTTTGTTACTGTAGTTGGTCCACTGTAATGCCCGCTAGAGAATCCATAATGAAACTCATGCAATATTCTCTAGGATTCATCACAATTCACACATCTTAATAGGGTTTTATAAAAAAAAATTCTATACAAATGATCATCTATCATGATAAACCTAAGGGCATGCAACTTGAATCTCCTCCTCTGAAATTTGTCCAGAACTTCAGGACAATTACCAGTTTGAAAATAAAAAATAATTTGTTTAATCCAATCACTTTCTTCATTGAGTTGTTGTTCATCCTCTAGAATAATGATCATATGTGAAGCTTCAGCTATATTTTCATAGAGATCCCTACCTCTGATTAGCCTAGTTAACTTAATTTCTATATCATATTCCATTATTTTAGTAATCCAACTAGCCTTTCCTTCACCCAGGTCTTCTTGTATAACATAATTTCTTACATCTGGATGGATAGTAAATACAAGGATTCTATTATGGGAGATATAATGCTTGAATTTTTTTAGTCCCTTCATTATGGATAATATTTTCTTTTCAATAAATGAGTACCTTTGCTGGTGTTGATGCATGTTTGGCTATGAAAGGCAAATGAATGTTCTTCTTTATTATCATATTTTTGTGCTAGAATTGTAGCAATGCTCCTATCTACTCCATATGCGTACATGATGAAATATTTTGACATATCAAGATTTTTAAGTACAAGAGCTTTTGTTATAGCCCTTTTAACTTCTTTAAAGGCTAGTTTTGCTTCGCTTGACCAAGAGAATACAACATATTTCTTTAGCATTGAAGTGATTGGAGATATAATTTCTGAAAAATCATGAATGAATTTTCTAACAAAATTGATCTAACCAAGGAATGATTGTAAGGCTTTTTTGTTGGAAGGGAGTGGCAATGCTTCAATAGCTTTCACTCTATCTGGATCCATCGCTAATCCTTCCTTTGAGATAATGTAGCTAAGTAATTTTCCTTAGTTAACCATAAAATTAATTTTTTTGGATTAATTGAAATGCCAAATTTCATGCATTTTTGAAAAACTTATCTAAGATATTCTAGATGATCCTTCCCATTTTTAGAGAATACTATAATATCATCTAGATAAACCAGTATAATTTTATTTTTTAGTTCACCAAATGCATGAACCATGGCCCTTTGAAAAGTATCTCCCTCATTAGAAAGACCAAAAGGCATTCTTTGAAAAGCAAATATCCCCCATTTGGTTGTAAATGCAATTTTATATTGATCTTTATATTTCACCCAAATCTGGTTAAATCTTGAGTAAACATCAATAATTGAAAATTAGTAAGCTTCGGCTACTGTATGTAGGATCTATTCCATAGGTGGGAGAGGATAATTATCTTTGAGAGATATTTGATTCAAATTTCTGAAATCAACATAGAGTCTAATTTCTTCACTTTTCTTTCTTGCAGGAACTAGATTTACAACCCAAGAAGAATGCTTGATAGGATAAATAATTTTTGAATCAAGTAGCTTAATCAATTCCTATTTCATAGCTTCCTCTATTTTTGGGTTGATTGACCTTTATGTTTTCTTGTATGGTTTGACATCTAGTTCAAGCTCAATTGTGTGTTGGATGACACTTTTATCATATGCTTAAGATCATCATAAGTCCAGGAAATTACTTTGGAAAAAATCATAATAAATTTAAGATATAATAACTTTCTCTTCATCAAAACAATCTAAACCAACCTTTATATATTTACCGGGTTCTATTTCTAGCTCAACATAATTCTCCTTTTGGATGGTCAAAGATTTAGCCTTTTGGACATCTTTTGAATCAAATAGTATTTCGAAAGAGAGGAATTATTTTGGTATAACATTATTTCTAAGTTGAATAACATCTTATTCTTGGAAACAATAAGGTAATTCTTGAATACCAAAAGTGTGAGCCACTACTTCATCTAAGAGGAAGTTCATAATATGTTCATCGGAGTCGAATACTTACCAAAAATTTGCAGCATTAGGTACTGAAAGCCTACATTGAAATTTGACTCCAAGAGCTCCTCTTTTATAATGAGCAGGATTATATCATGCCTCTCTCCCTGCAAGTGCATCACCTATTTGGTTGTACCTTCTAGGAATAGATATAAAATTTATAGCCAATAATGACTCTAATAAATCCCAAACTCTATTTCTATAGGTCTTTAGATAATGATATTTTGCACTAATCTAGTTTTTGACTTGCTTTATGACTAGTTTTGAATCACTATGGAAAATTAGGCATTTGATGCCTATACTAATTGCTTTAGATAACCTTAAACAAAGGGCTTCATATTCAACTACATTATTTGTACAAATCCATATGAATCTGAAGGAGAATCTTTTCATATATCTCTCTAAATATTTGAATACAACTCTAGCTCTACATCCATGCTTACATCTAGATCCATCAAAGTACATTTTCCATATCTCATGTTCTTTTTCAACTGTGACTGAGATTGACTGAGTATCTTCATATATATAATAAATACCCAAGCTAGCATCTATGACCTGATAATTTAAATCATTTGTTGAAAGAACTTTAGTTGTTAGTAGTGATTCTCTAAGTGTGTCCTTTTCAAATATTTCCATAGGTTGGAGACCATTTAAATAGTTTTATTCTATGATCTTCTTAAGATGAACACTTTTGGTGCCCTCATTCAGAATTTTTACTTATTTATCTTGGAAGGGAAGTAGTAGATGAGTATAGTCTAGGGCTAAGTACCCTCTCAATTTAGTAGTGAATTCTCTGGAAAGATATATTCCAAACAAAGGTGGAAGATCAACCATAATGATATCTTGGATAACATAAATATCAGGGAATGCATTCAAAGTTATTGGGACTCCTTTAACACTGCCAACCATATCTATAGAGGAAGAATCTAATTGTATAACACCGTCAATACATCTTGTAATATACAATTTTGTTTCATTTGCAACAGCTTTAGGGACCATAGTTATTATAGCTCTGGTATCTATCATACACTTATTTACCACCTAACCTTCTAATTGTAGGGATATATAGAATGCTAGAGGTATTCTTATACCTATTGGAGTAGGAGGGACATCATCAGATATTGCAAAGATAGGATTTCCTTCATTTACCCTCTTTTTACTATTCCTTAATTTCAAAGCTTCTTGCAAAAGATCTAATTGACCTGGTATCTTTAATGCATCAAACATAGTCATCTTAGAAGGAGTTTTCTTTAGTTCTTCCACAATATTGTATGGAGCATATGGGATAAACCTACTTGATTTTGCTTGTTGGTGTGTTTTGAATTGTTGAGTGTTCTATTCTTTATAATAATCAATAATAAAAGGATACCTCAATGTATTAGGTCTCTCTTTATCCAAGATTTCTTTTCTAGTCGTAGCGGGGCTTTTTTCACCTAGGACATTAGTGCCTAGATTTTGAAAAAACATTACCCAAGTGTTGGGAAACATTACCCAAATTTGCTGGTAATTGATATTGTTGATTTTGAGGTTGGGCTAAGGGAGCCTTAGCTTTCTTAAGTTTAGGTTGTATTGGAATAGATGCTTGATCTTGATGAGTGACTTGGGGTTACTATGGAACCATTGAAGAAGTAGATCTAGTTTGAACATAATTGGCTTGTTCTTTGACATATCCTAGAAGCCAAAAATTTACCATTATGAGATTAGCAGTAGGATTTGATGCAGGTTCTACCATCTAGTCAGAATGTAACCCCAAACACTGATGTTGATAAATTGCACATGAATTTGGAAAATAAGGAGCTGAACATGGTGAACACCATTCCGTAATGCCCAGAGTAACACTTTCTTTAGAACTTGTCATAACAAAATTTTTAATTATTTTGGGGATGCTTGACTGTTCTAGCTGATTGGCCTTAGGATGGAATCTGGGTTGATACTGGTTATCATATCTTCTATAATTAAAACCTTAATTCTACCTTTCCTATAGCATGAGCTTATTGGTAAGGTTCCTGATAGTTACCTCTAACTATATTATCATTTCCTCTTCTTAATATTTAGCATCATTACCAGCACTAGTAGATGTAGGAGCAGGTAAGGCTAGTACCTAATTTTGGATAATAGGTTTGGGAGGAGGTGGTAAGGCTAAAACTCTAGGATGAGCAATTTGTGGAATTTCTTTAGGAGGTAAATTGAAATAAAGGCATAATGGTTCTAGGCTGCATCTTTTTGGAGGATACCAAAGTATGCTCAGAAGTTTTTGTTGTCTAGTAAACATCTGGGAAGGTATCTCCTAACATAACAATCAGCATATTAAGGTTTGGGAGAAAGGCCTTCCTATAATACACAAAAGCTTATGCATTTGTTGGTCTAATCCTTACTGGGATAGATTTTCATGTTCTCTCAAGTTTGATATTAAAATCATCAATGGACTCATGATGATGTCTTTTGATATATGCTATTAGGCTAAGGAACCTACTATCATCACCATCTGTAGCAAATATTTTAATTAAATCCTAACACAACTCTCCCCATGAATTTATAGATTGGGGGGTGAGAGTTCTGAACCATTCAGCTGCTTTGCCTTTGAAAGAGTGTGATAGTAACCTGGTCATCATGATTTCATTAGTGATATCAAAGCTTAAATCCAACAAGCATACATCTTAATAATGTTCATATGGTGTCTTCCTAGACCCATCATATTTTGGCAAAACTTTGAATGTTGCTTGAGGTATAGCAGGGGAGTTATTAGCAACAACTAAAGGATGACCATTATTCCAAGCAAGAAAGTTTGTTGGCTAAGCCATGCTTGGAGTATGAGTAGCAGGTGAAGGATTCTCTGAGGTTGAATTGAATACGATTGATAATGGAATTTCCCTTAAGGGAACTATTGGGGATATAACCCAAGAATTCTTTCACCTAGTTCTCCTATGAGGAACTGATAAATCTTGGAATCTAAGCTATCTAAGGGAATTTCTAGCACTACTTCTAGTAAGTCTACATTTTGGAGGTGCTAGGGTTCAAAAGTTGACTGGTTGACAGTAAATTTGCCAATAAGGTTAAAAGAACCTTATAATATTTGAAGGATCCAATTTATAGCCCAATAGACATGACTATCTAGCCTATCTATGCCTATTAAATATGTAATTTATTCCATGCCCCCTTAGGCATGCCAAAAATGGAACTTACTATTGTTGATTAGTATAGTGTAACCTCAAAGCATTTGGTTTGATTGAGTTCTCCATTGCTTATAACGGTAGGTTCCTTGAGAGAGCAGAATGTGGTGGGGATGCGCTTGTGTTGATTTTCTGCTCAATCTCTAGATTATAGGTTGGTTCCTATCTATTATAAATATTTAAAGTAATAAGAAAGAGATAAAAAGGTAAAGCATTACAAGGAAAAGATAAGCAAATTGAAGTAAAACTTAAAACAAAAATGTACAACCTGGGCATTACAGCACAGGTAGCAATCCATAGCCAAGATCAAGAATAGAAAACTATCTTACCCCTGGGGTCTCACAGTCATAATACACAACCATAACTTTAAGAAAATATCTCACACATAACATTTATAAAAGCACTAAATAGCCACTTGTTGCAAGAGGGAAAAGCATTACCTGTTTGTATTATCATATGTAAAAGTATCTTACAAATCTGGGCAAATTTGCTAAAATGTTCGACCACTTTAACTTCTAATAGTTTACAATTTATACATTTTTCTCCCCAATTTGGTCATTGGATCTCATTAATATACATAATTACTCATCTTGAATGAATCAATCTAGGCAAAACTATTTACAATAAATACTACAACTATGTTAGATTACATAGTAAATAAGTACCAGCAGCATTACTATCTAGGAATTTGCAATTTCTGAATAGTCATGTCCATAGAGCCGTAATCCTTCTAACATGTAGTTGACTACTCCTTCTTCAACCCTATAGTTGATTGAAGATGGCACTATAGCTGATTGATTAAGTAATTATTTACAACTTGATAGGTATGATTTGGTACTGTGCTATGTTGGTAGATATCTACTTCTTTGCAACTATTGATGATCCATATTGTAGATGTGAATGAACAGAGTAATGGGGTTTCATGATCAATATATCAACTTGGTTTGAGAAGAAACTACCATTGTTATGTGAAAATGAGTTGGATTCGACACATTAACAAGGCCTTAGGAGTCAAACACCTAAGATCAAGTGGACCTGGGTGTTACTTCTTACGCATTACTCTTACCTCAATCTGGTAGGTTCTATTTCCTTTCTTCGAGCTTTATTGATGATCTAACTCTTCTGAGACCTACTGATTTTAGCCAAAAAATTTGACATCATCACTTAAAATTAGTGAGCTTTGTTTAATATCTTCGTGAATCGTCACCTACCATTACTTATTTTGGTACCCACTGATTTAGCCATAAATTATGAGGTCATCATTCAAAATTATGGGCTTTGTTTTATATCTTGCACTTGTATTTACAATAACTCCCGAACACTTTGTATTTACACAACTCCCAGACACATTGTATTTACATAACTCCCAGACACTTTGTATTTACATAACTCTCGAACACTTTGTATTTACACAACTCCCGAACACTTTGTATTTACACAACTCCTGACCACTTTGCATTTACACAACTCCCAAACACCTTATATTTACACAACTCTCGAACACTTTGTATTTACATAACTCTTGGACACTTTGTATTTACACAACTCCTAGACACCTTGTATTTACACAACTCCTGGACACCTTGTATTTACACAACTCCCAAATACTTTGTATTTACATAAATCCTGAACACTTTGTAGTTACATAACTCCCAGACACTTTGTATTTACATAATTCCCAGACACCTTGTATTTACACAACTCCCGGACACTTTGTATTTACACAACTCCTTGACACCTTATATTTACAAAACTCCCAGACACCTTGTATTTACACAACTCTCGGACACTTTGATAGGAAATTTAGAAGGAAAAATATCTAAGACAAAGACTTGCACATATAAAATTTAGATTATATAAACAATAGTTGGTTGTTAGTAATACCTAAAACTTTTCAGATTAAGGGTTTATCATAGGTTCAAATTTCATGTTAAAGGGAATAGAATTTGGAATAGAAAGAATTTGTGAAAAAGAATGAAGAAATAAAAGAATAATAGTATTACCCCAACTCATAGTGCAATTCTAAAAGAATACATGCATCAACATCGATATATTTCTTACTTGGTTTGTCATTAATATTAAACTCATATTCCTTTAATAGAAGTACCCACCTTGCAAACCTTCCCATAGGATCAGGCTTATTAATGATATACTTCAAATATGGATGATCAATAGCCACAATAAACTTTTACCCTAGCAAGTAATTTCTAAATTTCTTCCAATAAAAAATTATAGCTAAATCTTCTTTTTCAATGATTGTATAATTTACCTTAGCATTACTTATATGTCGCATCCTAAAATGGATAGGATGATCATTTCCATCTTCATCTTGTTGGCTAAGTGTACTACCTAATGCTTTATATGATGCATATATGTAGAATATGAATGGATTACTCCAATCAAGATTATTCAAAATAGGTTTTATTACCAATGCTTGTTTTAGCTCTTGATCAAATGCTTCTCTCATTTCTTTTCCTTGTTCATACGACACATCCTTCTTAAAAACTTAAGTCAATGGTTGAGAAATCCTGGAGAAGTTCTTGATAAATATCCTATAGTACCCAACATGCCCCAAGAATGATCTTAATTTTCTCTTATTCCTTGGGAATGGAAGCTCCTTAATCTTAGCCACCTTCTCTAGATCTGTTTCAATGCCACTCTTGGATACAACATATCCCAAAATTACTCCCTTCGATCATCCAAAAATAAATATGGTTGGATTCAATGATGCTATTGCTTCTTGCAATCTTTTAAAAGATTTCTCAATTTGCCCCCAATAATTTTCCTTCTTTCTATATATACAAAAATCATCTAGAAAAAATCTAATGAATGTTCCAATATAAGTCTTAAATACTCTATTCATAAGTATTTGAAATGTAGCATGTGCATTACATAACCCAAAGGGCATTACTCGGTAAGAAAATGCACCCCATGAAGTGGTGAAAGTTATCTTGAAGTAATCCTTATCTACTACCCAAACTTGGTTATATCAACTATAATCATATGTAAAACTATAGTAATCATATCATGCCACTTCATCCAAAATTTGATCTAAAAAAGGAAGAGGATAATGATCTTTCTTTGTGAATTTATTCAAATTTCGATAATACACACATATTATTATCTTCTCATTCTTATTTCTAGATACCACAATAGGAGAAATCCATTCTAAATTATCTACAGGAAAGATAAATTATGCATCTAAGAGCTTAACTATTTCCTCTTTAACACTTTTATAGAAATTCATATTCATCCTAAAAGGCATATATTTAATGGGCTTAGTATTCTCCATCAATTCAATTGAATGTTCTACCCATGTTACTTGTTGTAAATTCTTATAATCAAAGGTGAAGAAATGGATATACCTTCAAAAATTGAAAATACTCTTTTTTATCATTTTATTCAATAGCATCCCCAAATTGTAGCTACTACAGATGATACTCTACTTCTTCCTCTATAAATTACATAGCAAATTCAATAGGTGGAGTTGGTAATATATCCATCATTGAGACATCAACATCATCCTCATCTTTAGTATCCACATCACTAATACTTATATATCCTGAAGATATCCACTCTTCACTCTCATACTTTGATGTCTTTGCAATATGGCTTAAGGGTACCACTAGAATTCTCACTATATCCCATCTTATTGTCATGTATACCTCATTCTAGTAGTTACGATTATGAACTCTTCTTAACCATGGCCTTCCCAAGAGTATGGGATAAGCTAATGAACCATCCTTCATCACTTGGAAATATACCAAACAAGTAACTCCAAAAACAAAAATAACAACATTTGAAATAACTCCTTTAGGTTTTATTTTACCCTTATTTAATGACCTTAATTGTAGTGTGGACTCACATTTAATTTATATTCATAACATATTCATAGTAAAAATTATTATAATATTTATAGCAATATCTCCATCTACTAAAACATTGGGAATAAAGATATCATTGCAAAGTACCTTAGCTTGGGGAGCATATGGATCCACTTCTACTTCCAAGATAGGAACATTTGCTTGCTTCTTCTTTTGTGCATTGAGTCCATTTTGCAATTCTCTCCTCTTCTTAGAAGATAATGCCAACAATTGTCTATATGTTATGTTGGTAGGAGTTGATGATAGACCTCCAATATTAAATAAGGTACTTGGCCTTGGGAGATTGAAAAGTCTTGGAAACCTAGTCTTCTCCTTTTTTCTTTATCCTCTTTTATCTTCTTAGCTTTTCATTCTCATTCATTTACATGCTCCTTCACATGCTTTGCAATAAAAATATCAGCTTCTTCTTATTTTAGAATCTCCACAACATCTATAGGTACCTTAACCTTTTTATCCTTCATTCCTTAAGTTTATGGCTTACTTGGATAATTAGTCTTGTCGTACCCCTTGTTCCCACACCCATAGTATGTGATATATACAATATTATTTCTAATATCATAATCTGAGAGAATCAATCCTTTCCCAATTAATTACTAATCACAAAGATCACTTGTAGGATACACTCAAATCCAACTCAACATAAACATAACAACAATTTGCCAATCTCACAAATACACAAGAGACACAATATAAAGTGGTTCCTCCCTCCTTAGGAGTACATACACTAACTAAGATCTCATTACTCTAGATGCACTCTCTTACAATCTACAATCCTACTTCTCCTACAACCATTTTTTGAGCATAACATTGCTCCTCAAACTTGTGTATGTTACAATAGGGGAGGCCCTCTATTTATAGGATTAAATCCTCACCTTAACCTCCCTTTTACTCAAGGGTAAGGTTAAGGTTCCATAATAAAGTATTCATTAAACACTTAAAGGTATCTAATGATACTTTAAGTGTTTAATTGGTTACATAAAGATAAACATTAATTCTCCAAATTACATTACAAATTCTAACATAATCTCCCCCTTGGGGTCGTGGTGGCATCATAACTTCCTTTCCTTGCAGAAGATTAATAGCCAGTTATCCCATTTTATGAATCAAATCATCATATTCTATTGATGAGACAAAATTCAATGATGTACCTGGTTTCAAAGGCATTGTAGTAGCACTTGATTTCTTTTGGTTCTTCCTCCATTCTTTCTTCTTAACTCTTCACTATCTTCTTGGCTTGTTCCATTATTGTAGGCCTTTTGTACTTCACTCTTTATTGAACATCTTGCCTCATCCTCGAGATGAAGTGCTTTAGCAATAATCTATCAACACCATCAATGACTTTGTAACCAAGATTCTCCTTTCAAATATGAGCCTTGATCTTTATCCTCAATTCTTATGATCTAGCATAGTAGTCTCTAATATTATTATTCATTCCTTGGCCTAAATTGGTGATCTTAATCATGAGGTTAAAGTATTTTTCTCTTGATTCAAACTCTTCAAGAAACCTCTCTTGAACTTGATCCCAAGACTTTTGCACAACTTCCTCCAACATCTCATACCATCGATGAGTCGCTCTATCAAGGAATATAGGAAGAAAATCTACCCATTATGCCTTCATATTCAATCCATTTCAAATGTAAGATCTCTTGAACTCTTGCACAAATGCTTGAGCATATTCATGAGATTGAGCAACAAAAATATGAATTTTACCCATGATAACCAAAAGAATCTAGGATTACCACTAATGAGTAATGGTCTTAGCAATGAAACCAAAAATATCAACTATTTTAGCATACAAGTAACTATAATAGCAGGCCTTTCTCTTGTAATGATCTTTTGTCTCAATGCACTACTTTACTTAGTAGTTATGCAATTTAGACACTATGACCAACATAATAATTGTACAATGGAACAATGATATAATATTATTTATGAAAGTGAAGATACAAATACAAAAAGAGTTATAATACAATGATAAGAAACTCTCACTGTAATGATAGTAATGTGCTTGGTTATCCCATGAAGGGCACCACCACTTGCTCAACTCAACAATCATCCAATACAACCACTATCACAACTTCACAAATAGATCTTTCTTACAACAAAAATATAATGTTCTATTCACTTGGATAATCATAAACACAATATAATACTTGACACACTTATGAAACTAAGACTCAAGACTCGTCACACATATATAAACTTCTTCACAACTCACTCATAGTTTCAACTCGACTTGACTTCCACTAGACTTGGTCTAGACTTTGCACTTAACTTACTTTATATGTCCATAACACTTCTCTATTTATAGCCTAGAGAAGGCATCTATATTTTTCTATAACTTGAATTTTAAATTACATTATATCTCCATCTCTAGAAATATCCAAACCACTTTTAGAAATATCCATGAGATACCTTATGGATCTTTTGCCACATAACCCTTTTCTAGAAATCCCTTTTTAAATATTAATAAATACTTTCACATCATCACATATCCTTGTGCCACATAATCTTATGGATAATTCTAGAACATGTCTTCTAGATATTACCCACAAATATTTCTTCTAATTACGATTACTTACTTTTACCATTAACCTTTCACCATTTACCATTTACCATTTACTTTTTACCTTTTACCATTTTTTATTTTACTTTTTACTGGACATCACCAACTTAAAGCTGTTAGAATTTGTAATGTAATAATGTCATTAATATGCTTAGCATATTAATAATCACCTAAAGATGTTTATTAGGTGATAATAAGATTTATATATGGTAGGTGGAATAGTATTCTCCACCCAACTTAAAATAAGATTTGTTAGGTGGAATAGTGTCTCCACTAACAATTAAATGTAATTCTATATTGTAACTTAGGGTTAACTAACCTACTATGGTTAGGTTAGTTAACTACCTAAGGTTAGTTTTGAGTCCTATAAAAAGGAGCTCATATTGTGAAAATAGATATGAAGTTAGAAGAGCAAGGTTATGCTCAAGAATAGTTTGCTATGTTTAGAAGAGTAGTAGATTGTAAGAGCATCAAGAGGAATGAGATCTCAGTTAGTGGATATACTCCCAAGATGGGAGGAACCAATTTACATTGTGTGTTGAACTTGTGTGATTGGATTATTCTTGTTATTATGCTTATGTTAAGATGTAGATGAGTGAATCTTCATGTGATCTTGGAGGTTAGTATTTTAGTAGATCAAGTTTGTATCTTTCATTTGGTATCAGAGCTTAACATGGAGGCCTCATCTTCATCTTCATCTTGGAGGATCATCCTCATATTTTTTCAACATTACTCCAAGTGAGGTAATAGTTGTGTGTGAAGGTATAACATCATTCTCTTTTGCAAATTTTTGGATCATTTTTTTTTCCCTTGATACTAACCATGTATTTTTTTTTCAATACTTCAAATGACACTATTATTGTTGTGTCATTTTTGATACTAACATGGTTTAAGTATTAAGTTGCAATTTATTTACATTAGTTTGTTAGTATACAAAAGAATTGCAATTTCTTTTCTCAAACTATGTGTAAAAATGCAATACATTTTTTTGTCTATGCACTTGATATTGAATTCATGAAAATTTGCAATTTCTTTTACACTAAACTCTAATGTAGAAATATTGAAAGTCTACAATTGCATTTTTTTTTTTGTCAAATTATTATATACATTTTTTTATGTATACACAAAAAAAAAAAAAAATGGAGGGGGAGACACTTCTTTGTTATACAAAAAACAAAGAAGGGCATTTATTGACAGGCCTCTATTTTTTTATGAGGGTTTCCTCTTAAACATAATGTGTAAATATATTTGGAATACACAGTTCATTTTTTGCAACTATGTAAAAAGGAGAAATTTGTTTTTTTAATATTTCAAATAAAATACACATTTTAGGCATCGTGCGTGTGTAACTCCCAAAGGAGGGCTCGCAGCTGCCTTGGTCGTTCTCATCGCTCCCAAAGGGGGGCTCATGGATGCCTCACTCCCTCATATGAACAATCACCAAGGCTCAAAAACCCTCCCAAACTGCCTACGTTACCCTACAAATTGTTTGATGTTGTCTCATCAAAATGCAGTCTCTTGGCTTGCAATGAACACCAAATATGGCACCTCCTCTCCATAGGCCCACTCTGTTGGACCTCCTGCGACCACCACACCGCAACCATTCAATCGACCATCGCACCTCTACGATGCCCCACCATAGCTCCTACGTGATCCCTCACCTACCAACCCTTCACACGTCACCTTGATTCCTAACAACATCTCCTTCACGCGGCTCTTCTGATCGCTACTCCTCCACACATCTACGCCAATCAGATCTGTTGAACGAGCCTGTGCATTATTTGAAAGGGCTGCAACTTGTTTATCAACATGCCTCCTTGACATCCAGTCTTATGGACTGACATGGAAATCGAATATGCCCAAAAATGGATGTGTTTAAAGGGCCTACAAATTGTTTGTTGCACTGCACAACACAGATGCGTTGAATAGGCTTGTGAATTGTTACAAACTGCCTCCTTGACATGCAACCTCTTGGACTGCATTGAATGCTGGATATGCACCAATCCAATACGTTGAAAGGGTCTTTGAATTGTTTAATTACCCTATTGAACTGCAGTCTCTTCCTTGGTGATAGAATATTCCATGGAGAATACACTGTCCAAAAAAGTATTCAACGGTAAATCACAGGGCTGCGAGGGAAAGGAGTAAATGATGTCATGCTAGGAGCTGACGGTTGAAGCATGCCATGCACATTTTATGGTGGAAAGGAGCGAGTCAATAGTGTAGTGGTCGAGAATAGAGTGGCTTAGGTGGTTAGGGCACGACCTCAATGCTGCATGTGGAGAGAGAGAACCTATCGTTTGTCCAAAAGTGCCTGGAGGAGAAGCCGTCGATGTCCCTTGCCATGCTCATACCTTCTTCCTTTGATGTACTCTTCTCCTCTCGCTATGGTTTCAAGGGTGTGTAGGGGTGCCAGGGATACTCTATCTACACCAAGTCTCCTCCCTTATGAACAATGACAGGCATTCAACAAATTGAAGGATCCTCATTTTAATTGGACCTAATTGCGCTTTGCTAGCAAACGTGCGAGATATTATCGGCTGCCATATTTGACTACAAGGTGTTCTGAGCCTTACATTTGTTGTCATGATTTGATTGAATCATATCCCATGTTTGAATGTATACATTCGACAACAAGAGTAGGTGGACTATCCCATTTATGCACTCGTTTTCCAAGCCCCATCTTCTCTAACCTGTGGTTGGTTTTTCACATAATGGGTCCCTGCAGTTGTGTGTATGGCGAAGAGGAAAGATGGTCCATTCAAACATGTAAAAATAGGTGTCTTACTTGCTGCACATTTTTTTTGGGTACACTTGTCTTTTTCAAACGTCTACGCCTCAGCCTTAATTCTTTTTACCTACCGTATCTTTCGTAAAGATGATGCTACTTTAGCATTTATTTTCCCCTGGTTATAGTTGGCCTTTCATCACCTGTAATATTATTCACTTACATGTGACAACCTATTATGCCAACTTGGCCTTTTGTTTGACATTTTGGTACTTCAAGAGACTCAACACGGGGGAGGGGGAATCAATTCTTAAATTCCTTGCAATTGAAATTTTTTAAAACTTGCTCTTCGTTAAACTATTGATGCATGATCAATAAATCTGCATCTTGTCCAATTTAAGGATTTTGTGCGTTCCTCTATTTTTTTCTCACCCAAGTACAATTCTTAGAATTTTTTGTGGTCCCTCTTGTAAGGTGGAGATCTTGTTGACCTCGCTGTATGCAAGCATGCATTTTTTTTTCATCCATTTTACGTATAAATGGGGATTCAATTTTAAGTAAAACAGGGGAGTTTGAATAACCTTTACTTAAACATTTATCTAGATATTTCATGCTTATCTTTAGGCAAGTTTTACACTTAATTTCAAGTTATGAAATTTAAGTAACCTTTACTTAACATTTTTCTAGATATTTCATGCTTATCTTTAGGTAAGTTTTACACTTAATTTCAAGTTATGAAATTTAAGCATGCCTAAGTCATAAAGTTTAGACTTAATTTTTAAGTTAAATACTTAGGACTTAATCTTTTGAGTTGCATGCTTCAAAACTTAAATTTTAAGCTAAATGCTTAAAAATTAAAATTGCAAGTTGAGGATATCCTTTATACAAGTTAACTTATGCAATTTTTTGAGAAATGCAGGGGCATTTTTTTGAGTTAACTTATGCAATTTTTTGAGAAATGCATAGGCATTTTTTCGAGTTAACTTATGCAATTTTTTTAGAAATGCATGGGCATTTTTTTAAGTTAACTTATGCAATTTTTTGAGAAATGCATAGGCATTTTTTTGAGTTAACTTATGCAATTTTTTTAGAAATGCATGGGCATTTTTTCAAGTTAACTTATGCAATTTTGTCCTCTAGGGGTTAGTGAACAAAACCCATTGGACACTTTGGTTCATTCTTATGGATAATGCTTATCATGAACCTATGTACAAGAGTACCATTAGGGGTTGTGACAAAACCCATTGGACTCGTAGGTTCGTTGTTTAATGATGCTTGAATATTTCTATACTCTTACTTCATGTTTTCTAATTTTTTAAATTATGCAATTCGTAAACATTAGAATTATTATTCTCTAAAATGAACACATTCGTACGAATATTCTGCAACATGACTTGTTTGGGGGTCCATGAGGTGAGGATAGGTGGACTGAAGCCTTTAAGTCTGACGATCCAAGTGGTGAAAAGTTCATACTTCTCAAATGCCCCTAATTTTTCTATTGGTCTAAAAATAACTCTATTAGGTGGAAAGGTATGTGTGTAGTGATACCACATATCCGCATGTCCATTCATGGATTATCCTGATAACCTAGGAGGAAAACTTGAAAACATAATCAAGATTAATAATTTGGCCGATCCAATAAACATCAAAACCTTGGAAAATAGCTAGTACTTCTCCTTGAGAGAGTATATTGCTGCCCAAGGGGAACTGGTTGAGGATTGGTAGGACCTGGGCTCCTCTTGTGCGGGCATCCAAGTGAAGGCCTAATCTATGAGAAAACCAACCTCAACATTATTCCTTCTTTGACTATATCATTGTGATAAAATGATGAGTGAATGATTTTTTGATTATGCAAATAAACTTTTGAGCCCTTTAAAAGTTGTTGATATCATAAATTGCAGTTTGTTAAAACAAATGTAGTTATTTCTATCCTTAATTGGACATATTAAGGTAATTATGTTTTATGGTTTTGTCTAAATTTTTTTTTCTCATCTTAAGATTTGAAATAATCAAAGTTACACACAGATTGAAGCAAAAATTATTTATGTATTTATATCAAAATATACCACAGACATGCCCTTGTGGTTAGCCAAACTAAACAAGATCACTGGCATGGCCAGGAGAGTTGGAGTCAGAACTCTCAAGATCGATGACTAGCAAACTTGGGATGTGGAATAAAGTTGCATGAGTAATTGGGAAAAAATGACATAAAATATCGAAAAATGGATAGTACACCCATTGATCCCCTTCTCGTGTTAATCGTGAAACAAAGGTGGATTCCCAATGTAGATCCCTTCGCCACACTATGTGTACAACAATATAAGGGATCTACATTGGGAATCCACCTTTGTTTCA
>Ga0115854_10077_pt1 | contig 19375 bp, 26 predicted proteins | sample InSIn2SAF170_FD_83868 | JGI IMG/M metagenome (GOLD analysis project Ga0115854, IMG submission 83868)
GGTTCACCCAATTTGGGCTACATCCATGGAGAAACAACCAGTCCTTCCTTTTATATTATCCAACAAACTGAAGATGTTGTAGATACTATTGTTTATCTAATAAACAGAGGACCTTCAAGTTCCTTGGATGGTGGTATTCTAGAGGAGGCATGGAAAGGTAAAAAGGTAAACTACTCATTTTTAAAGACTTTTGGTTGTGAAGCCTTCGTCCACATTAATAAAGAAAATAGAACAAAGCTTGAGGCAAAAAAATAAAAATAAAAATTGTACCTTTATTGGATATGGCGTTAATGATTTTGGTTATCATTTTTATGATTATGAAAAACACAAAATAATTAGAAGCAGAGATGTCATATTCAATGAAAAGGTTTTGTATAAGGATCATCTACAGGAAAAGAAATTGGAAAAAGAAAATAGAGAATACACAGTGCTTGATGAGATCACAGAAAAAGTGATGGTGCCTGAAAATCATAGTGATCAACAATCATAACAACAACAACAACAAGCACCTAAAACACCTGAAAGTGGTGTTAGAAGATCTACCACGATAAGTAGACCCCATGAATGATACTCTTCTTCATTATATTATGTATTGTTGACTGATTCTAGTGAACCAGAATGTTATGAGGAAGTAGTGCAGGTAGAAACCTTGAAGAAGTGGGAGAAAGCCATGAAAGAAGAGATGGACTCCTTAGCACATAACTAGACTTGGGACTTAGTCAAGTTGCCTACACGTAAAACAAAATTGTATAATAAATGGGTTTACAAGTTGAAGGAAGAAGATGGTGGTAGAAAAAGGTATAAAGCTAGACTTGTGGTGAAGGGGTTTGCACAGAAAAAGGGTATAGATTTTGATGAGATATTTTCTCATGTTGTTAAAATGACTTCAATCAAACTATTTTAAGTCTAGTAGCAGCTGAAGATTTGCATCTTGAGCAGTTAGGTTAAAGACAACCTTTCTACATGGGGATTTGGAGGAAGAGATATATATGCAACAACCACAAGGATATGAGGTAAAAGGGAAGGAGGAACTAGTGTGTAGGTTGAAGAAGAGCTTGTATGGCTTAAAACAAGCTCCAAGGTAGTGGTATTTAAAATTTGATAGGTTTATGTCTGAACAAGGTTATACTAGATGTCACTATGATCATTGTGTTTATCTGAAAAAGCAAAATGATGGCAGCTATATTATATTGTTATTGTATGTAGATGACATGCTCGTTGCAGGGTCTAACATGCAGGAAATAAATGTGCTCAAAAGAAAATTGGAAAATTCATTTGCAATGAAGGATATGGGAGCTGCAAAACAAATCCTCGGTATGAGAATAACTAGAGACAGGAAAAATCGCAAATTAACATTGTCTCAGAATGAGTACATACAAAAGGTGTTGAAAAGATTTAATATGCGCAATGCAAAACCAATTAGTACACCTTTTGCTAGCCATTTCAAACTTAGTAAGGAGATGTGCCCAAAGACCTAAGAAAACATGGATTATATGTCTAAAGTTCCATATGCATCAGTAGTTGGAATCTTAATGTATGCAATGGTCTACACAAGGCCTAATATTGCACAAGCAATGGGAGTTGTAAGCAGGTACATGAACAATCCAGGAAAAGAACATTGGATGGCAGTGAAATGGATTCTCAGATATTTGAAAGGTACCACAAATCAAGCATTATGCTTTGGTGGTTCAAACATCTCTCTACAGGGATATGTTGATGCAGATATGGCAGGTGACAGAGATAACAAGAGGAGCACTACGGGATTGCATTTACTGTAGGTGGAACAACTGTCAGTTGGGTTTCAAAAACCCAAAGTGTTGTTGCACTTTCAACAACAGAAGCAGAGTATGTTGCTGCTACAGAGGCTAGTAAAGAAATGATTTGGTTACAAAGGTTTATGGATGAATTGGGTAAGAAGCATGATATGGGCACGCTATACAGTGATAGCCAAAGTGCCACTCATCTTGCAAAGAACTCAACATTTCATTCCAGAACTAAACATGTACAGCTCAAGTACCATTTCATACAATCAGTGTTGGAAGATGGAGAGTTGAAGCTGGAAAAGATACACACTAGCCAGAACCCTGTAGATATGTTAACAAAAGTTGTAACCAGGGACAAACTGAGAATATGCTCAGTTGTAATTGGTCTTCAGGGATGACGATGAAGATGAGAAACAGCCAAGTCCAAAGAGGAGTCATTGTCCAACAAATGAAGCATCGGTGGAGTTGCTACAATCATTCTCCAAGTGGGATATTGTTGGGTGTGGAGCATGATTATCATCCTAATTTAAAGGTCTTTGTTTCAGCCAGATGTATACCCCAGGAAGATTGTACACCCCTCCTAAAAACAGATGTAAAATTGCCTTGTAAAAGTATAGTAATTTCTAGTCAATCTGGGTCGTTCATTAGACAGATGATCTGATGGTAGAATTTATGTTTAGTTTAGGGTTTTTACCCTAGAAGGCAACCCCTCTCTTTGTATGAGGGTATTGTATTGAGGTTTTGAAATAGATATGTGTATTCTCAGAGCGAGAAACAGAGAGGTGAGACAGTGAGAGAAAACAGAGGATATTACATCGGATATGTTGTAGGTTGTGTCTCTTCATATTGTTAGATAATAGAAAGGAAGGACTAGCTGTTCGAGGTGGACATAGCCCAAACTAGGTGAACCATGTATATCTATGTCTCTCTGGTTTTATGTTTTTATGTTTTTTTGCATATTATATGTCTTGCATTTCTTTGTCATATATAATATTTTTCTAACAACGTTTAACAATGCCCATAGGACATAAGTGAGTGCAAGTGCATGACGAGTAGTTCATGGACTTATCATAGTGTTGTGTGACACTACATGCAACTTTGAAGCATAAGCACACTCTTGACTGTGACATGCAAGCAAACGAAAAAGACAAAGATAGCTTGCATCGTGCATGAGTGTTTGCAATGTAAGGTTCCTCCAATGCATGAGAAATGGGATCACGCAGCTCGAGTGGAGGAAGTATGATTTGTGTGTGAGATTGATCTTCAATGCATACAGATAAGTGATGAGGAGATTGAGGTGATTTAATAGTTTCATGATCAGAAGTGAGACTAACCCCAAGAGAGCGAGGACCTGACATAACCATCAACTCAGGTTGAAGTGCCTCGATGGTCTTGGGTGTTTCAACTTCATCATCAAATAGATCATCATAAACCGGTGGCTTTGAAAGATCAATTGCGATAAAGTCATGATCGTGATCAAATATGGAAACAAATGGATCATGGCTACCACGATCAGAAAAATCAATGAATTCATCGGCATCCTCATGATCAAATGAATCAAATAGAGGGGTAGATGAAAAGTGAACAAACTCATCCTCTTTGTTTGCAGAAAAGACAAATGAAAGACCAAGTGGATTTTCAACGAATAAGTCATCCTCTCCGTTGTTGAATGATGGACCAACATCTAGTGAGTCCTGCGAGTGATCAACAATGGGTGCATCCGTGGATGAAGACACACATGCAAAATCATGGATGGCAGGTTCACCAAAGATGTTAGGAAAGAATAGAGGGGGCTCGATTGGAAGGGAGTCATCCTTCACCGAGTGTTGATGCTCAAGCTCCCACTCATACTCTTCGTGAATGACAATTCATGTTGATTGTACAACACCAACCCCATTAGTGGCTTGTTCCTCATTCACAACAAGTGAAGAATCCAGAATGGATGAACACGAGACAGTATCATCTAGAGGAACACCTAAGTGTGAAGACGGAGGTCGTAGAACAAAATACATATGAGAACTCGAAGGACCCATAACCAAATCTGTGCGAAAATTGAGTGAAGTGATGTTGGGAGGATGTGAAAGCTGAAAAAGTGTGTGAGCATGATCCTCAACATCACTTGAAAGGGGTGGAGCTGTTGAATGAGGGAAAGGTTGACAGTCAGTCGAGACAGTGACAGCATCCATATGAGATTTCGCAGCTCCCTCACTAAATAATGTTGAGCGAGGCTTGATCTCAATCTTCTTCTTGGGGCGGGCATATTTCTTAAGGCAATACTCGAACCATTCCCAAAGATATGAAAACTTCATCTGGCTCCTCTGAGCTTGAAACTACAAGTCACGGGAGCATTGCCAAAAATCTATAACCGATTCATGCAGAGCCTTCCGTTGTTGTAACAATTTTTTGTCAAGATGGTCTAGATCAAAATGATAGAAAGTATCTTCAATGAGATCACAGAAGTGCTCAAGTGAGTGCACGCTATCAGCGAGTAGGCTGAGCAACCATTGACATGGAGATTCGTGAAGTGTGTGTGCAAGTAGCAAGTTGGCATGTTCGTCATAATACCCATCTTCCTCATGAAGCATGGAAAGAAAGTCATGTAATTACTCAGGCCAGGTCACTTCGCCTTGACCATCATACGTGTAAGTGGACAAGAGATCGAAAAACTCCCCCATGATGGAGACATCTTCACGATTCGAAAAACATCACGAAGGGCAAAGAGTGCAAGAATCCATGAAAGGTAAGCAAAGGTTCAAAATTGGATGAGAGTGCACAGTTTGTCATCAGGCCCTTCTTCTAGCACTAGAAATGTTGATGGTGCTAGACCCACTAACATGTCAAGGGGATCTCCCCAGTAATAAGTCCCAATTAGACTTCAGATCGTTTGGTGTAGGAGTCCCAGCAGTGGGTTGTATGGTAATGCCTTAACTGCGATTTCGCATAGAGGCAAGTAAGATAACTTTGTTGGTAGCAAGGGTGTGACTACTGCAGTGAGTCAAGGAAGGTGCATGAGAGGTTCTAACACGTGGGTTGAGATGAGTGCGCCCCTTGGAAACCTGTAACAGTACTCGGATGGGAATGGAACACACGAGAGAAAATGCATCACAATTTGGAAAGCAAGTCAGCTAGCAATCCAAATTGATGGTTAAACCAACAACACATCTGCAACAAGATTCATACAATTGCATACAAAACAGTTCATACACAACTATGTAAGTTAAACAACATACATTGCTACAGCAACCAAAATAGTCCAACTACAATAACAACATATGCATGAAAACGTGGTGGTTCTTATTATATAAAGAAGTGTAAGTTCCAGTCATACAATACATGCATGTAAACCTACTAGCCCCAATAGTGGAACGTTACAGTCACATCCGCCTGCTCCTCCAAAGAGATGCACTAGCTCCATGCAGTGGAGAAGCCAAGGCGCGTTACAATATTGTCCAAGCTCTCTCCAAGATAGTCTTATCGGAAGCTTGGCTAACCAAAAGCCTATACAATGAGTTATGAGGGACTATTTATAGCAAAGGGTAGGGTGGGCCTTGACATTTTCCTTTGTGACCATTCAACCACCCTCATGGCTCTTCACCTACTATATGACTATTACATCCACTATTGACACTTGAATTACACATGACATGACTTAACATTACAATGCACATGTACACATGTGAACACAACTGGCTTGAGCAAGCCAAACTAGAAATCACTCTGACTTAGAAAACCATGGAAGTCCAACTCCTCAACATCTTCATGTTGATCGACAGTAACATACTGATGCCAAGATCTATAGTCCTTAATGGTCTCCCTGTGTTCCGTGGTGGCATCTGTCTGAAACTTGACCCTTGCCTCCATAGCATCTGGGTACACTTCTCGGGCTCCTTTGTCCAACTCATTTGAAAGCATGTGCATCATTTTCTTTAAGGTGGCCGGACCAACAACATACTTGTGCATGATGTCTACATTGATAGGCAAGTATGGGCTAGTGGCGATGCACATCAACTCATCGAAGTATGAGTCAAGCTCTAGTCGGACCTATTTCTTTTTCTTCACCTAGGGGAGAGTCCCAAGTGATGGGATCACATGTGTGCGCACCACAACATCCATACTCTTGAATACTCATGCATGGGAAGCCTGATAAACTATGGGAGCTCTTCATAATTCCAGATCTGACTCTGAATACATGCCTTCAGCTCAACCGCATTGGCCCTCATCATCTTAGGCAAGTGAAATGGGGCTCCCTTGTACTTCATCATCCATGTTTGCATGCCATAAACAACAACATGCAAGTTCATTAAGATACATGCTCTTCTATCACATCGATGCTGCCATCTGTTGAGATGGACGACTACCTTGTGCACAGTACCAAACTTGGAGTACAAAGCTCACATAACTGTGTCAAGGGACAATACTTCATCTAGTATTTCCTTCTTCAGTTCAGCTCGAGCAAACATTGTCACCAAGTCTCCTCCTTTCTTGGTCATTTATAGTTCCTTTGCCATTCGCTTATTCTCATCTATTAGGAATTGAACACTTGAGCTAGTGGCTTCTCATCCACTCTGGTTGCATCGGCCAAGGTAGCTGGATGTTTGCATACATCAGTCACGATTACTTGTTCCTCAACTTGCACAGGAGAAGTATGATCCTTCGAAGTTGACACTCTACGAGACTGCACAACTCTGTGTTGGGATTCATCAAATGAGATGTTGTGCATCTCTTCTTCCAACTGATCACCAAGGATCTCAGTGCCTCCTTGGTCATTCGAGACTTGCTCATCATCTGGATGCATTGAAGCGGGTGAATCGACCTCTTTGTGGTGAGGCATGAGTTTGGTGTCAACTCCTGCTGCTCCATGTCTCCATCCAACTGTTGAAGTTTTTGTTCTATCTCATGAGCAAAGTCTTGCCCCTACAATGGTTCACCCTATTCACTTGATGCTAGCTATTCAAATGAATCAACTACTTGTACGGGCGTTGCTTCGTCTATTTGCACATGTTGCACCCCTTGTTGTATCTATTTTTGTTGTGCTTCCCTCTCCTGTTTGCGTAGCTCTTGTTCCTTTTAGAGTTGCTCCCTTAGCTCATGCAACTCCTTCTCTGCTTCTTACATTCTCTTCTTATCCCTTTGCCTTCACATGATTCACTTGTCATGTTGCTTCCTCTTTGCCTCTATAGCCATAGCTACTTTCTTTACCAGTGGATCTGCTCAAAACTTGTAGCTTTGCTCCTTCTCCATGCGATCGACAATCTTCATCTTACCTTTGTCATGCACTAGTATGCTTACCTCTACTACCATTGCTGCTACTACTATTGTGGGTGCTCTTCGTGATGATGCTTCATGTTGCTTCGATAATCACTCCAAAACGAAGTTGACCGATTCATTAGGTCTGGAGAAACTGTAGCAACATCTCCATGGGTCCTTCTTGACCCAATGACATGCCCTGTGGATCTAATTGAGCTAAAATCTCACATAGTGATTTTTCACAATGCAATGTGTGTCATAAAGATTGTAGCTTCGGAGGTCGAATGGGTACTTCTTCATCAATTCTGCTTCGACACCCACTTGCTTGATACTCTGGATCTCATATAACCCAATCCGCAATGGAAGAGCGGGCCAAGATGCCTTCTTTTTTCGATGCAGTCTAGCTTTCTATCCTGCCGAGATGTGATATGCTACTTCTTGCATGACAACTACGTCCAAGGCAAAATTCGAAAGAAAATTCGGAGGCTTCTTTGCACTGAACATTTGGATGAAAGCACCAAATGGTGAGGCATACCAATCTGCAATGCCTATCAATGCCTCCATTGCTTCCTTTGACATGCAAGGTGGATCCTTTTCGAATATCATCTTGTATACTAGGGTGAAAAATGATCGAACAGTTGTGTGATTACTCCTTTGAAGTTGCATTCAGATAACAACTTGAAATATGTGTTCACAGCAGTCTCCATCTATGACCATGCCCACTCCAAGCTCGGGAACACCTGTCAGGCACAGACTGCATCTAAGATGTAGGTAGACATGTAAATCTCTATTTGCATACCTCCAGGTGATTGTCAAACTTTCGTTACTTGTTCCTTCATCTGATGAGCCAATATGCCAAACCAGTTACATGGTTTTCCTTCTCTAGCCAATCGGTCGAGTGCAACCACCCAACTCTGTGGGAAGGTTTTCGTGCTTACTTGGCCATACATTCAACATGAAAATATGACCAAGTATTGGTACGCCTTCCTCAGTATCTTTGTCTTGTAGATCTGGTTGGGTGTCAACCTAAATTTAGCTGGCTCCTTTACCCAATTCTTCAGAATGCCTCTGGAGTTAGCACTAAGTGGAGTGTTCATGACAATCACAAGCTCTGACATCTGATACATTTCATCATAATCTCGTGCCCAGAAAGTCACAAGCTTCATCCCACTAACACTGCTCAAGGTCATCGTCTCGGGATCAGTGTGAGAGACGATCCAGTGTATCATGTTCGTGCATGGGAACGCAGGATATCTGCATGCAATCTGGTACAAGTTGGACTTGTGAATGTTCACGTTCACCTGACAGTCTTCAAGGTCTTCCCCAAAACTGCCTACAAATGTTTCATTGACCTCTTGCCTCTTCAGTTTGATGTTCTTGTCTAGATACAACTTTGTATCTTCACAGATCGACATACTAGAGGACACTTGCTCAACTATTGCTCCAGCGGCATTTCCATCAATGTCCTATGATCCTATTCTCTTGGAAGCCATTGAGACATATGAACACCTAAAATATCTGGAGACAAGCAACATGCATGGCGAGAAATTTGTTAGCAAAAACCAAAGAAAATTCGGGGAATGACACAGCACATACCTGGTAACTGATGGGCAAGATTGTGCAATTTCTTCTGGGAGACTGGGTGAATGACTGCTAGAACTATGCAAAAGGTAGTCTGGGCTGTCTAGGAGGCAAGACTGGCTACTGGACTTGCGTAACGCGCAATCCAAACTGGTTGTTGGCTAATGGGATTGCGCATTGTGCAATTCCAGTTGGGAGTGATTGCAAGCTCACAGACTGCATTGGACAATTTTCTGGGCCAGCAGTCACTGTCCCTCATAAATGTGCAAAACAGTCTTGGAGGACAGTGCTGTGAAGAAATGCGCATTTCTAGAGAGGAAGGGAGAGCTTCCTTCCCCAGATTGTGCAATGTTGTCTCAATGAAGGGAGAGTCCGGGCTAAGGCTGGCCCGACTCGCCGACGGACAATTGAAAGAAAATACGAAAATGAATGCATGGTGACAGTAAGTGAAAGTAGAAGTGATAGACATTGCATGCAAACATGAATGAAAGATTCAACGAATAGATCAACATGCATGTGGGTGAAGCGATTCGCCGAATCAGTGAACGTTCGTGCAAAATGATTTCATGCATGCGACAAAAGTGAGATAGCAACGAAAATTGAAACAGAGCTAGGACAAGCTAGAATACATGTAAATGACAGCAAGTGTTCAGATAAATCAAGCAAACAACACTCACACAAGCGAATACACAAAATCGATAGAAATGCTGAAAAAGAGAAGTTGAGGCCAGTTACCCATGAATAGCTGAGCCATATGTGTCAAAGAGTCATGGATGTGCTGTGGGATGTCAAAGCTCCAAGATCAATGTGAAAGAATGAGCTCTGATGCGTCAAATAAATAAGTTTGGGCTCATGACACGCATGCCACAAATCAAAGAAAAAGTGACACTTGGAGGAAAGTTTCTAAAACAACTTTGCATGTAACCTCCAAATACTAAAAATATCTCCCTGAATCATGGGATGCCTTTTGCATGTTACCTTTTGCTATTCCAGGAAAAGCAAGCTATGCATGCAAGTCAAGTTTCCATGGTCTCGAGTGGAACTGGTCAACCAAAATGTTCATGCATGAAGCTGCTCAACTGCTTGAGAAAAATGTGCATTTTTGGCTGGGATCTGGGCTGGCTGCCCAGGATATTTGCGCAATTTCGGGGTAGAGCAGCTAACTGCTGCCCAGATTTGCATAAATTCTGGGTTGAGCAGCCCTGCTGGGGAAATTTGCGCAATTTTCACTGAGAGTGTTGATTGGCAGAATTGCGCAATTCTGGAGCCCAGCAAGTTACCAAACAAGATTGCGCAATTTTTGGAGTGAAGGCTGCTATCCCTCTAGAAATGTGCAATTTCTTGGGGGAGCTGCTCAACCTACAGCTAGACCAAGTCCGGGTGATCAACCTGTGAGGGGAATGCATCAAGTTATGATCGACATGTTGTCTTTATGCAAGAAAAACACTGAAGCTTGTGTACTTGACGAAGCAAGACAAGGTGTTGTAAAAGGTTGTTAGGAAGGCTCCAAAATGAGGCTAAGGAAAAATTTTGGAAGGTGGTTGTAGTCGCTACAACAAGTGAAATGGAAGCACTTTGGGCCCGATGAAGCTACATGGGAGATGGCTGATTAGATGCGGGTTATGTATCCTTCTCTATTCACTAGATGAGTGTATGTCTTTTGGTATATCTTTTGGTGTGATGTTTTGGTATATGTATATATGTAAATGGATGTAAATACCTCCATGAGATGTGTTATAAAGATCTAATAAGCGGTATGGCTGTCATGTCGCTATGATTGTCATGTTGGTTATGTCGGTTTGCTTCTCAACATGCTGATCATTGTAAATACTAGAACGAGCTAAGTTATAAAGCTCCATGGTCAATATGTTTTTATTTTCAATAGTCTTGTTGGTTGTAGGTGTCATTGAACACCAAGGATGGTGTTCCCCAAAGGGGGAGGGTTCTGTAACAACCTTGGTAAAAAATCCATGTAACAAAGTTAATAAAGGAAAAATAATAACCAAGGTCATGGGACAAGTATTTCAAGTTGAATGTTAGGCAAAACATAATGATTGGGATCACTTGCGATTAATTAATGGATATGGGAATTGGAAAAGGAAATGAAAAAGGTTTTGGAAAGGCATGAGGCATTTATTGGCATTTTATTTATGAAAATAATGGAAAATAGGATAAAAGGAAGGTGAAGGGTCACAGGTTGCATGTGAGGATAAAAATGAAGGAAAATAATGGAAAATTGAAGAAAATAGAGGCCTCAATGATAAAAAGGATTCTGAGGATTAGTTCATAGCTTTTGTCAGAGTTAGTTTTTGTCAGTTCATTTTTGGGAGCTCTCTCTCTATTCTATCTCTCTCATGCTCTTGCACACTTAGAGTTTTCTTGGAGCACTCTTGGAGGAGTGTGGAGTACTTGGGATTTAGAGAAATAAGGCAAAATAAGAGCAGGAAAGTGCAAGAGGACATTGGGATCAACAACGACAATGAGCTTTTCTTGCAACTATCGAGTTGCATGCATGATTTCCTTGCTATTTTTGGCATGCATGACACATGCATTTGGTTTCTTGGTCATGATCTGTCATTATCATGGAGGTTTGCATGGATTGACATTAGTTTTTCCTAGCCTTGCCATTTCCTAGATAACCATGGTGTTGTGGGTTTCTTTCCTTTTGTTTTATGGTTGGTTCACATGTTCCTTATGGTTGTGGGTTGAGTTACTAGTTCTTGGAGCCTTGGTTGGAAAAACAATCTGAAAGGCCTGTAACAACTTGGGTTGAGTTACTAGTCGTGGAAGCCTTGGTTGGACAAATCCTAGTCCTAGAAGCCCTGGTTGGACAAACACTCTGGAGCCTGACATCAGTTGTGGGTTGAGTTACTAGTCCTAGAAGATTTGGTTGGAACAAACGCTCTGGAGCCTTGTACAACTTGGGTAGAGATTGATCTAGTGATGGTTAGTGATGTCTGGCTATGAGGTGGAATCACTGGTTGAGGGTTGAGGTGGTTTGGCCTCTAAAAGCCCTATTTTGGTTTTCTTTTATTTGTTTCATGAGATCCCACATTCATGCTTGGAATGTGGTGCGAGGGTGATTGGATGAAAGGGAGATTCGGTTCAACCCAATCTATGGTCGGGTGGTACGTGGAAGTCCCTAACTTGGTTGGATTTTCATATGTTAATAAGAGCTCTATTTTCTTTGGTATTTTCATGAGTAAATGTGCTTGTCATTACATGGCTTTAATAGTTGTTTCATCAGTGATACATCTATGATTATTTGTTGGTTATGAGCATGTTTTATGATAATTTTCATGCATGGATCTCATCATATCTTGGTTATTATATGAAATGTTAGTGAATGAATGACATAATATATAACAATGCAGCTATTGGGAGGAGACACCTGTCCTCCTTGATGATTCGCAGATAAGTATGAGATCCCTATGTTCAGATCTATTGTTATGACCAGTAGATTACATATTCATGATGTGTTTAACGGAATTCATGTCATGGCTAGTAGGGGTCTAGGTAAGTCCTTGTTGAAGTGTTTGCATTAGTAATCTTATTTCATTGTCATATATAATTTCTGGAAGTTTCATGAAATTTTGGGTAGAGGCCTGAGTCCTAGCCCTAAAAAATTGGCTTAGAATCCACAGTTGTTAGCACACAACTACCTGAAAAAGGCCATGGTCACATGGATGCCTTGTTGTGGGAACAACTAGAGGGTCTTAGTCTCATGCATGCCTTGTCATGGGAGAGATTGGTGGTCTAGTTCAACAAAACATCAAGAGCTCTCAGGGGTTGGACAACTGAAGGAGTTGTTGGCTCTTGGAGGTTTTGTAGCTCCCGAGGAAGGTTAGATTGGTCTTGTCTTGTCGGTTCCACTTCCTTAACTATACATCGGGAGTTGAATAATATCATATTAACTCATTGTCACATGTTTACCCTGGTTGGCCAATTAGCTTGGGTAAATGTGGGAGGAAGGTATTACAACTGAAACCACTATTAATCTAGGAAAATCCCATGCCAAAGAAAACAAAATAACCAAAGAACTACATTCATGTACCATGAATCCAAATCTCAACAAGGAAATTATACATGAAACCTGTTACTTGCAATGAAGTCCAGCTATAGCTACTGATCCAACCTTCTTTTCCACTATCCTCCAATTCCTTGCTTGTTCTTTGCTTGCTTCTCTCCAAGTCCAAGTGAATGTTAGGATGCTCAAAGAATGCTTTAAGTGTGCAAGAGTGTAAGAGTATGGAAGAAGAGAGCCAAAATCTAAACTGACAAAAGTTGTGAACTGTTTCTCTGATGCCTTTTTATCATTGATGTCTAGTCTCTTCCTTTCCTTTTTCCTTTTTCTTCATTTTCCTCTAATTTATCTCTAATTTCCCTTGCATGCATATTTGTGTCTCTTCATCTCCCTTTTCTCCTATTTTTCCTTATTTCCTTAATTAAATTCCATTTATTGCATCTTTTCCTTTTCCAATTCCTTTCCCAATTTCCATAGCCATTATTAAATCACAGATGATGTCGCCTATAATTTTTGCCCACCATTCAACTTGGAATACATGTGTCATGACCTTGGTCTTATTTTGTTTACATGTAAAATCAACCAAGGGTTGTTACAAACCCCTCCCCCTTGGGCGAACATTGTCCTCGGTGTTCAATGACACTTATGACTAGCAAAACATATTTCCCATGGAGCTTTATAACATAGCTCAATGTTGATAATCTAGGTTGTCATTAATGTTAATAATTGATGTCAATCGTTGATATGGCAGTGACTGGGATGGAAAATATTCTTGAAGATGCCAAAGGATGACTACAACTCAACTCTTGTTTAAGTTGGTAAGACACAAATGAAGTGTCAATCATGTATCTTGATCATAATGAAAGACTATCATATCATTGTACTTGATGAAGGCCTAGAATAAATACACATGATGACATGTCCTACCTCTGATGATTTGATGACAAACCTCCAAAGATGTGAAACTTGATGTCCTTACCTCTGTTGATCCTAATAATGAAAACTACATAATGATGGTGACCATATGTTGAAGAAGGCAATCGAGGACATGATGATGGTGAATCTATGAAGAAGAAGGCAAGTACATGATTATTAAGAAAATCAATGAAGAAGTCAAACCATGAAGAAGCCCAACACTGAAAGGCATTCTGCCCTGCCTCCATTTCTTCACTAAATAACGACCAATCACATTAATAATTATTTTTCACCTCCTTAGATGCAGAATCTCACCATGAGACCTACACCATCTTGAAGAGCATAATTTTTTCTTTCCAACGAGCTATTACTCAGCCCGAAACTCCAAGTGGTTTCAACGTTATTGATTTTACAAGTTAATGGTGTAATTTTGGTCAGTAAGTCGACCTGAGCTTCTCTCCCATGTCGTCCTGCCCTGAAGAGACGTGTCTATTCAGTTTGGTGAGAGAATATGTGTATAAATATGACATTAAACACTTCATTCTTGCATCAATTTTTAGTGATCATTTCAGAGAAAAGATATAGAATAGTAAGGAGGCCAAGAGGACTTAGTAGTCTATTGTTTGGGAAAATTTGAGGAGGCTGAGGAATATTGTTGTGATAAGCTAGTTGTGTAAAGGAACGATGGACATAAAATTACTTCAAACTTGTTCTCATTTACCTTACAACTCGGATTTGTTGTTTAGGACTGTGGATAACTCATATCATGGTATCCAGACTCATGTAGAAGCTTGGAAGGCTGAACAATGTCCTATTGCAACTCTTACACCACAAAATTTCAGCCTTTTGGAGCTCGGATTGTTGGAACCAATTCACAGACTTGTCATCATTATGTAAGCTCATATTTGTGAGTTGTACAGTCTCTTAGGGAGTTCATATTGAAGGCTCAAAAGCTCGGTTCATCACTGTGAACAACATACAGTTCAGTCTTGTAGCTACCACCTGTGGATCACTTGTCTTTGCAACAAGTGAGACACCTAAAGAACTACACCAAGCTCAGAACTATGATCTTCTACAACATTGAAGGATTCCTTAAGGACGTTGACAAGCAGTTAAAGGCCACCTGTGGAGGGTCGCTTAAGGATTTATGAACAATGGAATATCCAAACAACTGTCACCTATTCTTTGACCTGTGGAGACATGTACCTATTTGTTACACTCATTTGAAGAGGCTCAGTCTTAAGCCTAGATTAGACATTGTTTGGATCAAAGCGTTGGATAGAGAAGTAATTGGAGCAATCTATTGAACATCTCTTGAAGCTATTCTTGAAGAGCTTGTTGAGTCTGATTATTAGAGTGTTGAAGGACAGGAGTTGCCTTGGGGATATTCTTGAGCATACCTTGGAGAGTCATCTAGAATCATTATTGAACAACTTTGTGAAGCAACATATTGAAGATTCTTGAAGGCATACTTGAGATAATGATGCATCGTTGATGTCACCATGAGGTGACCTTGGATATTTTGATTAGGTACCATGAAGAACAGTGATGACACCTTCTAAGTTAAGGTTGTCATTAATGTTGTAGCGTGAAGACTACAGTGAAGCTGAAGATTGACACAGTTCGGTGAAGAAGACCTGGAGTCGTGAAGTACAACCAAGCATACCTTGACAAAGTGAAGTTATAGGGTTGGAGCCCTTGGGGTTGGTGCCTCAGAATTGACAAGGTTGGTGCCTTGGAAACTCCAAGTTGGTGCTTGGCACATATAATATTGGTGTCCTTGGAGCTAGTGCTCCTAAACTCAAGGTTGGTGCCTTGGATAAGATAGGGTTGGAGCCCTAGAGGATCAGAGTCCTGAACTAACCAGATCGGAGTCTGTACCAGAGAAGGGTTCGTGCCCTAGGGGTTGGAGCCTCTAAACGCAAGGTCGATGCCTTGAGAAGATAGGGTAGGCGCCTTAGAGGTCAGAGCCTCACAAAAGTCCAATTTGGTGCTTAGAAATAGGTTGGATCCTAGGAGATTGAAGATTAGTGTCTTCATCTAAGGTTGGAGCCCTATATACATTGTACTTGATTTATTGTGAAAAAAAAATTAATAAAATCATTTATTCTTATTGTTCATTTTGTGTTCTAAATATAAGTGATCTAACTGGTAATAGTAACAATTGAAAAGGAATATTGATTCACCCCCCCCAGTATTTCTACCAATTGGTATCAAAGCCAGTACCTTCACTCAAAGCCTAACAACTTGAAGGTGGATCATTAGAACAAAAATGGCTAAGCCAAGGAAGAAAGTCTCCAATCCTCCTAAAGATGTGTCTCCCTCAACCACCGAAATTGAAGTCAATCAATTTGTGAAGGCTCCATTGTTCAATGGAAACTTTGATATATGGGAGGCAAGAATGAGGAATTTTTGAAAGAGTTAAGGCATTGAAGTCTGGAAATCAGTTATTGTTGATAGCATGATGGATGGAGAATCCAAGGAACATAATACAAGAGCAATGAAATCAATCTTGAATGGGCTACCTGATTCTATGAAGGCCAATTTTGAAAAATGTTTGTCAACAAAAGGCATATGGGATAAACTTCATGATCTTCACTCAAAAGGAGCGCTGACAATGATCTCTAGTCAAGAAAATAATGGAAAACAAGAAGGAAATTTAGAGCCCATGAAGGCAGTTGAAGATAAGAGAGATAACATCAAGGCTTAAGAAGACCTAGAAGATGAAGAGAATGAAGAAGATTTTGAAGATCTCCTCACTAAACTTATGGTTGCCATAGAAGAGATTAACAATTTGAAAAATGAAAATGAGGAACTTAAGAAGAAAGAACAAGTTGGTGACCAGGACAAGACAAGAAAGGAAGTTGACCTTGTCAAACTTAGAGTGCAAGAAAGAGATGAGGAGATCACTAAGATTAAGGAAGAATTTCATCAAAACAAAAGAAAGCATCATGAAGAAGTCATATCCATGAAAAATCAATTGGATAAGGCAAAGAAAAGGGAAGAAACTTTGTCAAGCCACCTTGAACAAAGACTCAAGAGCTTGAACAAACTTGAAGTAGAGATTGGTCAATACAAGGAAGAGGTCTCCTCCCTTAGATCTCGACTAGAAGAAGCAAGGAAACAAGCACAAGGAGTTGAGAAGGTGATGGAAGCTTTGACAGTCATAGAAGGACATGTTGATGAAGCAGAAAAGGATAGAAACACCATGATATGCCAACTAGAAGAAAAGGATGATGACATCACCAAGTTAAGATAAAAAATCACTTCTCTTAAGGCCCAATCATGTGATGCAACTAAGATGAAGGAAGAAATGTAGAACATACTATCAAATAAGGATGAAGAATGCAAGAACATGAAAGAAGAAATTGTATTTCTTAAAAAGGAAGTTGACTTGCTGAATAAGAACTTGAAGAGTTCTCAAACCCTAAATGACATCCTAATTCATCAAAGGTCTCTCCTTGATAAATCAAGTCTTGGCTATGCAAGTGAATCCTCAAGCAAGAAAGATGCCAACCCTAATTCTTCAAAAAACAAGGATGTGAGAAAGCCTGGAAGAAATGTTGATGCTCCCAATTCCAACAAAGGAAAGGAGAAGAGTCAAGACAACTATGGAAGAAACCCTCCTCCAAGAAGAAATGTAGATGGTTTCAAGGATGCAAGAAGTAGTGGTTATCATCAAAGGGTCCCAAGGCAAAAAGACTTCAGAATTGCATCAAGGAAACCTTCTTCTCTTAGGTACCAAAGTATATTTCTTGGTTATTGATATTCTTATACAAATTTTGGGATCATGGAAAAAGATTGTATGGCATATCACAAAGATAATTATAATGGTCCTTGTCAACCTCTGAGAAGCAATTTTGTAAGAAAAAGTCATGAGTTTTTATACATGAACAATATAGAGTGCTTCAAGTGTCATAACATTGGACATATGGCATGTGATTGTAACTTGACTTGGGCCCCTACACAAGATAGAACCATACCAGAGAAAAAGGTTACACAAGTATGGAGAAGGAAGAAAACACAATTTGGAAGTCTCTTGAACTCACCAGCCAACAACACATGTTGTTGACTTGATGATGACATCCTAGATATTCCAAGTATTTGAGGGGAGACTCTGCCAGAAAGAAGACCGTGCATACAATTAGGGGGAGCTTATGATGATTAAGCACTCTCACATAAGCTATCCATGAATAGGACCTATGAAATCCTTGATGAGCCACTTGGACATCCATTCTTTAATAGATAATCTCTCGAGAACATTTCCATTGAAGAACATGATCCCTTATTCATCCATGAACTTATATTGAAGATCTCTTCCACTTGATCACTAAGTAGGTAATCTTTCATGAGCTAGAGGAGGTCGTGTAGACAGGGGGAGTTGGTTCATCACATGAAGGAATTTAAGCACATCTATCATGAACCACATTGCTAGAAAGAAGAGCACCATGACAAGGGGAGTAACATACCTATGAAGAACTACTAGTCATGAAGAAAAGGAGCAACTTGACAGGGCGAGTTTTTGGGCACCCCATTTTCCATTGATGTCAAAGGCGAAGATAATGTTTGAAAGGGCAAGAATATTTCCATCAATGACATAGGGGGAGATTGTTAATCTAGGTTGTCATTGATGTCAATCGTTGACATGGAATTGACCGGGATGTCAAATATTCTTGAAGATGCCAGAGGATGACTACAACTCTTGTTTAAATTGTCAAGACACAAATGAAGTGTCAATCATGTATCTCGATCATAATGAAAGACTACCACATCACTATACTTGATGAAGACCTAGAAGAAATACACATGATGACATGTCCTACCTACAACGATTTGATGAAAAACCTCCAATGATGTGAAGCTTGATGTCCTTACCTTTGGTGATCATAACAATGAAGACTACATAATAATGGTGACCATATGTTTAAGAAGACAAGGTGATGAATAAGGAAATCGAGGACATGATGAAGGTGACTCTATGAATAATAAGGCAAGCACATGATTATGAAGACAATCAATGAAGAAGTCAAACCATGAAGAAGCCCAACACTCAAAGGCATTTTTCCCTCCCTCCATTTTTGCACTAAATAACGACCAGTCACATTAAAAATTATTTTTCACCTCCTTAGAGGAATAAGCTCACTATAAGACCTACACCATCTTAAAGAGCATAATTTTCTCTTTCCAATGAGTTGTTACTCAGCCCGAAAGTCCAAGCAGCTTGAAAGTTATTGATTTTACTAGTTAATTGTGTAATTCTGGTCAGTAAGCCGACCTGAGCTTCTCTCCCATGTCGGCCTACCCTTAAGAGACATGTCTATTCGATTTTGTGAGCGAATATGTTTATAAATATGACGTTAAACACTTCATTCTTGCATCAATTTTTCTATGATCATTTCAGAGAAAAGATATAGAACAATAAGGAGGCTGAGAGGACTTAGTAGTCTACTGTTTGGGAAAATTTAAGGAGGCCAAGGAGGAATATTGTTGTGATAAGCTAGTTGTGTAAAGGAACAGTGGACAGAAAATTACTTCGAACCTGTTCTCATTTACCTTACAACACAAAATTTTTTGTTTAGTACTGTGGACAACTTGTATCATGGTCTCTAGACTCTTGTAAAAGCTCGGAAGGCTGAAAAATGTCCTATTGTAGCTCTTACACCACAAAATTTTAGTCTTTTGGAGCTCGAATTTTTGGCACCAAGTTACATACCTACAGAACTACACCAATCTCAAAACTATGATCTTCTACATCATTGAAGGATTTCTTAAGGACATTGACAAGCAGTTAAAGGCCACCTATGGGGAATCGCTTAAAGATTTGGTGTAGTTCTGTAGGTATGTA
>Ga0115854_10080_pt1 | contig 19110 bp, 12 predicted proteins | sample InSIn2SAF170_FD_83868 | JGI IMG/M metagenome (GOLD analysis project Ga0115854, IMG submission 83868)
TTCTTCTGAAACCCCATGGTCAACTCCAGTTTGTTGTCCAGCTAGGTGGCCCATCTAGAAAACAACTATTTGATAAAGGATTTAGAATCCATAACACCAATTTAACAGATTTGTGGAGAGGCCATTAGCATTAATAATTCATCCTATAAGACTATACTATGCAAAAGAACTCTAAGCCCACTAGTCATAGGATTTTTACATAGCATAACTCTTCAAATCTCTCATATACCCAACATCATTTATGCAGCTAGAGAGGGTTGTTGGATATAATATCTAAAATTTTAGAAAATATCAACAACCAAAGGAAACAAAGTTAAATGAACTTACTCATGTCAACAACATATAAATTATGTTTATCCTTTATTCCTAGGAGAAGTTTCAACATTTTTTCTCACTAGAAACAAACAAACAAACAAAAAAATTCCCTAACCCGTCTAATCACTTACAAATGGTACTTAGAAGTAATGAATAACTTTAGGGTGAAAATATGAATAAAATAAAATGAAACAGATTATATGAATTTTTTATTGTTAATGGAAAAACCTGTGAGCAATTTATGAAACCGACGTTTCGGACTAGCTAGGTGAGTCCATCATCAGGGTAATGAGATCTTTATTTTGAGAAGAGAGAGTCAAGAATTTGTGAACCTATTAATAGAAGGATAGAGAGATAACTAGGGGCTTGTGAGGTCGGCTAGATTTTCATCTATTTACTGATAACTTAATTAAGCTGATTTTAATTTAGTTTAAAATTTTAATTTAATAATAAACTTAAAACTAAATTAAAAATAAAATTAATTTAGCCTAAATTAAAAATAAAGTTGAAATTAGTTTAACCTAAATTAATTTAACCTAAATTAATTTAACCTAAATTTAACCTAAATTCAATTAATTTAACTTAAAATAATATAACCTAAATTAATTTAACCTAACTTAAATTAATTTAACCTAAATTAATTTGATTTAACCTAAAATTAAATTAATTTAATTTAACCTAAATAACATTAATTTACCCTACATTAAAATTCATCCAACAAACCCAACCTCTTTAAATTATAAATTGTAATTAATTTTATAATTGCATTACCTGAACCATGTATATAATTATACTTATTACCCAAAAATATATCAAAAATTTAGATTATAAATGGTAATTAACTTTATAACTGCATTTCATAAACCATATATAATTATACTTATTTCCCAAAATATACCAAATATTATTTTGGCATAGTTCGTTTACATTGAGTTAAATTCGTGCTTAAAATTGATGTTTATGGTGATATTCATATTAAATATCTTATAATGCTTTGTATATCTCACAAATTTATTATAAATCTAAAAAAGTTATCTCTACAATCTCATTAACAACATAATACTTATCCAAAACTAATCAATTACGTATTAACCATCATAAATCATTTCATAAAACTCATTTTCTTAATGAAAATAAAATATATATATATATATATATATATAACGGACTGAAGGAAAAACTTATAAGATATCTATCGAAGCTTTTTGAAAAATACTAGCATATAATTAATGACATATCTCCATGTGATACATATCGTCATGATCGACTAGAAAGTGTACTAAGAAAGGAAGTTAAAATGTAGGCGTTAACTTAAATTTTTTCCATCTCACGATGTCCCACCTACTATGCGTACGAATAGTGTTGCACACCAAAATCCCTTAGACATCCTATCTCAGAGTTACCAATCATATCTATCGAATTTATATCGACTTACTGACTTTTCTTAGAAACGAAGGGAATGTAATTTTGAATAAAGGTGTTTAAAAGTCATTATTTTTCAAAATGTCCATTATTTGGTGATCTCATTTCTGTGAAGATTTATATAAAGACTAATGGTGAGAGAGATTAATCAATTTACATCGACTTAGTGACTTTTTTTTTAAGAGACCAAAGGAAATTTAATTTCGAACCAGAGGTGTTGCGAGCAATAAGTCCTTACCCAGTCGGTAATTGCACCTATACTTGCTTTAGTAGCGTTGTTGCAAATTACACGAGGTGCAAAATATTCTATGTAAATAAGATCTTTTAGAAAATTAAAAGAGGTGAAAAAGATTATGTGTAAATTAGATCTTTGAGGTTGCATAAGCTATTGATTACAAACAAAGCATACTATACTAGTTTGATTAGCATAGTCTGTGTATTCAATTAGTGTTATCAAGTTGGTTAGTCTTATACCCTACGTAAAAGCTTTATATGTTCGATTACATAACCAGTATGAACCAATTCTATTAGTTATGGTAAGTGAATCTAATCAAGTTACATGGTGTTGCTTTCATACTACTTAACACTCTTAAGCTATAACCAGTAGTTACATATCCTCTTTGTTGTTTATAATGAAGTTGGGACTGTCTAGAAATGCTCAAATGAAGTGAATGATAAAAGAATAATTGAAGTCGAAATGGGTTGTTATAGGAATCAAGACCTTGATAGCTACTAATACTCATTCAGAAAACAACTCTTTGATGAAGGGTTTACAAGAAAAAGTTAAAGAGTCCCACTCTAGATCTGTGGAATATTGAAGATTCTTCTGAAACCCCATGGTCAACTCCAGTTTGTTGTCCAGCTAGGTGGCCCATCTAGAAAACAACTATTTGATAAAGGATTTAGAAGAAAAAGTTAAATAATCTCATCCAACTGTTGAAGATATCACAACGTCCAATACGACTATGAGAAGAAATATGTATATAAATATAATAATAAAATTGAAAGCTAGGTGGCCCATCTAGAAAACAACTATTTGACTAAGGGTTTACAAGAAAAAAGTTAAATAATCTCATCCAACTTTTGAAGAATATTACAACGTCCAATACAGCTATGAGAAGAAATATGTATATAAAGATAATAATAAAATGGAAACTGAGGTGGCCCATCGAGAAAACAACTATTTGCAAAGGGTTTACAAGAAAATTTTAAATAATCTCATCCAACTGTTGAAGAATATCACAATGTCCAATATGGCTATGAGACTAAATATGTACAAATATAATAATAAAATGGAAAGGAATTGATGAGAAACTATTATTTCTAGAAACAAAATAAGTTGTGCTCTACTGCAGAGAAATAAAGAAAAATGTGCTTTTGTGGTTTTTAGTGTAACTTTGTTTAGGAAAACATTGTCGATCTATGAGCCAACCTCACGCAAATAGAAGATTAGCAGTGAAAGAAACAAGATTGCTTATGCAGTAGTAAACTCCAGCCATTGAAAAAGATAAAAGCTGATGCCTAAGTAAATTTGGCACTAAAAATTACATCACAAATTCATTAGGCTAAAAAGTTTACAATGATGCTAAGAGACTAGGCACAACAATATGGTTGAATGCTTATTTAATCTTCTATAGTACATCATAGCAATAAAGAGTGGAAATCAAACATCAATGCGGATAGATAAGTTATATAGTACATCATAGCACTAGAGAGTGGAAATCAAACATCAATGCTGGTAGATAAGTTATATAGCAGAGACCCCGATGGAAAATTAGAATTTAATTTATTAAAATTCCTCCACCATTGTTCAAAAGGGTGGGGTGTGTCCTCATGGCATTCAAGTTTCCAAAATATACATTAACTGTCAATGGGGGCTTGTTTGTCAGGTAAAGAGAGGGTGATGAGTAGGGTTCAATGGGCGGGGTGTGCAATGGCATGCAAGTTCCGAAGGCATTATATCTATTGCTACTGGGGACTTATCTAGATGGTAAAGCGAGGGTTATGATATTCCCTCACTAGAGCTCAACTCCCCTTAGTACATGTTAGCCCCTCACAGGCCATCTAGTTGTACAAGAGATATATGTATTTTTGCATTTACAAGATGTGGCTGTGGTGCTCTGTAAAGCAGGAAAAATTTCGTTTTTATTTGCATTTATAGGATGTGCCTCTAGTGCTCTGTAAAGGAGGACAATTTTCATTATTATTTGCATTTACAAAATGTGCTTCTACTTCTCTGTAAAGGAGGAAAATTTCCATGTTATAGGAAGTTAGAAATGCAACAGACATGTATGACTCCAAGCAATAAATAGATAGAAAGCCCAAAAATATCGATACATTGTCTACAATATATTAATAGTTTATTTTATAGATTATGGGCTAAAACTTGGCAAGAAATATACTAACAAGTAGCAGATGAGCCATTTGCAAGAAATATACTAATGAGTAGCAGGTGAGCCATTTGAGAAGCTGGAGATATCAACATCTGATATTTTGATCTTGGGACTCTATTTGGCTAATACTTGGCAAGAAATTTACTAACTAGTAGCAGATGAGCCATTTGGAAAGAAATATACAAACTAGCAGAAGATGAGCCATTTGAAAGCTGGAGATAATAGCATTTGATATTTGGGTCTTGGGACTCTCTGCACCAATAGCCAGAGAAGCCCCTCTGGAATCTACGGTCTCTGAAGGATAAGGGAGCCCATAGCAAGCTACATTGAACGAATAAGGGAACCATCTCATTGAGATTAAGAGAACTTTTTAGGATCCACGGAACCATATGAAAGGGTGGCTTGCCTCAAATACTCAGACAAAAATTTTCATATTAAAAATAAATAAATGGACGTGTATTACATGCATTCCCATACCAAAAAAGGTGTAAATATAAATACAAATATATGGAAATTATTCATTTTTATTACTTTAATTTTCATGGTAGTGGGTGGAATCAAAGATGTCCTTAGTTGGAAAGAGATCCATGTTGTTTGTTGCATGGACTCTGCATATTGTCACCTGGTAGATGTAATATACTCTAGTTTTTCAACTATAGACTGGTCCAAAATGGATTCAATTTTTCCTCGAGATCAAAATCTTAAAATTCAGTTGAAATTCAAATCAAATTGAAGTGCTCATTGATACAATTCCAATGGTGCAAATGGCACATAAATCCAAGTCCAGATGAAGAAGTTAAAGCCAGTCAAAGTTTCAAGGCAAACTAGGTCAACACAAGGTGATGTTAGTAGGACTAGTGTCATCCCAGGAATTCACCATATGTCCGCGGTGATGTCATCAAGGTTGGTGATGTGTCGTGATCTGATTGGTTGATACAAGCCAATCTGGTGCTGACACGTGGCAACTCGGATTTTCCCAATGTTGGCATGAAATCCCAAAATTTTGGGGGTTAGGGAGGATCGAAACCCTAACCTCCCAAAAAGGTTGAGATCTCACCGAAACAGCGCACCGATTGGGCTATGTTAGGTCTTGATATCAAAGGTGATATGGTTATATTTAACCTTTTGAGATGTGGCCACCGGAAAAGGGTTGAACGGTCAGGGTCAACCCCACGACCACCAGTCACCTTACCGAAATATATGTATTGAAATATAAGTGTTAAACCCTAGTTACGAACCATATCAAATATCATAATATATATATATATATATATATATATATATATATATATATTTCGTATCTATGCCATGTAAAATGCTAGAGTTTTGGGTGAGGGTTTTGACCCACCAACCTTCCCTTATATATATGACTTCACACCAAGTCTATGGCCAATATGCCAAACCAACGAACTTGTTAACAAGTCGTTGTGAACCTTTTCTAAAGTTTAGTTGCAGGTGAAATCCACCAAAAGGAGTGCACAGTTTCCAAGTTGGTTTTTCATCGACAAAGGTGGTTTTGCGTAGCAGAAACGTGGTTTTTATAGGAACAGAGGCGGTTTTGCTCATTTGAGGGGGTCTGGAGGTCACAGTGGCCAAATATGGGCAAGTTTATACTCGGTTGACTCGAAATTTGGAGCTAAACGCAGTGATGAGGTCCATTTTCTTATTTGAGACTCTATTTTCGAGCTCATACCTGTAACAAAATTTTGAAGGGAAAATAAAGAGGTCAGCATTAGAAGTGAAAGGACCAGGAGACATAGCCAGAAAGTCTGGTGAACTCCTTTATTAAATTTGGCTGTGTTGATGTGTTTAAATGTGTTTTCAATTTTCTTATGTGTTTATGTTATTCGCAATATTTTCAATCTGTTGCACTAGGTAACATAAGTGAATTCACACATAGTCTATAATACCTTTTTCATTAACGGATCAAGTGGTATTAGAGCAGCAATGATTTTAAGGTTTGATGAGTTTGTGTGAGTATTTAAATACTTACTAGGTTAAGGCTCGATCAAGGTGAAGGTGAACTTGTTGAGATGATTCCAGAGATTGGAAGGGTGGAAGAGATGTATCGTGAGTTTTAAAAGAACAAAGATGAAGGCACTTCATCACCTAAACTAGACAAAGGATCAGAGGAACCTTTTCCTTTTATTCCTCTAGATAAAGAAGATAAAGGAAATGGAGAAAAGCCTCCTCCATCTCCTCCATCATCACCATCATCGTCATCATCCTCTTCTTCTCATAAATCTAGTCCTTCTAACAGGAAGAAAAATAAATCTTCGTTGATCAAATTATATGTAAAATTTGATTTGCCAATTTATGATGGAGAACTTAATTATGAAAAGATTGATAATTGGATAAGGCAAATTGGTGTATATTGCAGGGTGCAAAAAGTTGATTCAGAAAGAAAGAAGATCCAGCTTGCTAGCCTTCAACTTTGAGGAACCGTACTTCTATGGTGGGAAGGCAAGACACAAGAAGATCTCAAAAACCATGGTAAAACCATTTCAACTTGGAATGAATTTGTTTCTGCCATTAAAAAGAAATTTTATCCTTTGGCTTATATGCAACAACTAACGATGAGTTGGAAAACACTATGTCAGTTAAAAGGTCAAAGTGTTCAAAGTTATACTCAGGAATTTCGTAAGAAAGCCTTAACATTAGGCATTTCATTGCACTCACCAGAAACATTGGTGAAATACATACGTGGTCTCGCATACTATACTTATGTTTAATCAACTAGCTTAGATGATGTATCAGTTCAACAAACTCATCTAGAAGCTAGAGGCAAAAATGTAACCCAAGATGTTGGGAAATCATCCAAACCTATTAAAAGCAAGAATAAAGGCAAGAAGAAACTTAAGTGGAAGGAGAAGAAAACAATCACTGTGAAGAAGGATAAACCTTCATGTACTCATTGTAAGAAAGAAGGACATGATGAGGCACACTGCTAGTCTTTGCATCTAGAATTGAAGCCTAAGAAATTTGGGAGTAAAGAGAGAGAATGTTGCTTCTATTCAAAAGGACATGGGATCAGATTCAGGTGATTAGATAAAGGTTGCAGCTACTGGTATAAGAGGTAAAGATTATAAAGCATCTATAAGCACTTCGTCGCATTATGTTGATCATGATAATGATAAGAGGAAAAGAAATGAGCTATTTGACATAAGAGTCATTTCCAAGCATACTAAAATTGATACTTTATTTGATAGTGGGTCACAAGTTAATTTGATTTCTGAGGAAATTGTAAAGAAGTTGGGTCTAGAAATAAAACCTCATAAAAAGCCATGTCCATTAGGTTGGGTGTGTGATAAAACTAAGCTACAAGTTATGAAACAATGTAAACTTCGTTTTTCTCTTGGGTCAAAGTTTGTAGATGAGGTTGAGTTAGACATAGTCCCATTGGGCATATGTGGAATTGTATTAGGAAGTCCATACTTGTATGATAGAAAATCTATCTTCTATCGAATTGAAAATAAGTATCAACTCACAAAGGATAGAATTGAATATACTGTAAGGGCTCGTAAACTCAAAGATAACTTCTCTCTCATAAATTCTGGATAGATGAAAAGAATTGTAAATGCAAGTAAACAATTTTTACTTATGATTGTAAAAGCAAAGGATATTGATAAATCCAATGCTTTCCAAGGTTGTAATCCTAAACAGAAAGAAAATCTAGTTAAAGTTGTTTCCGATTATGATATTCTCTTTCAAGAGCCTAAAGGGCTTCGACCCAAACGAGAGATAGAACATGAGATTTATTTGCAGCCAAATGCTCCACTACCTAACATTGGAATGTATATGTTATTAGCTCTAGAGAATGTAGAGATAAAGAAGCAGGTACAGGAGTTGCTCGATCAAGATTTTATTTGATGAACAACATCACCATGTAGATAACCTATTATGTTAGTGTGAAATAAAGATGGTTTGTCGAGAATGTGCATTGATTTTAGAGAATTAAAGAAAATCACAGTAAAGAATAGTTATTCTCTTCCTCGTATTCATGAATTGTTAGATCAATTAAAAGATGTAGTTTACTTCTCGAAATTGGACTTGCGAAGCAGCTACCATCAGATCAGAGTTGCAGAACAGGATGTATGGAAGATTGCTTTCAAAATGGAGCAAAGAATCTATGAATTGATGGTTATGCCTTTTGGCTTAACTAATGCTTCAGCTACATTCATGCGAGTCATGAATGATGTATTTAGACCATTCATTGATGATTTTGTAATAGTCTATTTAGATTATCTTCTTGTTTTTAGTAGAACATGGGATTAACATGTTAAGCATGTAAAGCAGATTTTAGATGTTTTGAAAAGAGAAAATATCTATGTAAAACTGTCAAAATGTGAATTTGACAGAACATATTTAAATTATTCGGGTTATATTGTAGGGGGTGGTGAATTAAAGACAGATACCTCTAAGGTCGAAGTTATTGTAAATTGGCCTAAGCCCAATACTGCTACAGAAGATAGAAGTTTCTTAGGGGCAGCACAATATTGGAGAAAGTTTATTGCTAACTTTTCTTTGGTTGCAATTCCTTTACATGCTTTGACAAGTGTGAAGCAAGTGTTTTAGTGGGGAGGCAAACAACAGAAAGCCTTCAACACATTGAACGAAAGTATCAGTATAGTGCGAGTACTAGCACTGCCAGATCTTTAGCATCCATTTGAGATCAAGATAGATGCAATTGAATATGCCATGGGGGTAGTGTTGATGCAATGCGGAAAGCCTATATGCTTTCAATCTAAGACATTCACATCAGTAGTAGTTAACTATCCTACATATGATAAGGAATTATATGCTTTAGTTTAGAGTGTTAAAAAGTGGAAACATTACATAATGGGTAAAGAAGCAATCAAACACATAGATCATCAACCACTTCAATATTTACACTCACAAACTAAATTGCAACAATCACAACATTACAGGTGGATGGGTTTTATACAATAATTTCATCTTGTTATCAAATATAAGAAGGGAATACATAATAAGGTTGCAAACATGTTATCAAGACCAATTATAAATGCATCCACAATACTTAATCATAATTCAGTAATTCATGAAAGTTACATTGAACATTATGCTCAAGACATAGATTTTAAGGATGTATATGCAACTTTATGTCATGGAAAATGGGTACAATAATTGGATTATGACATAAAGGACAAACTCTCATATCATTTGGGAAAGTTATGCATTCCACAAACTGAAAGAGTTAATATAATTCGAGAAGCACATACTTCTCTCATATCAGGTCATTTTGGTGTAAGTAAAGCAATTGCACAATTACAAAGATTCTACTATTGGCCACGAATGAATGAGACAGTTTCTAGATATATTAATGGATGTACTCTGTGTGCTACAAGCAAGCCAAGTAATAGGAAACTAGGTTTGTACACTCCATTGTCAATTCCTTCTCCTCCTTGGGAAAGTGTTTCCATGGATTTTGTTGGGGGGTTGCTAAACTCTAGAAAGGGTTATGATTATCTGTATGTAGTTGTGGATAGGTTCAGTAAGATGTGTATTTTGATACCATGTAATAAACAGGTCACAACTGAACAAACTTCAAATATGTTCTTTCAAAATGTATGGGTTCATTTTGGGTTACCCACTTCTATTATATCTTATCCAAATTCTTGATTTTTAGGGAAATTCTTGTCAATTATATGGGAGTTAATGAACACAAAGTTAAAGAAGAGCATGGTATTTCATCTCCAAAAAGATGGTCAGATAGAAGTGTTTAGCAAGACAATGATACAGTTTCTTCGAGGATATTGCAGCAAGCATTCCAAACTTTGGGATGAGAAATTTTGTTATGTGCAACATGCTTACAACCATGCAAAAAATTCTTCTACTTAGAGATCTCATTTTGAGACTTGTTTTGGTTTTATACCAAAGTCTCTGTTGGATTTTGTCTTTGGTAAAGACATAGCAGTTGATGGACATAATGATATGGACAAAGCGACCAACTTCATTGAACAAATCTAGGAAATTCACCAGGGAGTACAGGAACAGCTGGAAAGAAGTCAAGCAAAGTATAAGGTGCAACATGACAAGCATCGAGTTGAGAATATTTTTCAACTGGGTGATCAATTCTGGTTTTACATCAGCAAAGAAAGATTGTAAGGGGAAGGTAAAAATTTAAAACCAATTAGATATGGTCCTTTCAAAATACTTGATAAAATTGTTGAAAATACTTTCTGCCAAGATCTACCAGCTTATATGCAGATCTATTCCGTCGTAAATGTTGAAAACTTACGATTGTACGAGCCTTCATTGATTGAAGATCCTGAAGAGAAAGGTTAGCTACCTGCCATTAAAGATCTTCTGCCCAAGTATCTCAATGAGCTACAAGAGGACATAGTTCTTGACATGAGGATGAGGACTTCGTGATGGGGAAGTGTTGAGTATCTTCGAGTTGGACTCAAAAGTACAAATCTAGGTAAAGCACAATGTATAGAGATTGGAAAAGTGAAGGAAGTTTATCCTCACTTACTTGACAACTAAAACTGTTTTTTGGTGGTCCAAAAGCTTCCAGTGGGGAGGAGTGATCCAAAATGGATTCAATTTTTCCTCGAGATCAAAGTCTTCAAATACAGTTAAACATTGAATGAAATCGAAGTTCTCATCGATACGATTCCAATGGTGTGAACTGCACATAAATCCAAGTCCAGATGAAGAAGTTAAAGCTAGTCAAAGTTACAAGGCAAACTAGGAAAAAATGAGGAAAAGTAAAAGTCAAACAGTCAAAGTCAAAGGTCAACGGTCAACATAGGGTGATGTCAATAGGACACGTGTCATCCCGGGAGTGCATCATATGTCTAGGGTGATGTCATCAAGGTTGGTGATGTATCGTGATCTGATTGGTTGATACGGGTCAATCTGGTGTTGACACATGGCAGCTCAGATTTGCCCAATGTTGGCATGGAATCCCAAAATTTTTGGGATCAAGGAAGATTGAACTACTGACCTCCTGAAAAAGTTGAGATCTCGCTGAAACAACACACCGATCAGGCTATGTTAGGTCTTGATATCGGAATGGATATGGTTATATTTAATGTTTCAGCATGTGGCCACCGGAAAATGGTCGGATGGTTGGGGTGAACCCCATGGCCGCTGGTCACCTTACCGAAATATATGTATTGAAATATATGTGTTAAACCATAGACACGAACCATATCAAATATCGTATAATATATATATATATCGTATCTATGTCATGTACAATGCAGAGTGTCGGGCGGGGGTTTCGACCAACCGAACTCCCCTTATATATACGACTTCACACCAAGTCTGTGGCCAATACACCAAATCAACAAACTTGTTAATAGGCCATTGTGAACCATTTTTAAAGTTTAGTTGCAGTTACAATTCACCAAAAGGAGTGTGCGATTTCCAAGGTGTTTTTTCATCCACAAAGGTGGTTTTGCACAACAAAAAGATAGTTCTTGTAGGAACAACTGTGGTTTTGATCATTCGATGGGGTTTGGAGGTCACAGTGGCAAAATATGGGCAATTTTATACTCATTTGACTTGAAATTTTGAACTAAATGCAATGGTGAGGTCCATTTTCTTATTTGAGACTCTGTCTTCAATCTCATACCTCTAACAACATTTTGAAGACAAAATAAACAGGTCAGCATTGGAAGCGAAAGGACCAACATACATAGCCAGAAAGTCTAGTGAACTCCTTTTATTAAATTTGGCTATGTTCATGTGTTTAAATGTGTTTTCCATTTGCTTATGCTTTTATGTTATTTGCAATCATTTTGATCCCTTTCACTCAGTAGCATAAGTTAATTCACATAGTCTATAATACGTTTTTCATTAATGGATCATAGACTCTTAAATTCCTCTGGACTCAATACGAATGCCTGATGATTTCCATGCTACAGTTTTTGAGACACTTAACTAGTTGTCTCTTCTATCCATCTAAAGGAGTGATTGCATCTACATTCCAATCCATTCAATGAGAAACAATGAGTGGACAAAGTGATTGATCAGATTTTTCAAAAGACAACGCATAACCATGACTTCATTTTCTATCGAAAAATACACGGATCTGGATGGAGAATTTTCTGATGTCGAATAATACAAAATTATTCACTTTCTTTTTTATGCAATGACTTCTCTAGTGCTCTTGTTGCCAACAAAGTAAGTGAATTTTATGCCCATGCCTTTCTGACACAATCTATCATCAAGTCTGATGTTAGTAGCATCAATATATGTCAAGATATGTCAAGAGAAATGACCTTTGAGGAATGACCTTCAAGCAATGACTAACGACAATGAAGGGCTCTCGTCCAGGACCCTCCATTTAGACAGTCATGACCTGTTTCAATTCAGACAGTCAGTGAGACCATTTGTATCACCTTTAGATTTAGAAGTTGCATACATGATTAAAAGAAATTGGATAGCTTGTAGTAAGTGTAGTTTGAAGCACTGAAATTTCATTTTGGTCAAAGTTTTTCATTGCACAAAACCTGAAAATATTTGATAAACTTCATCCATCTTAGGTTAGCTGGGTGAGGTTGTTGAAGAAAACTGGATAGTGAGGAATACAATCTGATTGGAAATATAGTAAGCATCCTAAAGAAGACGAAAGATGATCTGAGCATATCGGTGAGAGGTTTATGGTTAGTTAAGAAACCAATCTGTCTGATCCGTAAGAGGTGTCAACTGTATATCGATGCAAGGGATGATAGCCATGAATCAACTTATCGATCCAAAGCAGGAAATTGGGGAAAGCGGATATGCCAGCGAGACAAGCAACCATGTTAGTCTATCGAGGGAGTATTGGTTAGAGCAAGTCATTCCATCATCTCAGTAAGAAATGGATAAAACCTAGCACCTTCACGACTGGGACATCAGAGAAAAGCAAAGGAGGAAATGGTTTTGCCCCTCCATTCCATGTATTGGTCTAGTGAAAATTCAAGGAAGAGCACATAGTTGTGGATATGATAAACGACCAATTACACCTGCTCGGGATAGCCTTTCATGTTTTCTTCCTTATTCACATGCATTCATATGTCTAATTGCTCTTCTGGGCACACTAGTTCGGGACTGGCTCGAAAAGGCAGGCTTGGCCGAACATGTTTTATAAGAATCCATTTCATCAAGCTAGTCACCCCTATCTATAGCACCCATCAGTGGGATGGGGGAAAGCTCTAGCCATGGAGAATCTATGCTACGTAGAAGCTACGCTTCATAAACTACTTGCTATGCACCAGCAAGCTACAAAATTGCCATTTCAGAACCATAGATAACAAGCAGAGTGAGTAGAGTGATTACTTTCATAGCATGCCAGGACTAGTAAAGGCTGGAGGTTGAGTAGAGTGTTACTTTCGTAGTGAGTGAGGACCAATAAAGGCCTGAGTTCGGTGCCCTCTCCACTCACCACTTGTGTGCTCTCTGCTCACCACTTGCATTGTCTTGCACACCACCACTTGCATCATCATACAGACCACCTGTCGATGTAGACTACCTATCCTTGTTAATGCAGACTACATGTCTGATATAAGATATAGGTCTGTAAGTCTATCTCACAAAATGAGATATCAGCCAACATTAGATGCCATTTTAGAACCATAGATAACAAGCAGAGTGAGTAGAGTGATTACTTTCATAGCATGCCAGGACTAGTAAAGGTTGGAGGTTGAGTAGAGTGTTACTTTCATAGTGAGTGAGGACCAATAAAGGCCTGAGTTTGGTGCCCTCTCCACTCGCCACTTGTGCACTCTCTGCTCACCACTTGCATTGTCTTGCACACCACCACTTGCATCATCATACAGACCACCTGTCGATGTAGACTACCTGTCCTTGTTAATGCAGACTACATGTCTGATATAAGATATAGGTCTGTAAGTCTATCTCACAAAATGAGATATCAGCCAACATTAGATGCCTCAGAATTAATGCTAGGATTACCCATTGTCTTACAACAATGATCTTAATTTATCTCATAGTCCTAGAGCAAGGGCCTTAAATTTAGTGTATATATCAGTACCGCCTCGATATGAGTCCAAATAAGATGACAAAATATTTTATTGGATGGAAAGGAATATTAATCCAAATCTATAAAAAAAATAAATCTTTAAACTAAAATTACTTCTTCTATTTCATGTCATCCAATAGCGCTGACAAAAAAACTGATTACAATAGTCCATGTAGCCCTGAAGGGGCCGGGACTAATAAACATGTTGAAAAGCCATTATTTTTCCAAATATGAAGTAATTGGTACTCTCATGAATATTTATAGAAAGACTCATTGCGAGAGAGATTAATGTTGGATTTTCATTGAGCTCAATGATTTATATAAAGACACATTGTGGGAGAGATTAGTGTTGTATTTTCATTGATCTTAATGATTTATATTTAATATTATGGAAATAAACATCTCACCAATACATCAATGTAATTTATTAGTGTGATATACTAATTTGTAAGTAAAATTAAATTTTATAAAAAAAATGATAATATACAAAATGTTATATGTAATTTTTTTATGGGGTTTATAGTTTTATTTAAGTACCAATCATTAATTTTTTTAAAGATTGGAGTTATAAAAAAAAATCTTCTTTCAATCACTTTAAAATTGTCTTTCGATATTATTATTGACTTATTTATGCTAAGAGATTTTCAAGGATAGAAATTCCATGCAAACATGAATTCCAAACATAAAGTTATAGCAATTATAGATTTCATTTCCTTGTTCCATATAAGCATCCATAAAATTGATACATGGAAAACCTATATCCACATGTCACCATTGCACTAGGTCACCTCATCTAATATATGGTTGACACATGGTGGTTCTACACACATGTATTTCCGTAATACTGCACCACCTATATAGGATATGCATGTTAGCTACACAACTACATTTGAATCCAACCAAAAAGACCATTTTTCTAGAAAGCTAGATTTTGAGTTATCCTCTATAGTCAATGACTCAAATCTCTTAATATATGGATCTCGAAAATTTCTAAAAGACCATTTTTCTCAAAAATCTAGACTTTGATATATTTGTCAACATGTGCGAACACTCCATGTATCAATAAGTAATATATTATAGTATTGGTTTTTGTCAACATCTAGATCAAGGCTTTCTCATAAAGGACCATTTTTTACAACAAGCTATATTTCTAGATTTCAAGCCCCACTTCATTTCCTCCACATCTTCCCTGCTATGCTAGTGCCAAGTTAATTTCCACAACAACTATTTTATATTACAATTCCATGTAAGATTGCCATGTCATTGTGTCACATAAATATACCATGTATGCATGCCTAGTCATCCAATCATGGTCTTGATGACACATCATCTTTCCAGATGACCTTGTGTAACACATCACCGTGTAATGCCACCAAAATTTTTTGGACTCTTCCATGTGAAATCCACATTGTATATCACTTTTCTAGCATCTAGATCCAATTTTTTCCATAAATTCAACTTACTAAAAGTTCTAGATTCCCATAATTCTAATACCAACAAGATTTGGATGCTCAAATTTTAGCAATTAACAAATCCTACTCTTTAGCATTTAATAATTCCTTGATTCCTTTGAACTTACTCACTTGATAAATGTTGGTATCTATAGTTGAACACTTAAAAAATATGATATTTGGTAGTTAGTAAATTTCAATGTCCCCATTTAACACTTAAAAAAGCTGATATTTAGTGCTTAATCAATCATGATATCTATATTTTGAAACTCAATAAAATATGTTTTTCATTACTTGACAAATTTTCATATTTGGATTTCGAAACTTAAGGAAAATACACTCTGTGGTACTTAACAAATTTTCTTTTTCCACTTAAAAAAATCTCACATTTGGTACTTAGTAGATGCTAATATCCAAATTTTGGCACTTAACAAAATCCAATATTTATTACTTAACTTAATTTGTTATGCATATTTCTACACTTAACAAAATTTAAATCATCGACCTTTTCTAAATTTATATGCCCATTATCCCATTTCAGCTAGGCCTATGGTCATATACGATTTACCCTATTTGAGCCAAGGTCAAAACATCCAATCTAGAAATCTCTAGACAAAAAATAAAAATAAAAATCTATTAAGCAATTAGGCCCATTCCAAAGGACTGAAATTCATTCAAGTAGGTAAAAATCTTGCCAATAACGCTTAGGAAAATTTTGAAAACATGAAGTGGCTCCAAATGGATCGAAAAAGTCACCTACAATTAGACCACTTCCCAAACATTATTTATCAAATCACAGTGAATGAAGACAAAAATCATTGGAAACTACCAAGAACAGAAATATCGAGTTTATACAAGAATTTTATTTTAAAATAAGCGAAGATATTTGTAACATTATATTAATATCTTGATTCTTACTTCTTCAATTCCACAAATAATGCATAAAACAAAATATAGAGGTATGAAATAATCATTTTTTATTTCAGCATGTAACTAATTTCATAGGTTTAATAACTTAAACTATAATACAACAAATTCTCCATTTATTGGAAAAAATTGGCATACTTATTGATTTCCACCTAACCATGGGTAGTTGTAGAATTTGAGCACCTAATGAGGATATGATACCATGAGGGTAAATTAAGAACAATGAATTTGGCTTTTATCTATGAGAAATTTAACCAAGAAAACCTCCACTTCCATGTCTTGTAATGGACAAATAATTTATAAGCAGTCACATTACCTGCCTCTCATAACACTCAAAAACTTCCTTCTTCGCTTCATAGTACCTCAAAAGTCTCTTAATGTTGTGTTTTTCATTGAAGACATAGAAACTTCTAGATGATATCAATTTTTTTTATTTCTTTTATGTATTTTCCTAGTTCGTCATCTCTATCAATGGGTACCTGCACCTAAACCATTCTTTTATTAATTCTTGGGTTGGGAAATTTGGAAAAAATCATGGGAGATATTTCTTGGGAAGTGTGACCATACAATTGGGTTCTTTATAGATTTTAAATGGAGGAATGGAAACCTATGGCCACACCCATTATCACCAATCTGAAGAAGGTGACAACTTCATTTCATAGTTGGTTGATCATACATTATATAGGTAACAAATAGGTTCCTTAATGTATTTGGTTTATTTGGTTAACAACAAACTATGTATATGTTTTTCACTGAATGTCATGATTTAGTTCATGGTTAAGCCAAGGTAAGATCACTGGGTAGCACCAAAACTTGTGCTCATATATTTGAGGGGAAGAATGGAATATTGTTTGAGATATTTTGGAGATGGAGATGTGGTGTTGGAAGGGTATAGAAACTTAGATCAGGTAGGTAATGAAACAGACAGGAACAAACCTTTAGGATGTTGGTTTAGCTTGCAATTAATGATGATATTATGGATTAGTAAGAAGCAGACTTCCATGACACACTACCTCAACAAATGAAAAACATATAATCACTATCACAGCAATTTGTGAGGCCATTTCGATTCACAAGTTGATTCAATGTACATTGAATTGAGAATTCGATCTCACAATGATATCTTGTGATAATTAGAGTTGTATTAATATCTCTGAGAAACAAGTGTTTCATGACAAGTACAAGCACATAAATATCATATATAATCTCATTCGACACAAGATGTATAGGGGTGTAGTGATGCTCCAATATATTCCTATTGATTAGCAAGTATTTGATATTCAAACTCTCTCCTTAGTGAAAAGGAAAAGAATTTAGAAACAAGCTTGTATTGGTGTAACACTCCTTCCTTGCTAAGAGGTAGTGTTGAGAAATGCAAATCAAGTACGAGTTTCTTGTGTATGTTGGATTTTCACATGGAAGGAGTAGTTTGAGACAATCTATAGTAACCACTTAGTAAGGGTGGGAAATAATGCCATCATGTATTTTCACTTAAATAAACAAAATAACAAATCAAATTTTGTTAGAAAATTATATATTACAAAGCAATGGAACGCATAAAATATTGCAGAAATATAAACACAGGAAACACATAAAACAAGAGAGACGCACATATCGTGGTTCACCCAATTTCGGTTACATCCACGGAGAAACAATCGGTCCTTTCTTTTATATTATCCAACAAAATGAAGAGATACAACCTACAACAAATCCACTGTAATTCCGTCTTGGCTCTCACACAATCTCCTATCTTTCTCACTCAGAATACAGATTTACATAGACACAATACAACTCCCTCATATATAGCGAGGGGTTACCTTCGAGGGTAAAAAACCTAAATTAAACATAACTTCTACCATCCGATTTTCGCCCAATGAACGACCTAGATTGACTATGAAATTACAACATTTTAAAAGGTAATTTTACATCTATTTTTAGCTTTGGGGGCATTGCCCCTATCCCCCGCCAGGGGGAGCTCCAAATAATTACCGTCGCCCCCCTAGACCCCTTAGCAGTAGACATTTATGGGCGACAATGACGCCACATTACGAACTGGGGTCCAATGTGATTATACCTATGAATAAAGAAGATAATGAGGCTCCACACCCAACAAATTTATCATGTTCTCCTATTCTTAGAAATCTAATTGAAATATGCTAGTGTATTAGTGAATTGGATTATTTCTAATCTTAGCCATACATATCGTTGTTTAGTTAATATGGTTCTTAAGATTAAGGAGACTAGTTGCTTAGATTGAGAAATTATTTGTTGGGATGAGAAGGTTAGTTATCTTTCTGAATGAATAAATAAGACAAGATTGGAAAAGTTATAACATACATGGGATCACTTGAGAGAGGAAGACACAAAGAGAGGAAGAAGAGTGCAACAGAGAGGAGAAAGTGTAGATCTCATCTATCAAATGGAAAGGAGTTTGTATAGAAATCACATTGTGTAATTGTACAAGAATAATTTCTACATTCATTCTTCAATGCAACCATACTTTTATTTCAATATATTATGCTTCGTTTTGTGATATTTTGTTTATTGTACATAAACCAACATACAATAGACCATGTAGTTACCTTGTGATCTTTGTTCATTATTATGA
>Ga0115854_10082_pt1 | contig 18830 bp, 8 predicted proteins | sample InSIn2SAF170_FD_83868 | JGI IMG/M metagenome (GOLD analysis project Ga0115854, IMG submission 83868)
GACATGGCGGCCTATGAGTGGTCCATGGGGATTACTGAGGTGGCGGACAGATCGGATCCATGGCGGGCGAGGCGGCGATGCGATGGTGACATGGCATGACGTGGACGTGACGTGGAAGTGAAGTTGGCATGACGGGGTAAGCGGGAAACCACAAGCGGTAAATGGTTTTATATCTGACCGCTCTGTATACGGTCGCGGTTTTGTCAGAGGTCGGCCCGATCCTATAATATTAAGACACGCGTCCCCGCCCATACGTCAGCCGACGTCAAATTTTGGGACGTAAAGGCAGGACGTCGGGGCCACTCCGAAATGGCCGAGAGCCGTCGGATGGGAAAGCCCAGATCCGACGACTGGCGGGAGGCCGAGTAGGTAGGACGATACGGATGCGCGGGAATATTAAATAAATAATATTTGTTAATATATGCGCCCGACGGAACTTTAGAAAATGTGGGTTTTTTGTGTGTTACGGGCAAAAGGGGTTTAACAGAGGTTTATTTACAAAAACGATGATTTGGTTATTAAACCAAGTGGGTCTTGGTTTAACCCCAGGATTTAACCTTTCGGTCATTTTTTAAGCCGCGCTCCAATGTATTTAGCGCCGAAACCTTTCAAAACCTTTATAAAGCTATATTGCTTGGGAATGAGGGGATATATATACAAATTTGGGATTTAGATGTAGGATTAACATAGTAATAGGGGAAATGGGGGTATAGGGAGTTAAATAATAAGAAATTAGGAGTTAATATGAATGGAAGAGGTGAATGAGGGGGTAATGCACTATGTTTATATGAAATCAACTTAGTTTAGAGAGTAGATCAAAATGAAAAGATTTTTTGTACAAGAAATGTGGATATGGCATATAATACAAGTGAAAAAGAGGATGTTAGCAAGACTTTCAATAGGGAAACTGGGAAGTTAAACATGCTTTATCCTGATGCTGCAAAATGATGGAGAAGAGGAGCTTCTCTATCCAATGATGTTTCCTTTACTTTAGACCAACAAAATGAAAGAAACCATACTTCTGCAACCCCATCTACTTGCCTAGCATTTTTTGTTTCTTCATAGAGGGTGCACTTGGACTAGCAAACCCTCAATTACTCTTTTCTTTTCTTTTTGCATTTTTCTTTGCTTTTCTATCTAAAACTACCCTTATTACCTCCAAGGCCCCAGATTAAGCAGTTGGGAACCTTAATTCTCTACCTAACTACTAGCCTGCCAAGATTAAGCAGTTTGGACAGGCTTCTTTCTCTATTTTATAACAAGAAATTGAAACATGGCATGATCCAGATTAGGCTATTGGATCACCCATCCAAAATTTTTAGGCAACATCAGGCTATGTACAAAAATTGCCTCTTCTTGGAAATATGGGATCTTTGAATCACCAAAGCAGAGCATATTTGGAACTTTTCTTGCCAATCATGAAATATGAAACCTATTGGTATAGGTGGCTAACAGATACCTCAAAATGCTCCCGAAAGGTTTCAGTCCCTAATTTGCAAAACTAGTTCTCGCCTGTACAAATGGTCCTATGAGTTGATTCCTCCACTTTTTCCAATTTGAAAGCATTGATATAGATTACAAAAAATATGATGATCCAATATAGAACACCCCTACACTCATAAATGCTTCCACAACTCAAGAAAACTCTTCTTCCTCTCCCATTTCAGGTTTTGTACACCCCCCATCCATGAATGAATGATCCAAGTGAGTTTCACGTGCGCCCCCTTTCTCTTACCTAGGAACTTTCTATTTCTCTTGCTTGTGGAAAAGGAATTCATGGATTAGCCTTGGAATTCAAGGTGGGTACTTGGTAGTACCTTTAGCTGACATTTTTTAGTTGTCTAGTCATCTCTTAATGACTGCATAATTGTGGGATGTTGGTTGGCCAACTATCCAACTCCATCATTCATTGATTTTTGGGGAAACATATAAAGATTAAATTCAAATTCAAATTCAAATTTTACAATTTGACAATATGGGTTTTCAACAAAAGGTATTTACTTAATAAGCAATGTAATGTGTTATCCCCACATAGAATTTTACTCATAATATCATGACATGTACCAATATTCCACTCCACTCTTTAGTTCGTTGTTTAGTGAAATTTCATTAATTAAGTAGAATACATTTATATCATTTATAATTTGTCCATCATAATTCAAAAATCATTCAAATATTAGTTGCAACTTATATTTGCAACACTAAATCAAAATTATAATTACATACTAAATAAAAATAATGTGTTTTAATATATATATGCTATATGGTTTACATTTTGAATTTTGAATATATAAAAAATAGTAATTTGTAAAATGGACTTGTTCCCAAAAACCTCAACATAAATCAATAAAGCACATATATAAACTTGTTCCCAAAAACCTCTACATGAATCAATAAATCACATATATAATGGATATATGATTTAAGAAACTTTATAATCATCAAGTGAACCAATCTTTGGTCTTTTTCTTCTAATGCATGGTTTCTTATTATTCCCTATTGTAGTAGGGTAATAATAACATATTCAAAATGAATTGATGTTGATATTAAATTTAAATTCACCAAAAATTAAATTAATGTTTACATTAGAAACTAATTTAATTTATTTTAAAATAATTTAATTTTTTTTTTTTTTGCATCTTGATTGGTTAAATCAATTTAGGTCTTATTGTGTAATAAAGCTAGTGTACCAGCGATTGTCACTTCATAAATGAATGTTGGTACGATAGTCTTAATGTTAATGGCTGCCAAGTGTTCGGAAACGTTGTATCTGTTTCTTTCGGATTTACTTCTGGCATCATCATCCATACATGCCGGCCATCTCAAGTACAAGACCTCATTAATTAAATATACCATACACAAATTTCCATCCACTACCAACGACAAAAATCTGAATCAATTTTAACACACTCTCTTCTAATAAAATATCAACTCTTCAAAATGAAATATGCATTTTGATATTTTAAATCTTTGGACTACTTCTGATTATTTTGTTGCACCTCGAATTCAAAGTTAGCTTCTCAGTGGGGGAATTTTTTACCCTGCACAATTCCTGGTAAGTACCATGGACTTTTCTTCAGTTTAGATTTTTATTATTGGTCAACTCCTACAACCAGAAAGTTATTGGGGAATAAAATAGTATGGCGAGGGCATTAAATAGTATATAGATGAATAGTATTATAACATTCTGACCTCAAAAAATCATAAAACAAATATGAATACGGATTCCAATCGTAGTAGGATGGATGATGTCTTGAGATATGGAGAAATCTGAAACTTTCTAAAATTAATTACTTTATTTAACTTATTAAAAACTCATTTATTCAATTATTTTATATTAATGTAATTAATATAAAATTAAATTTTAATATTAATAAATATAAAATCATTTGATATGTTATATTAATTTTTAAGTTTATTGAGTTGACAAAGTTTATATAAATAGTGTAAATAAATAAAATACGTAACATTGGAGAAACATGTTTTGTTTTGTTTTTTTTTTTAATCTTAAGCTACGTAAGATGTATGTATTTAGGTGTTATTAACATTTTTATAAATATTATTTTAAACTATTATTTTTAGTTTTCATAAAATAAAAAAAAAAAAATTATCAAGAAAGAAATGCATATTTTATTTTCATTGACTAGGTTTATAGTCAAAGCCGAAATGTTCATTTTCATAGAATTATCATACATACCAGGTAAATTAAAAATTTTAGTCTGAAAGCCTGTATACTTGTATACTTGCAAAAGGAATCAGGTCAGTGTTAAGCATTAATCATTTATGAAATAGACATAAAACACATTGATAAGAGCTATAGAACACGGAGATATGAAATTACCACACTTATAATCATTATAATCATTATAACCTAGCTTTAGTTATAATCATTTACATTCTTTACCATTGTCTCTATATAGATTAAACCTTTTAAGTACCTTGTTTTCCAAACTCTACAGGGCTTTGTTAGCTGCGGCTATTTCGGCTGGAAGAGATGCACATTTATTGCTATTGGTTGTTTCATCATTTATCTGGTTTTGCATCAAAACATAGCAATAATATGGCAAAGCTTAAAAAGAAGCACTTGTATTGCTACAAATAACTAGGCATAAAGAGTATTTGAGCATAACCTCTAACTACACATACTTGGGTGGGAATTTCTAAGTCTCTCGTCGTATTTTGTTATTTTGCTTGTCAAATAAAAGAATCAATGAAGTTTAGGTACATTTCAAGCATGCCAAAAATAGAAAGAATTGCTAGAGCCTCATTTTATTCGAAGTTGCCAGACTTACACTTGTCGGACAACAAATACTTACTCTTTACATCATCCCCACCTCCACTGGAAATTCCTATGAGAATTCACGCGTTGTAGGAAATATAACACATGGTTTTCAAACCATCCACCCTTCATTGCATGAACAAAAGAAATAAGACATGGTACTCAAAACTTCCAAGGCATATATTTTCACCGCACTGACCAAGATATTTTCACCGTGCACTGGATCATCCCCACCTAATATGTTATGAATAGCCAAGATTTGTTTCTTAGCAACCACACAGAAATACAAGCCTGCACAGTTTTTGCTTTAGATTGGAATCGAGCTCCCTTGTAAATCAACTAAAGCTTACTCCTGGAACTGGTATGGTGGTGTGGCTATACATTTTTCCGATGCATGTGAAAAAAATTAACAAAATAAAACGTAAGATGTAAAGCCTTCACTATAGTAACAAGTGGAACACATGCAACACTACAGATGAAAGAGAGTGTGTGTTGGAGCATCGTGGCACTTGCAAGGCTTTACACACATGCCACACCCATTTAGCCCTATGTTATGTACACATGTACCTCTTCGGTGCCTTGTGGAACAGGTCGGGCAGTCTGACCTCATCTCCCCGAAATTTTCCCACACACTTCCTACTGGAGGTCAATAACATAATATGCAAGTTGGGGCCCACTGGTTGTTGGGAGTCGGGTTAATCCTCTCCTTAACGTTGTAAACAAAGTCCAGAGACCCGACCTTCGACTAGTCGAGGTCAGCAAATCTGTTTCAAGACTATTTCAAATTCCATTTGAATTTGTAACACGTATACTATCACAATTTAATTCAATGACTACGATGATTTTTTATTTATTTTTAACATTTTTTTGACAAATTATAAACTTTGAATGCACGGAACTATAAATCTAATTATTGAGAATGCATAAGAAAACTCACATCGATTTTCAATTTTTAAAATTGTTAAATATAATTCCCAAAAAAATATAGAATAATGCAATTCAAATTTGTTTGATAACTTGGTTACAATAAAATTGTCAAAAAAATGCCAAAGTGTTGAACATTTAGACTTGTCCTATCTCCTTCGAAGGCAACATGTAAAGGAGTTCAACTTCGAAGGCATATGAATTCTGAGAAGGTAGACGCGGTAAGAGTAATATGTTCCTGATAGTCTAGTGTGTGCTATGGTGGTATTAATCTGATGCAGGAGCATCCAGACTTAGCCAACAATGTGATTGTATGTTCACATGTTGTGGCTAACAAGAGATGAATTTCATTGACTTGAGTGGTCAAAATCAGTTTTAGTAGAGAGGGTTTGATCTCTCGAATTGATCTTTATTTCAATTATTGTAATAATTAGAATATTGTATTAATTTTAGAATAGGAGATAAGTTGTTAGTATAGGTGTGTACCAGAGCTTGAATATAGGGATTTAATGATTGAGTTGATAAAAATAGAGATTGACTAGTCAATGCAGTTAGGATAGGATTTGATTCATAAAAGAGGAAAGAATGTAATGACAGATAGATGAGATGATCGAAAACAAAGTGAGTAAGTGAGAGTTTGAGTGAGAGATAGGGTTTGAGATTGAAACAGAGGTCAGACAAACTGTTGTAATCGAGCCGAGAGGGCTCTGTAATTTCCATTTTGTTGAATAATTAATTGAAGTGTGGTGTGACGAATTGTTAAGGTGTAGAAATTCTCTTATGAATGTGTATCAGCATTCTGGACCCTAATCAGGTGTTTTTCTCAATGTACAAACAACGACCATATTATCATTACGAAATAAGACCCCAAACATATTAACCAATCAGAACGTAGAAAAATTAGATTTAAAAAAAAAATAAAATTTTCTCAAATGTAAACATTAGATAACATCGTTTAATTTTTTGATGAATTTAGATTTAATGTCAACATCAATGCATTTTGAATGCGTTATTACCTTGTTATGGCAGGGAATAATAAATTAGTCAGTCAATGTAGGTATACATTTATAAAATTATTAATTATTAAATGAATTTTGAGAAAGTCTTGAAATTCAACCAACAAATTAGTTGCGCAACATAGTTGAGGGACGTCAAATATGGCTGGAATTTTTTAATGAAATTTAAAATCAATCATTGTCTCATTTTCGTTTTGAATGAAATGCATGAGAATATTCAATTCTGAGTACCCAATCAAATACATACCCACTCATAAAAATAAGATTAATATGGTGATCATACTTCCACGGTGCTTTAATACCTATCCAACTTTGCGCTAGATCATGATGTAGGAGGTTGACGAAAATGAGGTGGTAGTTTGTAATTCGACTATTGGTTAGCTTTAGAGCCAATCAGCTATGCACAAACAGATTTTGTACATGGATTTCCCCCTGAGGGTCCCGCTTATTTGACCAATCACTGTGGGTCCCTCGTTGACTTCTCCTTTTATCAAGCGCTTCAATCTGCACCGTTGATCTCACTTCTCCAGATCCAACAGATATCGTGTCTTCCGCTCACCAAATAACCCGAACGATCTCCACCGTCGATGTGACCCGTCCAATCAAACGGCTGTCACGCAAACTCTTGCACAACTGATATCAGGTGGAGAGCATGCGAGAAAAGTAGTTTTCTTGTGTTGCGTGTCACCCACTTAGGCTAATCGCGTGAAATTTAGGAATACTGCTTACCACCTTTAGGGCACACGCGATACCACTTCCCACTTATCGAATACTACCACATGCTTAATTCATAATTTTAATAAAGACACTTAAGGAAAGTTTAATGCTTAAGGTCAATATTAATCATTAATATTAATCGACTGTGATATTCAATAAAATGTATGAACAAAGAAAAATACCCGATTAGGGTCCAAAATGCTGATACACAGCCATAAGAAAATTTCTGCACTTTAACAATGCGTCACACCACACTTCAATCAATTATTCAACAAAATGGAAATTACAGAGTCTTGGCCCTTTTGGCTCGATTACAACAGTTTGTTTGACCTCTGTTTCAATCTCAAACCCTATCTCTCACTCAAACTCTCGCTTACTCACTCTGTTCTCGATCATCTCATCTCTCTGTCATTACATTCTTTCCTCTTTTATGAATCAAATCCTATCCTAACTGCATTGACAACTCAATCTCTATTTTTATCAACTCAACCATTAAATCCCTATTCTCAAGCTCTGATACACACCTATACTAACAACTTATCTCCTATTCTAAAATTAATACAATATTCTAGCTATTACAATAATTGAAATAAAGATCAATTTGAGAGATCCAACCCTCTCTATTAAAACTGATTTTGACCACTCAGGTCAATGAAATTCATCTCATGTTAGCCACAACATGTGAACATACAATCACATTGCTGGATAAGCCCAGATGCTCCTGCATCAGATTCTCGGGGAAGAAAATAATCCTTCTTCAAACTTTCAGGATTGACTCCATACTTTTGTAATTCTGCCGTTGTTATCCAACTGGCATCCTCCATTGGCTGTCCCCTCCATTTGACTAAATATTGAAAATAAACTTGTCCTCTGGTTCTTTTGGATACTCTTTTCTCCAAAACAGCTTCCACCTCTTTCTTGACTATCTTTGGCATTTGTTCTTCCCAATTTAAAGTTTGAACTTCATTTCCTGTAGGTTTCTTTTATAGCTCTGAATTTGTCTCCTTGTATGGATACAAATTTGCAACATTGAAGATAGGCGATATTCCAATCCCTTCTGGCAATTCAATTTCATAAGCATTAGTTGAAAACTTCCTCACAATTTTGCATGCCCCTATCTTTTTCATCTTTAGTTTATTGTAAGTCCCAACAGGAAATCTTTATTTTATCAAGTATACCATCACTAGATCTCCCACTTGGAATTCTTTTTCTCTCCTCCTCATATCAGCTTTCTGTTTCTATTTTCCACTACTTTCCTGCAATCTGTCTTTGACATCTTCTTGTAGTCTCTGCATCTGCTCTGCAAACTCTTCAACTTTTGCACTTCTTGTCTCATGTTTACCCAAATGTCTGAGTTCATACACACCTCTTGGATTCATTCCAAAAACAATCTGAAATGGACTCATCCCAGTACTTTGGTTTGGAGTGTCATTATAAGCAAACTTAGCTTGAGCAAGTGCTAAATCCCACTGCTTAGGATTGTTATACACTAAACTTCTCAATATGTTTCCCAAGCTTTTGTTTACCACTTTGTTCTGTCCATCTATTTGAGGGTGATATGTTGAACTGAAACTAAGTTTGGCACCTAGTTTCTTCCAAAGAGTTCTCCAGAAATTCCCAACAAACTTTGTATCCCTATCAGACACAATACTTACAGGCAATCCATGTAACCTTACAACCTATGAAAAAAACAGATTAGCAATATGTGTTGCATCACTAATCTTTTTACATGCAATGAAATGTGCCATTTTGGAAAATCTATCTACCACAACATAGATGGAATCATTCCCTCTTTGAGTTCTAGGTAACCCCAAAACAAAGTCCATACTAATTGCATCCCATGGTCGATCTGGTATTGGCAATGGCTGGTACAATCCTGTATTTTGGCTTCTCCCTTTAACATGCTGATAGATTCTGCACTTCTTAAAAAATTTCTTAACATTACTTTGCATCTTTGGCCAATAGTAAAATGCATTTACCTAAGCAAAGGTTTTGTCTTGTCCAAAGTGACCAAATAATCCTCCATTGTGTTTCTCCTTGATTATGTTTTCCCTCATAAAACATTTGGGAATGCACAATTTGTTACCTTAAATAGTAAACCTCCTTGGATAAGATAATCTAACCACTAAATTCTATTATGAACTATTGGATTTTGTACAACTGCATAAATATCTTTGAATTCTACATCATCTTTATACATATCAACCATTTCTTCAAATCCTACAACACCAACTCTTAATTATTGTACAATGAAATTTACCCTGCTCAAAGCATCAACAACTTTGTTCAACTTACCATTTGTGTGTTTTATCACAAAAGTAAAACTTTGTAAAAGCTCTACCCACTTAGCATGTTTCTGGTTCAATTTTGGCAGGTTGTTTATGAACTATAATGCATGATTGTCATAATATAATACAAACTCCTTTGGTAGAAAATAATGTCTCCATTTTTTTAAATCTTGCACAATAGCATAAAATTATTTATCATAAGAAGAATACTTCTTCTTAGCTTCATTTAGTTTCTCACTTATGTAAGCTATTGGTCTCTGTTCCTGACTCAAAACTTATCCAATTGCAACTCCACTAGCATTAGTTTCAACTTGGAAAACTTTCCCAAAATCAGGTAAAGCTAAAACTGGTTTCTCTGTAATTTTCTTCTTCAACAACTTGAAATTTCGGTCTACTACTTCTGTCAACATGAATGGATGATTAGTCTCTTTGATTGTTTCAATAATTGGTGCACAAATCTGACTAAAACTTCTGATAAATTTTCTATAAAAACTTGCAAGACCATGAAAGCTTCTTACCTCAAATATGTTTCTTGGAGTAGGCCAGTTCCAAATTGCTTAGACTTTCTCTGGATCCATTTTCAAACCTTCTTTAGAAACTACAAATCCCAAATAAATTAATTCTTCTTTCATGAAACTACATTTCTTCATATTTATCAGCATTTTTTCTTTCTGCAGAGTTCTTAAAACCAACTTAAGACGCTCAATATGCTCTTCTTTGCTTCTACTGAAAACTAGAATATCATCAAGATAAACAATGACAAACTTCCCTCCATATTCCTTCAAGACTTCATTCATTAATCTCATGAATGTGCTAGGTGCATTAGTGAGTCCAAAAGGCATCACTAACCATTCATACAACACACTATTTGTTTTAAATGCAGTCTTCCATTCATCTCCTTCTCTAATCCTTATTTGATGATATCCACTCTTCATATTTATTTTAGAAAAATACTTTGACCCACTTAAACAATCCATCAAATCATCCATGAGTGGTAAAGGAAATCTAGACCTGATAGTAATTTTGTTTATGGCTCTGGAATCTGTACACATACACCATTCACCACCTTTCTTTGGACTAAGTACTGTTGGTACAGCACATGGACTAAGACTCTCTCTGATTAATCCCTTATCCATCAATTCTTGTACTTGTCTTCCAAATTCTGCATTTTCTTGAGTTAACCTGTATGCTACTTTGTTTGGAAAACTTGCTCCAAGTATTAGATCAATATGATGACTAATACTCCTAATGGGTGGTAATGCATTTGGCAACTCATCCACAATAATATCAAAAAAATCAGTCAATAGAGTTTTGATTTCTTCAAATAACTCATCTAAGTTTGTGGAAGTTAAAATTACCTTAGGTCTCCTGATGACAGCAAAATGCATCTGTTCATCCTTCTTGACTTCTTGCAGCAATGCTTTCCCACTCATCAACATAACATTGTTTCCAGGCGCTTCTTTTCGTGCTTCATCCTTCAATGGAAGCAATGTGTGTTTATTTCCATCCTTCTCCGGAGTGTAAGTATTTCTTCTCCCATCATGAATAGCTTTCCAATCAAATTGCCAAGGTCTTCCCAGCAACACATGGCATACAACCATTGGCATTACATCACACAATATCACATCCTTATAAGTACCAATCTGTATCTCTACCTTGCATTGTTATGTCACAATAAGTTGATGTCCTTTTTGCAGCCATGATACTTTGTAAGGAGTAGGGTGTATTGTTTTCACTAGTCCTAACTTGTTCACCATTTATGTAGAAACAAGGTTATTAGTGCTTCCACTATCAATTATCACTTTACAACATTTTCCTTTGGACTTGCATGTAGTTCTGAATAAACTCTTTCTCTGAGCTGGTTCTCCTATCTCTTTCTTTGCCTTAAGAAACACCCTTTTCAACAACAAGGATTCTCCTACTTCAGGTGACTCTTCCTTGTTTCCAATTTGGGGTTTCTCTTCCCCTTCCTCAGCCACATTCACATTCCTCTAATTTGTTACTTTATTATGAGGACAGTCCCATGATCCATGTCCCCATTCTCCACATGTGTAACACTGAATTTCTCTTCCTCGACCTCTTCCTCTGGGTGCAAATCTTCCTCCACTAAATTCTCCTCTCTGTGGTGGTCTACTACTTGAGCCTCTTGCTTCACCGTGAGGGTGATGAAATCTTGATCTGGTAGTTCCTCTACCTCTTGCTGAAATTTTTCCTCTATTCCTCTGATTTTGCTTCCTCAATATCTTCTCTTCTGCCTTCAAAGTTGCTTGATAGGCATCTTCAATTGTCTTCGAACTCAGCAAGCTGATGTCATCCTGTATGTCATATCTCAACCCATTTATGTATATGGCTACCTTTTCTACATCATCCTCTGCATGTCTTACTCTAATGCTCAGCTTATAAAACTCCTCTGTGTATTCTTTGATAGTCATTCCTTTTTGCCTCAAATTTTGTAACCGTTTGAAAAGATTCAACTGATAATATTTTGGCATAAATTTTGCTTTCAATCTACTCACCGTTTTATCCCATTGTTTGATCTTGGACTTCCCCTTTCTTGCTTTGGATGTTTGTAATTCATCCTACCAAATAGCTGCATGACCCTTCAATCTGGTAACTGCAAATTTCACCTTGTTTATATCATCAACCTCCTCATAGTCAAAATACTTGTCTAATGAACTGATCTAGTCCATCAATTCTTCTACATTGAGATTCCCATCATACAAAGTTATTTCCACCTTTGGTCTTCCACTTGCTTTGGCCAATATCTTGATAACTTTGGCAGCTTCACTTTCATCCTCTTCTTCCTCAAAAGATTCTTCTACAGCACTGGCATCTCCTTCATCAGGGGCTCTCCATTGAGCAGTCTCCATTGTCTCCATCCTTGTATGCAGATTTCGGATCTCATCCAGCAGAACTACATTCGCTATAGGTCTCCCCCGACCTATGCCTCCTTCTCTCCTTGGTGGCATGTTTACTGTAAATCTTTGTGCTCTGATACCAAAAATGATGTACTAGGTTGACGAAAATGAGGTGGTAGTCTGTAATTTGACTACTGGTTAGCTTTAGAGCCAATCAGTTGCGCACAAACAAATTTTGTACGTGGATTTTCCCCTTGAGGGTCTCGCTTATCTGACCAATCACTGTCGGTCCCTCGTTGACTTCTCCTTTTATCAAGTGTTTAAATCCGTGCCATTGATCTCACTTCTCCAGATCCAATGGATATCGCGTTGTCTGCTCACCAACTAACCCGGACGATATCCATCGTCGATGTGACCCGTCCAACCGAATAGCTATCGTGAAATCTCGCGTAAACTCTTGCACAACCGATATCAGGTCGAGAGCGCACGAGAAAAGTAGTTTTCTTGTGCTACGTGTCACCCACTTAGGTTAATTGCGTGAAATTTAGGAATACCGCTTACCACCTTTAGGGCGCGCGAGATACCACTTCCCACTTATCGAATACTACCACATGCTTAATTCATAATTTTAATAAAGATGCTTAAGGAAAGTTTAACACTTAATTTCAATATTAATCATTAATATTAATCGACTATGATATTCAATAAAATGTATGAACAGAGAAAAACACCTGATTAGGGTCCAGAATGCTGATACACATTCATAAGAGAATTTCTACACCTTAACAATTCGTCACACCACACTTCAATTAATTATTCAACAAAATGGAAATTACAGAGCCCTCTCGGCTCGATTACAACAGTTTGTCTGACCTCTGTTTCAATCTCAAACCCTATCTCTCACTCAAACTCTCACTTACTCACTTTGTTTTCGATCATCTCATCTATCTGTCATTACATTCTTTCCTCTTTTATGAATCAAATCCTATCCTAACTGCATTGACTAGTCAATCTCTATTTTTATCAACTCAATCATTAAATCCCTATATTCAAGCTCTGGTACACACCTATACTAACAACTTATCTCCTATTCTAAAATTAATACAATATTCTAATTATTACAATAATTGAAATAAAGATCAATTCGAGAGATCAAACCCTCTCTACTAAAACTGATTTTGACCACTCAAGTCAATGAAATTCATCTCTTGTTAGCCACAACATGTGAACATACAATCACATTGTTGGCTAAGTCTGGATGCTCCTGCATCAGATTAATACCACCATAGCACACACTAGACTATCAGGAACATATTACTCTTACCGCGTCTACCTTCTCAGAATTCATATGCCTTCGAAGTTGAACTCCTTTACATGTTGCCTTCGAAGGAGATAGGACAAGTCTAAATGTTCAACACTTTGGCATTTTTTTGACAATTTTATTGTAACCAAGTTATCAAACAAATTTGAATTGCATTATTCTATATTTTTTTGGGAATTATATTTAACAATTTTAAAAATTGAAAATCGATGTGAGTTTTCTTATGCATTCTCAATAATTAGATTTATAGTTCCGTGCATTCAAAGTTTATAATTTGTCAAAAAAATGTTAAAAATAAATAAAAAATCATCGTAGTCATTGAATTAAATTGTGATAGTATACGTGTTACAAATTCAAATGGAATTTGAAATAGTCTTGAAACAGATTTGCTGACCTCGACTAGTCGAAGGTCGGGTCTCTGGACTTTGTTTACAACGTTAAGGAGAGGATTAACCCGACTCCCAACAACCAGTGGGCCCCAACTTGCATATTATGTTATTGACCTCCAGTAGGAAGTGTGTGGGAAAATTTCGGGGAGATGAGGTCAGACTGCCCGACCTGTTCCACAAGGCACCGAAGAGGTACATGTGTACATAACATAGGGCTAAATGGGTGTGGCATGTGTGTAAAGCCTTGCAAGTGCCACGATGCTCCAACACACACTCTCTTTCATCTGTAGTGTTGCATGTGTTCCACTTGTTACTATAGTGAAGGCTTTACATCTTACGTTTTATTTTGTTAATTTTTTTCACATGCATCGGAAAAATGTATAGCCACACCACCATACCAGTTCCAGGAGTAAGCTTTAGTTGATTTACAAGGGAGCTCGATTCCAATCTAAAGCAAAAACTGTGCAGGCTTGTATTTCTGTGTGGTTGCTAAGAAACAAATCTTGGCTATTCATAACATATTAGGTGGGGATGATCCAGTGCACGGTGAAAATATCTTGGTCAGTGCGGTGAAAATATATGCCTTGGAAGTTTTGAGTACCATGTCTTATTTCTTTTGTTCATGCAATGAAGGGTGGATGGTTTGAAAACCATGTGTTATATTTCCTACAACGCGTGAATTCTCATAGGAATTTCCAGTGGAGGTGGGGATGATGTAAAGAGTAAGTATTTGTTGTCCGACAAGTGTAAGTCTGGCAACTTCGAATAAAATGAGGCTCTAGCAATTCTTTCTATTTTTGGCATGCTTGAAATGTACCTAAACTTCATTGATTCTTTTATTTGACAAGCAAAATAACAAAATACGACGAGAGACTTAGAAATTCCCACCCAAGTATGTGTAGTTAGAGGTTATGCTCAAATACTCTTTATGCCTAGTTATTTGTAGCAATACAAGTGCTTCTTTTTAAGCTTTGCCATATTATTGCTATGTTTTGATGCAAAACCAGATAAATGATGAAACAACCAATAGCAATAAATGTGCATCTCTTCCAGCCGAAATAGCCGCAGCTAACAAAGCCCTGTAGAGTTTGGAAAACAAGGTACTTAAAAGGTTTAATCTATATAGAGACAATGGTAAAGAATGTAAATGATTATAACTAAAGCTAGGTTATAATGATTATAATGATTATAAGTGTGGTAATTTCATATCTCCGTGTTCTATAGCTCTTATCAATGTGTTTTATGTCTATTTCATAAATGATTAATGCTTAACACTGACCTGATTCCTTTTGCAAGTATACAAGTATACAGGCTTTCAGACTAAAATTTTTAATTTACCTGGTATGTATGATAATTCTATGAAAATGAACATTTCGGCTTTGACTATAAACCTAGTCAATGAAAATAAAATATGCATTTCTTTCTTGATAATTTTTTTTTTTTTATTTTATGAAAACTAAAAATAATAGTTTAAAATAATATTTATAAAAATGTTAATAACACCTAAATACATACATCTTACGTAGCTTAAGATTAAAAAAAAAAACAAAACAAAACATGTTTCTCCAATGTTACGTATTTTATTTATTTACACTATTTATATAAACTTTGTCAACTCAATAAACTTAAAAATTAATATAACATATCAAATGATTTTATATTTATTAATATTAAAATTTAATTTTATATTAATTACATTAATATAAAATAATTGAATAAATGAGTTTTTAATAAGTTAAATAAAGTAATTAATTTTAGAAAGTTTCAGATTTCTCCATATCTCAAGACATCATCCATCCTACTACGATTGGAATCCGTATTCATATTTGTTTTATGATTTTTTGAGGTCAGAATGTTATAATACTATTCATCTATATACTATTTAATGCCCTCGCCATACTATTTTATTCCCCAATAACTTTCTGGTTGTAGGAGTTGACCAATAATAAAAATCTAAACTGAAGAAAAGTCCATGGTACTTACCAGGAATTGTGCAGGGTAAAAAATTCCCCCACTGAGAAGCTAACTTTGAATTCGAGGTGCAACAAAATAATCAGAAGTAGTCCAAAGATTTAAAATATCAAAATGCATATTTCATTTTGAAGAGTTGATATTTTATTAGAAGAGAGTGTGTTAAAATTGATTCAGATTTTTGTCGTTGGTAGTGGATGGAAATTTGTGTATGGTATATTTAATTAATGAGGTCTTGTACTTGAGATGGCCGGCATGTATGGATGATGATGCCAGAAGTAAATCCGAAAGAAACAGATACAACGTTTCCGAACACTTGGCAGCCATTAACATTAAGACTATCGTACCAACATTCATTTATGAAGTGACAATCGCTGGTACACTAGCTTTATTACACAATAAGACCTAAATTGATTTAACCAATCAAGATGCAAAAAAAAAAAAAATTAAATTATTTTAAAATAAATTAAATTAGTTTCTAATGTAAACATTAATTTAATTTTTGGTGAATTTAAATTTAATATCAACATCAATTCATTTTGAATATGTTATTATTACCCTACTACAATAGGGAATAATAAGAAACCATGCATTAGAAGAAAAAGACCAAAGATTGGTTCACTTGATGATTATAAAGTTTCTTAAATCATATATCCATTATATATGTGATTTATTGATTCATGTAGAGGTTTTTGGGAACAAGTTTATATATGTGCTTTATTGATTTATGTTGAGGTTTTTGGGAACAAGTCCATTTTACAAATTACTATTTTTTATATATTCAAAATTCAAAATGTAAACCATATAGCATATATATATTAAAACACATTATTTTTATTTAGTATGTAATTATAATTTTGATTTAGTGTTGCAAATATAAGTTGCAACTAATATTTGAATGATTTTTGAATTATGATGGACAAATTATAAATGATATAAATGTATTCTACTTAATTAATGAAATTTCACTAAACAACGAACTAAAGAGTGGAGTGGAATATTGGTACATGTCATGATATTATGAGTAAAATTCTATGTGGGGATAACACATTACATTGCTTATTAAGTAAATACCTTTTGTTGAAAACCCATATTGTCAAATTGTAAAATTTGAATTTGAATTTGAATTTAATCTTTATATGTTTCCCCAAAAATCAATGAATGATGGAGTTGGATAGTTGGCCAACCAACATCCCACAATTATGCAGTCATTAAGAGATGACTAGACAACTAAAAAATGTCAGCTAAAGGTACTACCAAGTACCCACCTTGAATTCCAAGGCTAATCCATGAATTCCTTTTCCACAAGCAAGAGAAATAGAAAGTTCCTAGGTAAGAGAAAGGGGGCGCACGTGAAACTCACTTGGATCATTCATTCATGGATGGGGGGTGTACAAAACCTGAAATGGGAGAGGAAGAAGAGTTTTCTTGAGTTGTGGAAGCATTTATGAGTGTAGGGGTGTTCTATATTGGATCATCATATTTTTTGTAATCTATATCAATGCTTTCAAATTGGAAAAAGTGGAGGAATCAACTCATAGGACCATTTGTACAGGCGAGAACTAGTTTTGCAAATTAGGGACTGAAACCTTTCGGGAGCATTTTGAGGTATCTGTTAGCCACCTATACCAATAGGTTTCATATTTCATGATTGGCAAGAAAAGTTCCAAATATGCTCTGCTTTGGTGATTCAAAGATCCCATATTTCCAAGAAGAGGCAATTTTTGTACATAGCCTGATGTTGCCTAAAAATTTTGGATGGGTGATCCAATAGCCTAATCTGGATCATGCCATGTTTCAATTTCTTGTTATAAAATAGAGAAAGAAGCCTGTCCAAACTGCTTAATCTTGGCAGGCTAGTAGTTAGGTAGAGAATTAAGGTTCCCAACTGCTTAATCTGGGGCCTTGGAGGTAATAAGGGTAGTTTTAGATAGAAAAGCAAAGAAAAATGCAAAAAGAAAAGAAAAGAGTAATTGAGGGTTTGCTAGTCCAAGTGCACCCTCTATGAAGAAACAAAAAATGCTAGGCAAGTAGATGGGGTTGCAGAAGTATGGTTTCTTTCATTTTGTTGGTCTAAAGTAAAGGAAACATCATTGGATAGAGAAGCTCCTCTTCTCCATCATTTTGCAGCATCAGGATAAAGCATGTTTAACTTCCCAGTTTCCCTATTGAAAGTCTTGCTAACATCCTCTTTTTCACTTGTATTATATGCCATATCCACATTTCTTGTACAAAAAATCTTTTCATTTTGATCTACTCTCTAAACTAAGTTGATTTCATATAAACATAGTGCATTACCCCCTCATTCACCTCTTCCATTCATATTAACTCCTAATTTCTTATTATTTAACTCCCTATACCCCCATTTCCCCTATTACTATGTTAATCCTACATCTAAATCCCAAATTTGTATATATATCCCCTCATTCCCAAGCAATATAGCTTTATAAAGGTTTTGAAAGGTTTCGGCGCTAAATACATTGGAGCGCGGCTTAAAAAATGACCGAAAGGTTAAATCCTGGGGTTAAACCAAGACCCACTTGGTTTAATAACCAAATCATCGTTTTTGTAAATAAACCTCTGTTAAACCCCTTTTGCCCGTAACACACAAAAAACCCACATTTTCTAAAGTTCCGTCGGGCGCATATATTAACAAATATTATTTATTTAATATTCCCGCGCATCCGTATCGTCCTACCTACTCGGCCTCCCGCCAGTCGTCGGATCTGGGCTTTCCCATCCGACGGCTCTCGGCCATTTCGGAGTGGCCCCGACGTCCTGCCTTTACGTCCCAAAATTTGACGTCGGCTGACGTATGGGCGGGGACGCGTGTCTTAATATTATAGGATCGGGCCGACCTCTGACAAAACCGCGACCGTATACAGAGCGGTCAGATATAAAACCATTTACCGCTTGTGGTTTCCCGCTTACCCCGTCATGCCAACTTCACTTCCACGTCACGTCCACGTCATGCCATGTCACCATCGCATCGCCGCCTCGCCCGCCATGGATCCGATCTGTCCGCCACCTCAGTAATCCCCATGGACCACTCATAGGCCGCCATGTC
>Ga0115854_10083_pt1 | contig 18797 bp, 18 predicted proteins | sample InSIn2SAF170_FD_83868 | JGI IMG/M metagenome (GOLD analysis project Ga0115854, IMG submission 83868)
TCTACTCCATACACAATTTGAAAAGGAGAAAGTCCAAGAGATTTCTTACTACTTACCCAATCTGCCTATAATGCATTGATCAGATTTTTGTGCCAATTCTTTTTGTTGGCTTCCAACATTTTCTTGATGATTTTGATTAAGGATTTATTGGAGGACTACCATTTCCTTGTGGATAGTATGTTGCAGAATGTCCCAACTTAATGTTGTATTTGTCACAAAGCTCAGTCATAATTTTTAGATTTGAATGTTGTCGTGTTGTATGTGATGATCTTATTAGGACAACCAAAATGGAACAAGATATTAGTTTCTAAAAACTGAATAATAATTGAATTTGTTGCTTGCCTGGTAGGAATTGCTTCAATCCACTTGGTAAAGTAGTCTGTAGCTATCAATATCCACTTGTGTTGTGTAGATGATGATGGGTTAATCTCGCCTATGAAATCTAGGCCCCGTTGCTGAAACGGTGCATGAAATGAAATAGGTTGTAGAAGAAAAGGAAGAAGTTTTATTTTACCTTGGAAAAATTGACACTGGTGACAACTCATCACTGCCTTGTAGATATCTGCAAAAAGTGTGGGCCAATAGTAGCCCGCTCTCAGTACTTTTTTGTTTGTGGTCTTCTAGTACAAGTGGTCCCCACAATCCCCTTTGTGGAAGTCATTTATTACTTCTTTAGATTCATCTTTAGTCAAACAATTTAGCAACACACCTCCAGGACCCTTCCAATAAAGTGCGTTGTCCATAATGCAATATTTAGAAGCCTTCAACTTCAATGACTTGCTCTTAGCCTTAGACATGCCTTGGGGGGGGGGGGGGGGGGGGGCGCTTTGTGCAACACTGGCTAATACTGCCCATGTTGGGTGCACCCGTGTCTCTCCACATGGTTATTTGTTGAGTTTGTAGGTGGTCTTAGCTTTGGTGTAGTATCCCTCAGACGTTTTTCATACATGGAAGTCTCACAATTAACAACATTTCATGCTTCAGAAGGCAGTCATGTTTCCCAATGGAAAGTGGCCCTAGAAGTCAAAAAGTCAACTTGGTCCTATATTGCAAAGCTTGATGTTAGAATGACATGCCACATGGAATCATTGCAATTGGTGCATGTAAGTTATGGATGGTCAAAGTTGGTTAAAGTTTTAAACACACACTATAGGTTTCCAAGCAACGAAACAAGTACAACATTGGTTTATTCATGACATGCATTATGTCAAAAGTAATCTATAGGAGGAGAGGAACAAAACCCATGTTTTAGATTCCCACTTCAAGGGTGTTAGAGATCTCTTGTGTGGGCATGGTGAGGTGGCATTGATCTAGCTTATGTGGTAGTATAGTGGACTTTTGGATTTAACAAAGCATATGATAGGTCAAAGCACAAAAATAGTACCCTAATCAAGTGGAACACTTGGCCAAATCAACTAGGCACTAGAGAGCTACAGAAAAGGTGGCCAAGGTTCAATTATTATGCCTGGAAAAGTTAAGTCAGTGATAAGATAGTTCTTAGAAGTTCAAACAAAATGTTGGAGGCATCTTGGATCAAGAAGATAAGTTTGTGGACAGAAATGTAGCTATTGTAAGTCAAGGAAATTGTCTTCTTCAACCAGTGCAAGTTCCAAGAGGAGCTCGTATGATTTCTAAGGGCGATTCGAGTTGTGCAGAGGAACATTGAAGTCTTGAAGTCTGAAGAGGAACGTTGGGCATGAAATGACGAGTCTTTCGGACTATTTGCTAGTGGAACATTGGGTTTCCTTTGGTTGCGAGAGTCAAATCGAGCCCCTTTTGTGGGAAAAATTTATGTAAAAAAAACTATTTTCTTATTAGGTTGACTTAGTCTCCAACTTGTACTGGATGACAAGTCATAAAATAATTTTTTAATGGAATGAGAAAACTAGACATTAGCAAAGAAAGTTATAAATTGCTAGCTTCTCCTCCCATTTGAGGTTGTTGACTGTGAGATCATTTGATGCCATACAATAAAGAAACTATCTGCGAAAATACTATGTATTGAGTTGATTCTTCGATATTTTTTCTTCTTAGCTTTTGCCTACAATATTGTGCTTTACATAACTGATTTGTGGGTATATTTCTATCATCACAAGACTACTATAGTGATTCATTGAGGGAAAGACAGTTATGTGGAAGGGGAGATCAAAGGCCAAGCCTTCGCCTCACCCTTAGCTAGTATCAAAAGTACTATTTCCAAGTGTTGGGTAAACCCTCTAGGGGGAATCTCTAACTGGATTGTGGTTTATTGATACTGCTGTTGACATAGTAGTTGGGGCATTTTGAATGAGAAGATCCTCCTAGTGAAGCCAATTTTCTTGCAAGTTGTTCAAGAGTAAGAGAGTGGGATAGTTTCACCCCCAACTCCTCACTCATCTCTAGTCTCAAAGGGAAAGTTGACAAAAGAAGGGTTGTGATCGCAACTCTCTGCAAATTGGTAACTTAGAAGGCCAAGGTATGCCTTACCTCTCAACCATTTTTCCTTGAAAATCTAAAAATCTAACTTCTTTTAAAGTATTGATGTTTTCTAAAAATCATTTAGAAGTAGTAATCCTTGGGTAAAGGAGCATAATTTCTACATCTAGACCAAAGAAATGATACATTTGATTTTGAGCATATTTTATATATCTTTCATGGGTGTATTTAGCATATTTAGCATATCTGTAGCAAGGAATTGCTGTAACAAACCAATTTTTGCAAAATTTGCACTCTACAGGGTGGCATTTCTAGAAGTACATACTTTATTTTGCCTTGTTTTAGCTCATATTTTTTTTGCAAGTATATATCTCAAATCTATAGCTTGAACTTAGTTGTTTCAACCATTGGATTTATTTATTTTAAGCTGAAATAATTTTTTGGGTTGTGTACCTTGGGCGTTTTGACCCTAAGGCATCCAAAACTCAAATGCAATTTTCTTGCAAGTCCAAGGCTTAGAAGTGGTCTAAATCAACCAATCTTTTACCTTCTAGCCTCCGTGCTCCTAGGTCTATGATCTAGGAGTGTTTAGGCACTTTTGGGTGATTTCTTTAAGGGGTTTATCTTCTTGTCTTCTACATATTTGCAAAAGTTATAAACCTGTAAACATAGGACAACAAACCATTTTACACAATCACCCCTCTAACCAAGTATTTAATTACAAGCATATTTACATATTTGTCTTGTATATTTTATATATACTTGATTTGATTACTCATATGGTACATATGGTTAGATTAAAGTTTATATTCTTGTTGGTTTATTTTATGCAGATTTTATACAATAGGCCAACAAGAAAGCAATACAAATCCTCCACTTCAGTCATTTAACCACATTAAAAGACGTTGATTTTGTATTGGTTGTCATGGATCATCCAATTGGTAGGAGTTGGGCTTCAAGGGTAGGGACTTAGGCTGAGGTGACAATAGACCTTTGTCCTGTGAGTGCAGACCTAACAGGTTGTAAGGATCTTCAACAACCCTACTAAAAGAAGTGGTAATAGTCCCAATTAGACGTAGACCCGTTTGGTATAGTAACTTTCGATTTATATGTGGGTTCGGTTAGCCGCAAAAGTATTATTACGAACTTTTGTTCTTGATAATGAAAATAATTCTAATCTAATCTATAACATTATCTATTTAATTCTACAGTAACTATGAGCTAATTCTATGTACCTATCTTAGTTGGGACTCGGGAGCACAACTAGATAAATCCGATATAAGACAGAATGATAGCTTATTTAGTTATTGAAAGAATTCACAGACTTAATAATTGGTAAATCAAGATGCATATGTATTGTTCACAAATAAATAATTATTTATATAAAAAAACGTACATTCTCACACCTAATATAAAATCAATTAATTAATTCAAGCAGATCATGGAAGGGATTTTCACATGAAATTAAGCAAAAAATGAAAATAACATAAACTTACAAAAATGCATGACTGTGTTAATTGACTCCTTGTCCAAACCAACTTTATCAACAGATACAAGTCTTCAATTTTATATACAAAGCTGATAGAAATATAGAGTCTTGATTACAAAGTTTTGTAACCCTTTTCTTATTGAAATTGCTAGTCTTTTATACTAGTCTATTACTCAATCTTTTCATTCAATTTCTTCAGATCTTTTTCGTTACAAGTCTCAATAATTTAATTTAACAAAAATTATTGGGAAAATCTTCTTTTTAATTTTCTTAATCAATCATATTCATACAAGTTTTCTCTACTTCTATTATTATTATTTTTTTTGGTTGTTTGGTTCAAAGTATTGAACATGTCCTTTCCTTTATTGGTCCATGAGCAAGAGCCTTCTTCCTTTGTCCTCTACCTTTACTCAAACTCCTTATCTTTAGGATTATTTCATTCTATATAAAATTGCAAAATAAAAATCAAATCGTTGATATACTAGTTCAAAATCAATTTAAAAATCAAATATTTATAGTTAAAATGATTATGGTTCAAACTAATTTTACTCAATTTAATCTCTAGAGAATATGATTCAAACTTATTAAGTTGCACGAATAACTTTGTTTGTTTGATAGATAATGTCTTTTTTATTAGCTGTAGTCAAAATGGTGTAATACCACATTGGTCAGGTGAAAAAATAACAAGTGGTTTCTAATGAACTTTTGATCTAATGCATTTCCTTCACGATTTTGGCATATAAGATAGCCAATAGCAGATGTGGTATTATTTTGGCCTTAATCACACATTAAAATTGCATATAAAATCTCTAACTTTGACCTCCTCATCAGTATGTACATGTCATCAACGACACATTGTTATTTTCAAAGTACGTGGCAGTTTAACTGTCAATATAGTATAGGCATCTGGATAGCATCAAAATTTTCCATACATCTAGGTATTTGGGTCTGCATCTATTTCATGAACCTAGATTTGGATATGAATCCACATAAAAAGTCACCCGAGATCTGGGCATATTAAACTTCACAATAGCATTTCTTAGAAAACTTACCGGGATTCAGATATGTTTAAACATGAAAATCATTTGGTATTTGAGAGTTTGTATATGACTTGTAATCGTTAACTCTCAGATTCAGACTTGTTTGCTCATTAAAATGAAGTTTGGCATCTAGGTATTTAGGACTTTTAGTAAGTGTTCTTTATGAGTTGTCCCATATCTAGGTTTGGACTTTTAGTAAGTTTTTCTTTGATTTTATATGAATGCTATGTAGAATAACATGTTAGTAATGATACATCGTTATCAATCAAGTGTTAAAACTTGAAAAGTCAAATCACAAAATGCCAAGTGTAACTAATGAGATCATAAAAATATAGACGTCTAGTATCTATGCATCTAGAGGATCTAAAATAAAAGTAAGTATTCCATTTGAATATGGATAGAAGTAATTTGGTATTTGCATCGAAAGAACCAAAAAGGTTTGAAAAGCATCCATATCCAGACATAATTAATAATATCTCACATTTGGCTTCCTAGAAAAAGTAACATGCTTCAATTGATCCGGATCCAGATTTGGATTACGCATAGCTAGGAACATTCGATATCTGACTTTATCGATCTAATAGACCATAATTAGGTTTGGAGTCAAACAAAGGCAATTTTTTCTCAAAATTCTAATATTTTGCACAATAAATAAGAGATCAAATGTGTAATTATGTTTAAGGTAAAATCATTAAACAAAATAAAATAAATTAAGAAAAAATTGTACAATACTATAAAAAAGTAGAAAATTATAGAAAACAAAGGAAATTTGGGAGAGTCCCCATTATTTTATGAAGAACTCATATCATAATAGGGGGTTGTTATATAGGCTAGAACTAACAACTGTACCCATTGTGACTGTCCATTGGATGTGACGCACCCCAAATGGTTTTCCAAGCACTTATTGATGGTTTTTGTTTGACCATCAGTCTAGGCATGATAGGAAGTGCGAAGGTGTAATTGGGTGCCCTGGTGATCCGAATCGGATCCACAAAAGACTGTCAAGAACCTTGAATATATCGAGTTGAACAAATCCTTGAAAATTCCAAAACAACGATTGAAAAAACCTTGAACCAGTGACTATGGCAGCTGGTGTGGAACGACGAGGACCTTGGTTAAAGCGCGCTGACAGAGGCCCATGGAGACTACGCAGGATGCCAAAATAGCCCCTGGAAGCCTCGGATCGGGAAAAGGCGCTGATTTTCGATGTGCGATTAGCACCTAGAACAGGGCCAAAATGGGAAAGCCTGAGCACCCGGTTGCATGGGGGGGACCAGAGGATCGCGGGCGGAGAAATGAAAAGTGCCAATGTACGAAGGTGGGACCCACGACCTGGAAACCGACGGTTTTGATTGGGGTGCCCTTGAATGGTAAGGTTTTGGAAGATAGTGGAGTGATCTCACTCAACGATCTACGCGTGGCAGTGGAGGTGAGAGAAAAACTGTCATGATCGTGCACTATTGGTCAAGTAAGTCAACCTCGCTCTACGTGCGTATGACGTCGGATCTGGAGGAGCCCAGATCGGACGGCTGAGATTGCGCCCGATAGAAAGAAGTGGAATCGACAGGGAATTAAGCCGTGATTTAAGGGGATTTGGAATCCGTTTGACTGCCACGATGGAGAAAGAACGTATCCATGACATAACAAAAGAAACGAATCGATGAGCAGGCTGGCGCTGTTCCTATGGGGATGTGTGGCTACTTCTGAGCGTTCATGCTGACGCCGAACAAGGAACTCCAAGCGCAACCGCAGAGGGCGAATCGACGTAGGCGGGAGAGGAACTGAATAGGCATAGGGATCGAATGACTAAAGCCATGAACAGTGACAATCGAATGGAGATTCATAGAGAGGAGGAATAGAGAGGAGTCCAAGCGACCAAGAGAGACAGTGAACAGTGAACCTTGAGAGGAGGATTGAAAACAGAGAACAGTAAAGCCAAGCAGAGGAGACAGAGGGCTGAGTTGACCACACGCAGCATCGAGCACCAGAGAGCTTGAAGACTCAAGCCTTTCCCTAGAGGAATCTGTCCGAACTGAGCATCGCATTTGGCTCTTTCCACTGTAGACCAAGGGTCACAGAGCTGGTAGGAAGAAAAAGAGTCTGTGAACTCCAAGTGGCTTGGGGAATCCAAGAACCACCCTACCAAGCAAAATCTGCTTCAGGAGAACTCACATTGAGTCCCTGTATTGTAATTTCTTTGCTGTAAGACACAATAAAACAAGGCCACCACTAAAGCTGGACCAGAGACGTAGCCCTGGAGAATAGGGTGAACTCCTTATTAAAAACTGTTTGTCTTTGTGTTGCTTACTGTATTTCTCTACTGTCTTTCCACTTATTTTCTGTGTATTGGCAATTTGATTGATCCGTTGCTTAAATAACACAAAACACACACCAACACATGAGTCTGTAATACCTTTTGTTTAATAAATCTTTAAATCTTTAATTGAGGTCACTCATAGGGTGATTATCAAATCACCTGGAGCTTGAAAAATTCTTGCCAGAAGTTAGTAGTGAAAGTTGGATCATGGTCGGAGACAATAGATTGGGGCATGCTAAGTAGTTTGAAGATGTTGTCCATGAAAACTTGAGCCACTGCGAAAGCTTTAAAGGGATGTTGGAGTGCACAAAAATGAACATATATGAAAAGTCGATCAACCATTACCTTGATGATGGATTTATTGCCAGATTCAGGTAATCCAATGCCCAATTCCATAGACATATTTGTCTAGATAGCCGAGTGAATAGGGAGAGGTTTTAGTGCACTTGGAGTTTTCATTGCTTCTCCCTTGTTACGTTGGATAGTATTGCATTTAGCCATAAAAGTGTATATTCTTCTTTATGCCATCCCAAAAAAAATGAACATTTGATTTGGTCATATGTTTTATGAAAACTAGAATGTCCTAATCTTATCGAGGTATGGAGTTTCAAACAACACAATGGATTTAAAATTGGGTTGTTTGATCATATGCAAACGACCTTTATAGTGGAGCTTCTCAGTTGTCCAAGTTTATATAGGAGAGTAAGTAATCATGTTGTAGTTGTTGTATCGGGTTGGAAGTGTTTGGATCTTCGAACCATTATTGGCGAACTACATTCCACCAATCAACTATAATGGAGAGTGAAAAGAGGGACCATATTTCATGGAAAGTGCATCAACAACCACATTCTCCTTTCCCTTCTTATAAATGATCTTATAATCATAGCCTAACATTTTGTTAAACCATTTATGTTGTTCCATGGATGAAAGTCGTTGCTCCAAAATGTATTTGAGGCTATGATGATCAGTTTTAATTTGGATACATTGCCCAAGTAGGTAAAGATGCTAGATGTCCACCACATGCAATATGGCCAATATTTCTTCTTCATACGTGGATTTGCCCAAGTGTTGCTGAAAATGTTGTTTACTAGTAAGTGGCAAGGGTTTTCCTTGTTGCATGAGAACTACATCAATGCCCTTCCTTGCCCTTCCTTGAGGTGCCACACTCCAAAATGAAAGTCTTAGTGAAGTTAGGCAAAACTAGTATTGGAGTGCCACACATAGCGTATTTCAAAGCTAGGTTATTTTTGTTTTCATTTGTGTAAGTAAGATCAAGTGGAAAGAGATGGATTAGAGCTGGAACTAGGCCTTTAAGGGTAAGATCTGGTCTCTACAATTTTTGCAGGGCCAACCATTGAGGAAATTGAGAAATATTGCAAATTTGAAGCAAAAATAATTTTTGAGCAGGGGTTCAGCATTTTCAGGCCTCCCAGGCCCATCGTCTTCCTTCCCCTTGGCCGTTCTCCATCCTTCGCTTGGCCGCTAGCCTTTTCAGCCCCTTCTAGCCCTAGCGTGGTCCCTCTCGACTGCCATCAATCCTTCCGGGCCTCTAAGGCCTTAGCCTGCTTTCCTTTCCTTGGCTGCAAGGCTTGCTGGCCTCCCCAAGCCTCAACCTGCGTCCATGGCCTCTCTCCCCCTCGCTCTGCCCTTGGCCCTCCTCCCTCCTTCCCTCTTTCCTTGCCTCCTCGTCCCTCGTTCCCTCTCGGCCCTCCTTTGCAGCCTCTCCTTGTTTCCCCTTGGCCTTCCTCCTCCTCCCTTTGCCCTCGGCCTTCCTCCTCCTTTCTGCGACACCTTTTGGGCCTCCCTCATCCTCAAACCTCTCTTTCCTTAGGCTGCAACCCTCTTAGGGCTTGTGACAACCTTATAAGGCCTCTATTCCTTGGGCCACAACCTCTAAGCGGCTTGGCGTGGCCCGTAAGGCCTTATTTTTCCTTAGTGTAGTCCTAGTTAGGCCTTTCTCCCTTAATGTAGGCCTATCTAGGCCTTGTTCCCCTCAACGGTAGCCCTATGGGGCTTAGCATTGGCTTCACTTGGCCCTAATTTGTCCTCTTTTCCATCTTTGCAGGTAAGTTTGATTTTGAACTGAATAGGTGTGTTTTACAGAGAAATTGGCTCTAAGTTGGTGTTTTTTGGTGCCAAGTAACTTGGAGAAATCTTTGGCAATTTGGGCAAGCGATCTACAAAGCCTTAGGCCTAGGGTTTAACCTCTAAACCCTCATTGTTTCACTATTTTATTACGGCTGTCATAAATTTCTCATAACAGTGATATAATCCTTATTAAAGTGCCCTAAAATTAACAAACAATCCCTTTCTAAAATAATTTTCCTAGAGTTTATTCCACAATTTTGGTATTTTTGGTGTCTATGGGACCCACTAATTTTTGGAGGAAGACTTGGGAAAAAGGGGAGGCTGAAATCTTTTTGCTAGTGGAGCATGGGGGTCACTCCCATGGGTAAAGCGCACTTGCCTAGGAGGGAATTCGAATCCCCAAGAAAGGGAGTCGAAAAGTTTGTTGGAGGGACCCACATGGGAAAGGAAACTCACAAATTATAAATAGAAGAAGCTCAACCATTTTTGGGGTCTTTTGCCAATCGAACTATCTATTGTTTCTAGCGCTGCTTAGCCGGGTCACACTGTTGTTCGACACTTAGTTTTCCAAGGGGAAATCTCACTCTTCTTTTGGTGGACTACGAGTGCCACCTTAGGGAGGTAAAATTGTAGCAAGTTGGAGGAGAGTTTGGAGGGATTTAGAGCTATACACTCTGTGTTTCTCTCAGCCAATGCGTTTTCTAGGACGACGCAAGTGGGGATCACACTTTACTCATTTCAACTATCTTACTGGTCGTGTTTGTTGGGAGAAATTTGGCATAGGAGTTTCAGGGGAAGATTAGGCTAATTGATGAGTCTGGGGGCTAGGGGTTGCTGATTGAAGGTAGTATGAATTCTTACATCTAGGGCTTGCGCAGTAGCCATTTTTTGGGCACACATGGGAGTTTGAAACATTTTGGGAGTGATTGGAGGGATTTTTTAGTGAGTTTGCATATAGGCCACATTTTCTAGCCATTAGAGGAGGACGTGGTAATTGGGGCCGAATTTCGGGGGTTAGAACCAAATGAAACCCTTTCTGGGTTTTGGTGGGTTATTTGAGAGGAGCTTGGGGCTAATTTTACAGAATTTTTTGAGCACAAGAGGTGGGGTTTCTAGCAGTATCTTTCCAGCAGACAGTGCAATTTTTTGGGGTAGTGCAAGACATCATTGGAGTAACTTGTTCTCTCATCTGGTTTTTCTATTTTATCACTTGGGTCTTATCAAGCTTGCCATTGAGGCAAGCCCAGGTGCACTCCTTCCATACCATTGTACTCTTGCTCCAATTATTTAATAAAATGGCCCATCTAGATGACATTTCTGGGGTTTTTATGGGTGTTCATTAAATTTTCTGAATTTTTGTGTTGCATGTACTGTTTTTCTACATATCACTTTTTTTCCTAATTAGGAACATTGAAGTGGTATTAGAGCTCCGATCTTGGCTCAGCCGTGGGGGAACTTTCCTATGAATGAGGAGGATAGGCAAAATGTTACTTACCGAAGGTAGAGATACTAGAGCTGGGAGAGGGTGTTGGAGATTGCACCTAATACTAAGGCACGTGGGAAGGAAGTAGTAGTAGCAAATATGTGGTAGCTAAAGAGTAAGGAGGAAGCAACATTTGATAGCCTCTTGAAGGCCCTAAATTATTTAGCCAAGGGACAAAAGGAGATGTTGGAGGAGATCAAAGAACAGAATAAGGACAAGAGCATCCATCGTGAGTTCTTGTTTGGGGAGACTTTAGGGCCTCACACCGGTGCGACCACCCATCACCATCCACTCACCCACCAACTTTCAGTGGGCCAACCAGAACCACACTGCCTACTTTTCTACCATTAGCACCTAGTGAGAAAGGTGGCCCAGATGATCAGATGCCCATGGGAGATTATTCCAGGGAGTGGCAATCCATGGGAATCCATGGGGGAAGATTTCAAGGCAACCTTGCCCTTCAGAGATTATTGCCAACTAAAACAGAATGAGAAGGGAAGGTATAGTGGGGGATTGAGCATAGAGAGTTTAGAGTTACAACATACTATTGGGAGGATGTATTTTCCCACGTATGATGGATCTGCCAAGTGCACAGCTCGAGCTTGGGTGGAGAAGTTGGATACCTACTTCCAGCTTAATCAGATGACAGAGGTGGAAGCCATCAAAATTGCTACCTTGCACTTGAAGGGGGAGGCACATGACTTGTCCACACTAGGTCGTGCAAGCGTGGTCTCTTATGAGGATTTCACACGAGAAGAGTGGTGGAGCGTTTTGATAGGAGGGACTCGGAGGCTCACGTCAGGGAGTTGACCCAGCTTAGGCAAACTGGCCACCCAAAGTAGTATAAATCAGAGTTTTTGAGGGTCTCAGTCATGGTCCCAGATTTGTCCGATGCCAGGAGGGTGTACACATTTATAGAGGGGTTGCTTGAGCCATTGTGTGGATTGGTGAAGTCCCACAGGCCCACTACTTTGTAGGAGGTTGTGACTTGTGCCAGGGATTTGCAGGGGGCAATCCCCAAGATTAGAGTACCCACACCATCAAGGGCTCCCTACCCATAGAAGGGGAATGACACGAGGCCTCCACCACAAAAAGCAGCCCAGGGGTGTGGGCAATTAGATGAGGAAACTAGGAGAGATCTCTAGAGGAGGAAACTATGTTTTACTTGTTGGGATCCGTGGGCACCAGGCCATAGATGCACACTAGGCAAGGCCCACTATGTTGAGGTCTTCTCGGATAACGACGAGGAGGATGATGTGGAGTTGGAGATAGGACGAGGAGACAACGAGACTTACGCAGAGAGGGGACCAACAATACCACCACTACCTGGGGGAGCACTTTTCGCACCATCTGGGGGAGTCCTCCATTCTTTGCGTGGAATTCCCAAATTTTTGACCTTGAGGATCAGAGGCACAGTGTAGGGATAGTGTGTCTCAATCTTGGTAGAAAGTGTGGCCACCCACAATTTCATTGATGCCTATATGGTTCAGAGGTGGGGTATCACTATGAAGGAGTTCGAGGGGTTCTTAGTTCTGGTGCCCGGGGACTTACTGTACCCAATATGTCCCCTCTTTGACAGTGACCATGGGGAACTACTTGGTGACAGATCATTTCTTTGTTATGAATGTGCTAGTCACCAATGTTGTGATGGGTGTCTAGTGGCTCTACTCCCTTGGTCGGGTCACCACTGATTGGAGGAAACTGGAGATGGAGTTCACTAGGCTAGATGGCAAGCTGGTGGTTCTTTGGGGTATGCATTCATATCCTCGACAAACAGTTTTGGGCACACAGGATGGAGGTTAACTTGAGGCATGGGGACATAGCATGGGCAGTAGAGTTCAGGATTTCGGAGGTTGGGGGACAACCCAAGCCACCACACCTCGACATACAGGCCATCTTACAGGAACCTGGTAGTGTTTGCAGACATACCACCAAGGCATCTACCTGATAGAGGATTTGAGCACACGATTGAGTTGGAGCCGAGGGTACAGACAATTATCACCACTCCTTATAAGCATCCCAAGGCATACATGGATGAGATTGAGCATGCCATTAAGGAGTTGCTGGTGTTGGGGCACATTAGGCCAAGCTCTAATTCCTTCGCTGCATCAGTTGTTCTGGTGAAGAAGAAGGATGGGAATTTACGCATATGCATTGATTAGAAAGCGCTCAACAAGAAGACTTTGAAGAACCACTACCCCATTCCGCGCATTGATGAGTTGATCGATGAGGTTAGAGGAGCCAAGTAATTCTCTAAGATAGACTTGCACTGGAGGTACCACCAGATTAGGGTGAGGGATTAGGACATCCCCAAGATGGCTTTCAGGTACCATTATGGGCATTTCGAGTTTTTGGTCACGCCCTTTGAGATGACCAACACACCTGCTACTTTTCATTGCTGCATGAATCGTGTATTATGTGGGTAGTTGTCGAAGTCTGTATTGATGTTCTTCGATGACATTTTGATTTACAGCCGGATGTGGGAGGAACCTTTGTAGCGCCTTGAGGTAGTGTTGTGCATTTTAGAGGAGCAACAGTTTTACGACAAGTTGTCTAAGTGTGTGTTTGGGCTGACAAAGATGCTCTACATGGGGCACATCATTGGTGCAGATGGAGTGAGGGTTCACGAGGAGAAGATCAGGGCCATCCGGGATTGGCTAGTGCCTCGGTATGTGACTGATTTGAGGGACTTTGTAGGTATATGCACCTATTATATAAAGTTCATAAAGGGCTTCTCACAGTTAGCAGCGCCCCTCAAAGATTTGATGAAGAAGGGCTTTTGCATGGACAGGTAGAGTGCAATCGGCATTTGATTACCTCAAGGAGGTGATGAGTAGTTGCCCAGTTTTGGCACTCCCATATTTCACTCAGTTGTTCACCTTGGAGTGCGATGCATCAGGTGAAGGGGTTGTTACTGTTTTATCTCAACAGGGACACCCCATTTCTTTTGAGAGTTAGAAGCTTCTTCCGCACGAGAGGTCGTATTCTATTTACGACAAGGAGATGTTGGCCATTGTGCATTCATTGGAAAAATTCCGATAGGATCCGATGGGCAACAAATTTCAGGTGAAGATTGATTACAATAATCTTTGCCATTCTATGGGGCAGTAGGGCCTCAGTGACAGGTAGCAGAGGTGGGTTAGCAAGGTGCATGCCTACAAATTTGATATTGAGTATGTCCAGGGCAAACACAATGTGGTAGCAAATGCATTATCTAGGAGGCCCGCGACACTTTCACTCGTGAGCATTTGCCATGATTGGAAGGCGCAATTGTTGGTGGAGTACTCTAAAGATCGGCGGGCATGTGAGATTCTGGAGGGTACTCACAATGATGAGCATTACAGGGTGATGGCTGATGTCATATACTACAAAGGGCGCATATTTTTGGTGCTGGGTTCACAGTTGAGGGAGAAGATTCTCCATGCATCTCATGACTCCATTATCAAGGCACCAAGGGTTCCGGAAGACTTATATGTCGGTCAGAGAGCGTTTCACATGGAAAGGCCTCAAGGGGGATATATTGAGATATGTGCTAGAGTGTGAGGCTTGCTAGAGGAATAAGGGGGAGTTGACCCATCCAACTTTTGATTTATGATCGCATAAGTCTCAAAATTTGCAGGGAGGCTTGGACACATGTATTCCAAGATCCCTAGAAATCCTTTTGGGAATTTCCACCTAGAGATGGTTTTATTAAAATAATTAATTATTTTTAATGGTTCCCTAAGTCTAAACTTAGGAAATTAAAATAATAAATGGGTGTTAATCTAAACTGTGGGTGAAACTTCTAGAAGAAGATGGAGATAGAGTCCAAATGATTTAAGCCATTGATTAGAATCTAATCTGGGTCGTTGGTTCTCAACTGGAGGATTATAAGGAGGACTTTGATGGGCATTTGGAAAACACACCAGGCAGATGCTTAGTTACTAGAGTAAAATCGATTTTCTCATTGGTCGAAGTTTGGCAAGAGGAAATTGATTTAGAGGGAGAGTTGCAGATGAGGAGGAGAGAGAGGGTAGCAACATTAGTTGGGAGTGCAAGAGCAGAAGAGCAAAAGACGCAGAGCAGAGAAGCGACATCGTAGATGTTGTGACGTAGATTTTCTGATTGGTCGAAGTTTGGCAAGAGGAAATTGATTTAGAGGGAGAGTTGCAGATGAGGAGGAGAGAAAGGGTAGCAACATTAGTTGGGAGTGCAAGAGCAGAAGAGCAAAAGACGCATAGCAGAGAAGCGACATCGTAGATGTTGTGACATAGAGGGACAACGCAGAGGATGACGCTGGGATTGCGCAGTCCTCACGTAGAAGCTGACATAGTGAGATGTAAAGGGGGCAAAAAGTCTTCTCCTGGATCAGATACTCGCAGGGAATTGTGAGAGAACTGTTAGTAAATTTCTCACAGAGATTTCTGTTCTATTATGTTGGTTTTATTTTGTACGAGATTTTTGCTGAAGATTAATAAAGAAACCCTCATCTGCTGCATTGGTTTTCCTGCATTGGGTTTTTCTTGGGACGATTGTCCAAAAATAATTGTCATTGTGATTGTACTTGTGCTAGTATTTTTCCTTGCATTTACTTTCGCGGTGTTTTAAATGTGAAGGCTACAATAGAATTTATTTCGATATTTGCCATAGAAACACTGTGAATAACTTATTTCTAAATTAATAAGTAGAAGAAATAATATCAGTCACTGCAGTTGGATTTCTATCTAGAATTTTTCACATGGTATCAAAGGTCAGATCGTTAGTAGAAGGGCTCAGAAGCAAAGAGGAAAAGGATTTTGAAATTATTGTAGAGGCAGCAATTCGGAACCTAGAGGCAATGCAGTTTGAAGGTCAAGGAGGACGAAGTTTTCAGGGGAAATCGATTTCTCTGAGTGAGTCAACAGGGAATTTTGATCTCCAAATCAAAGCTTACTAGAGGCAGAAGGGAGCAGTGTATGTTTCCTTGCAGAGTAGATTATTAGCTGGGACATAGACATTTTTGTAGTAGTTGTTGGGAAAGCACCATAAATCGATAGGAAAATAACACAAAGAAGGATGGAAAATCAAGATGTCTCTAGATTAGAAGAAGAAGAAGAATTCACATGCTTGGCAAGCTCAACATCAGCAGATGTTTGGTACATTGATAGTGGAGCTTCAACCCATATGAGAATATTTCTCGAGCTATCAAGATTAGCAAATGGACTTCCAGATTACTATGGGAAACAAAACGAAGTGTACTCTAGTAGGGAGAGGCGCCATAGCATTTTAGACAGAAGCAGGGACCAACATCCAAGCCACTAATGTTTGCATGTGCCTGAGTTAGGAATGAATTTGATTTCAATGTCCCAGTTACAAGACAAGGGATACGATGTATACTTCATTGGAAAGAAAGTATATGTCAAACATCCAAGATGGAAAAAGAAGAGAGGAGCTGGAAGCAAAAAACTGTATAGGTTGCAGCACAAGTCTCCAACGACACTAATAGGCAACAATCTTAATGGTGAAAAGGATTTGGATGAGCTATAACATAGGGGGATGGGACATTTACACCATGGAGCATTGAGGATACTCAGAGAGACTGTTACAGGTGTTCCAATTCTTAGTACTGAGCATGATGATATATGTAGAGGATGCATACTAAGGAAGTACACTAAAGCAACTTTTTCCAGGAGTAAAAACAGAGGAGAGGATGTATTGGGATTAATACACTCATATATCTATGGTCCAGTGTCCACAAGAGCTTATTGTGGTGGCAAATACTTCGTCACCTTTATTGATGATTACTCTAGAAAAACCTGGATCTATTTCTTAAAGACCAAGGATGACGTCTTTGATCGGTTTAGAGAGTTTAAGGCTTGTTGAGAACATGACAGGGAAAAAGATAAAGGTATTGTTTTCCGATAATCGTGGAGAATATACGGACAAAGACTTCACAGGTTTTTACGCAAAATAGGGTGTCAAAAGAGAATGGACAACTCCATATACGAGCAGAATGGAGTAGCATAGCGTTAGGTCAGAACTATTGTTGGGGTGGCAAAGGCTATGTTGTATGATCAAGATTTTCCTAGATTCTTATGGGCAGAAGCTTGCAACACAATGGTGTATATCCAGAATAGAACTGCCCACAGAGCTTTGGGGAAGCAAACGCTTGAAGGTATCTGTTGTCGCGCAGATTGGCACGACAACGCTCAGACCGGGGGCTGTCACTCTGATCCCCGATCCCTCCGTTTAAGCCTGTCTCCCACGGCTAAGGGGGGTAGTCCCTGTGAGATGATGAAACCAACTGTCGACCAGTTGGTTGGGAGACACGAGACACGATTAAGATAAGCACAGAAAAGATTTGATTAATTTAGTAGACCAGTGCCTTAAAAGAAGATGATTACTTGTCAAATGATATAGAAACATAAACCATAAACAACAATCATTTGTCATCAAAAGATATCAGCTAAATCACAATGACCAAAACGATATCCGGCAACTGAAAATTTTGAGAAGATAAATGCTTGAAACCACAATGAGAATCGTAAATCATTAACCAGATATCGTATTCGTATCTCGAATTAAAAAATTAGATCTCAGCATGAAAGATATAACATGAAAACCACTGAATCTGGCAAAATAATTTTCCACAAAATTTTTATACTTTTTTTTTTTTTTTTTTATTTAGAAAAAAATAAAAAATAAAATATAAATTTTCAAAAATAAAATTTAAATTATTAAACTAAAGAAAATCTAAATCCTAAACTAAAGCAAAATAAAATTTTAAAACTCTAACTAAAATTAAAGAAATCCTAAAAGAAAAGAATTATCAAAATACTAAAATTTTAATCCTACATAACAAAACAATTCTAGGATTTAATCTAAACGAAACTAAAATGTGAAATAACCTGTCTAAAAATTAAATCTAAAACGAAATACACAAAAGAAAGCAGCACTAATAAAACAAAGAAGCCGTAAAACCTAAAGCCGACCCTAACAAGAGAAAAATTTGCAGGAGGCTCTCGCTGGAGAAAACGATACGTAGACTCTTCAAGAGAATATCTTGCCCAGAAATGAGAATGACCGATACCTTGACCTATGAATCGTGGAACTGGACACGAGATGAAGGCAGATTGTTTTGGTACGACTACAACGACTGGACCATAGCATGAGAGAAAAATCGATGAAGAGACTGTCTGCGATTGGAGAAAAAATATCGATTTGAGAAGAGTCAAAATGCTGAATGATGATACGTGATCCCAACTAGAACCAAAATTTAGCACGCAGACAGAGAATTGCATAATAGGGTTTCGAAGGCAAGATCGAGGGTCGAAAATCGCTCTTAAGATGCGGATGACCCTGCCTAAAAAAAAATTTACGCAGAACCCACAAACCTGAGAATTATTCACGCTGGACGTTGTGATCTAGTTTGAAAACGACTGCGTGAAATAGTTTGAACGAGAACCAAAGCCATAAACCGATGTTCAACTAAGCCCGAAACGTGCTATATGACCACAAACATGAATACGTTTTACCTGAACCGATTTGCGCCAATATTCGTGAGCATTCCGGGTAAAAATTGCTTAAAACGCAGACGGAGATGCATTCTTGGCAAAATGTTTCAATACGTTGAGTGATTTTGATCTGATGTCCACTGCCTGGCGTAACCCTTGAAACCGTGACTCCTCTACGTAAATGAGAGCCTGTTATCTTGCTCACAGCTATCCCCTTTTTATTTTAAATGCGTGGATATGGCAGGTTGCTGGTGTAAATGGACGAAGAAACGCTGGAGCTGCTGCCTTGCTGCGTGAAGGGGGAGCTCAGATTTGCTGGAGAAAAGGAACGCCACAGCCACTGATAATTTGATTAATACAGGGAAGACTTACCTGCAAAGATGGAAAAGAGGACAAATTAGGGCCAAGTGAAGCCAATGCTAAGCCCCATAGGGCTACCGTTGAGGGGAACAAGGCCTAGATAGGCCTACATTAAGGGAGAAAGGCCTAACTA
>Ga0115854_10088_pt1 | contig 18436 bp, 7 predicted proteins | sample InSIn2SAF170_FD_83868 | JGI IMG/M metagenome (GOLD analysis project Ga0115854, IMG submission 83868)
AAACCTTAAGATTTCTTCTTTCTATTTTTAATTTATTTCTATTTTTAAAAGCTTGAAAGCCATATAATATATCTTTTAAATTATATAATAATTCAGTACATTGGGAGTAATTATCTTTTTCATTTAATCCATATGTAATGAAGGCACTTGTCCTCAATAATGTTATATTTTACATAGGTGTTACAAATTATTTATGTTATTTTATTAAATGCAATCAATTTTTTCACTAATTGCAATGTTTTATGATTACAATCTTCTAGTAACCTTCCATCAAAAAAGATGACCAAAATATTTTCAACATTTTAAAATTTAACCTTATATATCATCGTTATTATTTAAATAAATTATATCCATATGTCATTTCCAATATAAAAATTCCCATCAACATAATAACAGAAGAGTAGATAAAAATTTAATATTAATAAAAATGATTTAAAAATGCCCAGCATATAATATATATGATTATTTATTATTCTAATCAATATTTTTACACACCATGCTAAGCTAAACCAAGGACACATACTTCATCTTACAAACAATATCAATGTGTTATTTTGAATTATAATATTATTTTCCAAAATAAATTATATCTATTTGAATTAGATAAACATAGAAGATAAGATTCTTTTTGAAATTGTTCAAGAGCTTAGTCAGAATCATGATGCTTTTTACATGTGTTCTAGAGTTTAGTCAAAATCACTTATGGCTAAAGGTTAGGTGACAAAAAGATGTTAAGTTTTCACTAAATTATTTGATAATAAAAGAAAATGTGGAACATTAAAAAATAATAATAAAAGAGTGATCAACTCTAATTTAAAAAATAAAAAACATGTATTTATTTTTATTAATTTAAAGAAAAAAATCAACATTGTTAAAATAAAAACAAACTCTTATGAGCTCCAAAATAAAATAAGATTATCAAAGGCTAAAAATTAAAAATTCTCTTTTAAAATGTAATACTTACCCCATAATTTTTAATTAACAAAACTATAATAAATTTGAAACACTTCTAAAATATTTATTACAATACTAATTTTCATAAATTTTAATTCATCCTATTATAATGATTTCAAAACATTTCTCTATCATTTAAAAATAAACCAAATAATTCTTACTTTTATTTTCATTAAAATTTAATAAATCAAACTTAATATTAATATATATTAACTATTATCATATAAAATAAAATTTAATAAATCAAACTTAATATTAATATATATTAACTATTATCATATATTAACTATTATCCTTTAAAAAAATAACTCTTTTTAAATTTACCATTTAACTATTTACCATGTTTTCCTCTATATAATTGTGATTATAATATTGTTATCTTTAAAAACTTTGATTGTAATATTGTCATGCTTGGAAACACAAAGGTGAATAAAGGCTTTCATTTACATTATTAAAGTGTTTTTGCTGCGTTTTTTTATAATTTTTCATTAAATAAATTTATATACTAAGTCAAAATTTATATACCGAGTCAAAATTGTAATTTTTCATCAAATAATTTAGTAAGAAAGGTTAACATAATTATTAATATTTTTAAATTCTTTAATTTTAAAATAATAATAAAATATTAATATTAAAAATTATATATTAAAAATAATTTTATATTTGTATCTATAATATTTATAAATTTTAATTTTGAATTGTTATATATACATAATCATTTCGTTTTCCAATTTTCTTCGGCCCACGACACTTTTTTAACTAAATCCCATTCACCAAATTCGGTCCTTATTCTCACTATCTTGAGGTGAGGTGACATCTAAAAATGTAAATTTCGCGGAAAACAATGTTCTCTGGGATGTCTCACGTGCTCAATCTCTAATTCGTTAAAGTATTAAAATATGATTGGGTTAAGTATTACAATATTAACTTTTAAAATGTGTAAATTTGTGTTGGTTGGAAGGATGACAAGTAATAATATTCAGAACCGTTTAATTTTTTTTGAGTGGTATATTTTTATAAAAATATGTATGTTTATTAAGTGGAGAAGTTTATTTTACAGTTTAGTATGAGGTAAGTTTGTTTATTTGTATATCAGTGGATTTGACAAGTGTTTCTTTCGAATTTAAAATATATATATATATATGAACTAGCAATTTATGAGCATAGAAACAAATTTCTAAAACACAATAATTAATTTGTTATCATTTTCCATAAGGTTAGATAAACTGAAGTTAGTATTTATAGATAGTGGAAATCATTATCATCATCAACAATCACCTCAACTAAAGTTTCTCACATGATTGATAGAAATAGTAGTGCTAATCATTTTTCATAAGTTCAACTCTAATGCCTCCTTAGTGTAGCATCTATTCTCATCATGAAATAATTAATGACTAATAAGTGATTGAAATGTGCAATAAACATATGGTTATATGAAATGAAAAGATAATTACTCCCAATGTACTGAATTATTATATAATTTAAAAGATATATTATATGGCTTTCAAGCTTTTAAAAATAGAAATAAATTAAAAATAGAAAGAAGAAATATTAAGGTTTGTTTATTGAAATATTATTAATTTTTATTTTCTATTTATTTAAAATAAGGCAAATATAGGGACATTTTTACATGTCTTGTTTATAATTGTATGAGAGATGATATGTAATTGTTTTTAATGTAATATTAAAATTATATTTTTTAATGTAATATTATATATGTAATAATAATTTAATTATAAATTATGTTTAGATAAAAATATAGTTATTCTAATAGGCGTGGTTTATTTTAGAGTATGACTTCTAAAATTTTCATAATAGAAATGCATGGATTATCTAATAATCTAAGAATATTTTTCATTGCTTTTTTGATTTATTGCTCCCTTCTACTTGTGTTATGAAATCCACTTAACCTAAAATAGAGGTGTGACATTGAGCTCTTTGTAAATAGTTCCACTTAACCTAAAATAACCTTTCTAATTTTACCATTTCTTCCCATGAAAATAACCATTTTTATGAAATCCACTTAACCTAAAATAGAGATGTGACATTGAGCTCTCTGTAAATAGTTCCACTTAACCTAAAATAATCATACTAATTTTACCATTTCTTCCCATGAAAATAACCATTTCTATGAAATGGCTACAAAATTTCCCATAAAATAACTATTTCTTCCCATGAAAATAACCTAAATAACCATTTTTCGGTTGCTCATTGTTTTTAAGGTAACTTTTTTAATAAAAAGAAGGATTATTTTTAAAATAACATTTTTAATGAAATGAATGATTGTAGAATTAGATTGTTAAATTTAGTGGAGAAAACAATTTTACTAAATAATTTTAATAATAATTTTTAGATTGTGTTAAATATTAGAATGTGGTGATGTTATAAATTTTTAGTGTCACATCAAATAAATAATTAATAAATTAAATAACACATAAATATTTTAATAGCTATCAATATTTATGGACTATTCAATTTATTATCAATTAAATAGTATTATTATTAATTATTAGAAATATTATTATTTAACTAAAACAATATTTAAAAAAATATTTTTTAATTAATTAATAAACTTTCCAAAACCTAAAAGTTTGGTTTAATAAAAAAAAAATACTTGATTAAGTTGTACACCATTAACATATAGCTATATATATATATATATATATATATATATGAAATCCCCTTAATGTAAAATAGAGGTGTGACATTGAGCTCTCTATAAATAGTTCCACTTAACCTAAAATAACAATTCTAATTTTACCATTTCTTCCTATGAAAATAACCATTTCGAGGTGTAACATTGAGCTCTCTATAAATAGTTCCACTTAACCTAAAATAACCATTCTAATTTTACCATTTCTTCGCATGAAAATAACCATTTGTATGAAGTGGCTACAAAATTTCCCATAAAAATAATGACTTCTTCCCAAGAAAATAACCAAAATAACCATTTCTTCCCATGAAATAACCATTTCTATGAAGTGGCTGCAAATTTTTTATTTTCTTTTAGGTTTAAATGGGGTGAAAATGTGTATGCTTAAGAGAGAGCAATTTTGTTGCTAATTATTTTATTTTTAAAGTAACTTTTTTAATAAAAAGAATGATTATTTTTAAAATAACATTTTTACTTAAATGGATGATTGTAGAATTAGGTTGTCAAAATTTAGTGGAGAAAACATTTTTACTAAATAATTTTACTAATAATTTTTAGATTGTGTTAAATATTAGAAATGTGATTCGATTTTCGGAAATCTATTTTATAAGGTAGTTAAGGTTTTAAATTTGTAATAATGAGGAGGAGACAAACAAAATATATATATATATATATATATATATATATAATGATGTTAAGAGATAGTATGTTAGAGGTTGGGTGTCATTCTGAAGTGATTTTGACAAAACAGATCCCTGAGTCATGGCTAAATCCTACAACTCAAAAAAACTTTATCAAACAAAAAAGAATTTAACAAGAAACTAACAAACTATTTAGAAATAAAAATATACAAATAGAAAATGATTAGCTTCTTAGGTCCTCCGGAACAAAAAGGAATTTCGTTCATTCCGATACAAATAGAAAGCATTTAAAAAAATAATCCCTCTTGTTTTCTTAGCAACCCAGGCATAAACAAACATAGATAAATTATAAATACAATAATGTAGAGAATGGAGTAGTGATCTAACTCCCATAAATTGATATTGATTTAGATATAGGGATAACCATACTATTTGGAGCTATGAGGCAGCAGTTTCAACTTCGACAGAGGCACTCTTGGATAAGTATGCATTAAATGCTGGTAAGGGGCGAAGATCCACCTGCAAATTAAATAAATTTGACATCATCCTTCAGGGAAGATTTTAAAACAAAACGAAATAGGAAATAAGAACAAAAATTTATTAGGAGCGATTAATTCGAAATTTCCCCTCCATAAATCGACGGCTCTACCTCAAAGCACTCGCTCTTCAAATACTCTTTGTAGGAGTCAGAGTGAGCAAGAATGCAGTAATTCCCCAAGGGAATAGAAGTTCTGTGGGCAAGCGATATTATCAGAGTAAAAAAATTAAAAGAATTACAAAATACAAAAAATAAAATTAAATAATTAAAAAATGATAGAAACTACTAACCATAATTGAGAACTAGAATCGTATAAAAATAATGCGGGCAGCACCCAAGTAGGAACTGTAGGTGAATACAAACTAAGAAATTGACAATCTCTAACAGAATACTTGAAACTACAGTAACAGAATACCTGAAATTACAGTAAGGGATAAATAAAACCAACATAAATAAATTATTTACCTGAGAATGCACGAAATCGTTGCAATTCCAGAAGCACCCATAAGAGGCATGACTACGAGCCTTTGCTCTGCATAAATACCTGATCGATCAATGCATAAAATATTCAATGGAACTCTGCTAATTTCTGCTAACGCTCAATTCCAGAAAGCACCTCTGGAACACAAGCCAACATTGTTGCTCATTAGTGAATCTTGAAAATGAAAAAAATTGAGAGAAAGTTTTTAGCAAGATGTTAACCTAGTTTTGCTCATATAAGTTTCAAAAGAAGGTAGTGAATAGTTAAATATTATTAATTATTAACTGATTTTTAACATGAAATTATTATTAATTATTATTATTTAATCATCTAACATTAAATATAAAGGTGGAGAATGGTGCAAGGTGACTTCTAGGGGAGTTGATTTAAAAAAACTTCTTAGCGCATAAAAAATAATGTTGCTTGTAATTAAAAAAAGACGAATATGCTGTAAAATAATTAGAAGTAAAAAAAATGTTTAAATCTTATACTCTTCAAAAATATTTTAACATGAGATTTAAATAAACTATGTGAACATCTAGTTTAACTAATTTATGTTGATGTCAACTTCATATATATTTATATATAAAAAAGAATTGTTAAAATAATATATATATATATATATATATATATATATATATATAATGTTTTTATGGTTAAATTTTTTATTTTAGCATTCAAAAATATAATTTAAACAATGAAAAATATCACATTGTATTTTGCACTCTAAAAAAATGTGTACAAAGATTTGATCGTACTTAAGATAGATCTATGTTAATTTTATATATAAAAAAATTGTTAATATATTGTTAACAGATTTCTGCAATCCTTTTCAATAATGAAAATATGTTCTCTTATAACATGTGAAAATTATTATTTATAATGACATTGTTACAATTTACACAATCTTGTTAATTGTTTTTTTTTTTTTTTTAAATGAGAGTTCTCCAGTTACAGTGACTTGTGCTAAACACATATTACAGCAAATAGAATATTGGAGAAAAAAGAAGTTATTCAACATTGTTTATTGTTAATCATTAATGGCTTATTATTCCAATTAGCGAAGGTCTATTGGGTTATTAAGGGTGATGGAATATATTTCTTTTCCTATCACAATGAAAAGACAACCATACATATCACTAGTTATAAAAACAATTTGAACAAGTTGGTGGTGTGGGCTCTTGCTTCATGATATAATTCAAGGAAGATAGAAAGTGTAGATTGAAAGGCACAACTAATGGGAAATAGGTGGTAAAAATAATAATGTCAAGTAATCCTAATAACATGCGCTCTTAGATATAAATCACATACTATAATCCCAATAAAATGTAATAGTGGACATAATAATAAATCACATACTATAATCCCAATAAAATGTAATAGTGAACATAATAATGCACACATATATGACTTCATTATGATAAAAAGAAAAGGGAGGAAACAAAATGCATATGTTTTTTATCTATGAGAATATAAGTAGATTAATGGGTCATTGCACTATTTCTTGAAAAATAAATGTGATACTTTGTTGCATGTTTGTTATTTTTTATTGTCAAAATATCACAACCTTTAGAGTCAAGATCATAAACTTGATATGTGTGTACTTCAATGTGGAACTCTTTTTTATATAAACGTTAATTCATCTTGAGAAGCACAATCTTATAACTAATTTGAGCTATTAGGCTTTATACTCATAAAGATCAATGAATTTAACATAATTTGGCTCCCTATCCTTCCCCATTGGACATCCATTCTCCCAAGAAATGCAATAAACCAATCATCCCATGCTACTTTTTACTTTCCCTATCAACATTTTGGATTGGAAATGAACCTAACTTTCTTCACTACAACAATTTGATTTCCATTCAAGTCATGCTTTAGAAATCCTCTTTGCATCCCTTGATTACTCCCTTGTGCCTTTTGTGCTTAATGAATAAGATAGCACCATATTGCAGTCTTCTTCCATCTAGATGCTAGAAACAATGTAGAGTTAGGTTGAATGATGACCCATTAAATATATTGTAGCTAAAACTATGCCACTATATCACAACTAAGCAATGATATGATCACCTTATATCCAATTTTATTAATGACCCATATTTATTCTTTCAATCACATGAATAAAGGTTTTAACTACCATCTCATATGCAATATCACTAAACACAACTGTGATTTGTATGATTTTATTTGGGATTGGTTGAGTATCCCTGGTAGAATGGTTGTTGTGTAAATTGTGAGCATAGAGAAAACTTAACTATCGTTTACCTAGGCATGCATCCTTGTAGTATCATAGCCTTAGCTCGAGGGTGTCCTATTTTAAGAGTGAAAGTGCAATGGAGCCCATGGTTGGGTAGAATGTTTGATGTCTATACTTGGTGAATATTTCATTCAAAGATATGTGTTTTTAATGTGCTTGTGTATTTATATTTCCATTGTGTAAATTAAAATCGTTATCATTTTCTAGAATTTTGAATATGCTTATATGAAATTACATTACATGAACGTATGTTTGCTGACATTTACATGAGTTCTAGTATGGAATGCATGGTTGCATAAATTTTATTGCATAAAAAAGGAGCATCAAAGGTCAAATTTTACAAAGGATTGATGTTTTTGAGTGCCATGGGCATGGGTAAGTTATAGTTCTATGTCTTAGGTGTATCACAAGTTTTCTTTAAGGGATACCAAGGGATGTTAAATATGTCCAAATAGGGGTGGTAATCCATATCATTTCTTGATAGGATAGAAAACATATTGACTAATATTCAAATGAAAGCATATTGTGATATCTTGAAATGAATCCTGTAGCTGACAAAAAGCTATAAAGTTTGGATAAAACTTAATTTTAGAGTAGAAAATTAATTATTTTATACTAAACATGGTAGTAATTGTATTATGCCCATTTTCAATGCATTAAGAGATAAATACATCCCTCATAATATTTAGAATGAGTTTTTATGAAATATTGAAGAATAACATGCATTTAATTGAGTCATTACTTGGTATCATATTCAAATATAATCATAGAAACAACATTGAAAGTAAATATTCAAAATTATATCCATACCAAACAAAGTTATCGATCAGTTCATTCATGCTGGAAAGAAAATTTCTTGATAGACTTAAAAAATATACATAAATTGGGAGAAATACAAATTCAGTAAAATGGAAGTGAATCCTCTTGTACAATCACACATATTTATTAGAGAAACTTAGCCTCTAGGTTGCAAAATATCTAAATCATTCTTCATCCTAAATGTTGTAATTTATCCTCTCTTTGAATGCTAAGTTTCAACATCCCCTTTCTTTAACTATATTCCAAAAGTTAAAAAAAATGATTGTACACGATTGACACCTTACATGTTTGGTGTCCTAATTGATCTAAAAGATACAAGGATTTTTTTATTGTATCCACTCCTCTAGTAATTATACTATGGTAATAACAAATCACCTGCCCCACTTTACCCAAAGTTCAGAATTTTTCTACATTCTATTCTCTAAATAAATCAAAATACCACATATCATTTCCCTTGTTATTTAACTAACTTATCATACATTTCCATCTTTTTCATATTTTATATTTGACAATCACTTTATTATTATCCTCACTTTCAATATGGAAAATGGAATACTTTATAGCTCAATTTGGTGGATTTTAAATGTTTTGAATGTGCCTTCACTACCCATCTGGGGAGAATAGTTTGGAGTTAGGAAAAATAATAATAAGTTGAAGAAGCATTAAAAGAATCACTAATAAATGGATATAAACAAATAATTGTAAATTTTTGTACTTTCCTAACTAAACGATATTAATTATATGTTTTGAATCTATTTATTGATGATGATGCCTCTTAGTATTGCAAAAACAATGTTGCAGCTCCCAAAGGTCTCAACTTTAGTTATCATCTCGGGTTTGTATAGACTTAAGAGGGCTTGAAACTGTATATGCAACAAACACTATCTCTTTATTGCATTGAATTTTTGTAGGTTGAAGCTTTAAACTGAAGGCTAAATGTACAAATACCAAGTTAACTAATCTATGCTACAGGAAAAATACAATTGGTGAAAATGAATTACCGAAAGGAAAATGGCACAGAAACCTAAGCTATATTGTTATGTAACAATATCACAAAAACAAAAGAAAAGATGGACCAGCGACTTGAAAATAAGCCTCTTTGAGGGGGAAACCTCCTTTTACATCACATAGATGAAAAATTCTTATATGATTCAAATGACAAGACCTCCTTGGGATATTTAGGAGTCTAAAGGGTTAAAATACAATTAGGGCCTACATAACAATAAAAATGTAAGGGATCAACAATAAAAATAGTGGGTTTCTACGGGGCACAAAAATAACAATATGGGGGCCACACTAATATTATAAGGACCTAACATGCCGCTCTCCTTCAAAAAAGTGTTATCTTCAACACTTTAGTAATTTGGATGATTTTGTAAGAAATATTCATCCTCCCATTTGGAATATTCAGCAAGTAAGTTCTTCCACTTAATGAGATACTCTAAAATTGATTTATTCCGTAGTTGTCAAATTCTTATTTTCGTGATTGCCTTAGGCTTCACTATGATTTTTCCTTCCTTGCCAATTTCTGGAAATATAGTTTGAACTTGGAGCTTGTCACATATAACGTTATTTAAGCATGAAACATGCAAAACTAGGCGTATTCGTGAAGATGCAGAAAAATCCAATTTGTATGCCATAGTACCAATCTTTTGCAACATCTTGTAAGGGCTATATTACTTGGGTGATAATTTATTGTCCTTCTTAGCTTGCTTGAGGGGAATTTGTTTGTATGGTTGTAGCCATAAAAATACCCAATCACACACATCAAAACTTCTTTAACTATAAATTTGATATGCTTATTGTTTCATTCGATACGATGGAAGAGTCAGGTTGTCCTTTAAGAGTTGGAGAACTTGTTGTTGATGGTCAATATGATATTCCATTGATTGAACCTTGGAATGTTCTCTTAAGGACAATGTGATGGATGGCGGATGATATCCATAAAGCACCATAAATGGGGTAATTTTTGTTATGGTGTGAAGGAAGTGTTATACCACCATTCTGCTAGAGGTAACCACTTGATCCATTATGTTTGTTTATTAGATACAAAACAAGGAAGATATACTTCCAAACATTTTTTCACTATCTCAGCTTTCCCATCAAATTGAGGATGACAAGATGAGCTATGGGCTAATTGAGTACCAAGACAAGAAAATAATTGTGTCCAAAAATTTCTAGTGAAATGGAATCTTTGTCACTTATAATGGGTTTCCATGTAGCTTTTGAACTATTTCCACAAATGCAATAGCAATTGTATTGGATTTCAAAGGATGAGATCGTGCACAAAAGTATGTGTACATGATAAGTCTATCAACTACCACCATGATGACACTCGTTTCTTTGAACTTAGATAAACCTGTGATAAAATCCATTGAGACTTGCTCCCAACATTGACTTAGAATGGTTAAGGGTTGTAAAAGACCCAACGTCTTAATTGTCTCAACTTTATTTTGTTTGAAGATCAAAACTTCTGCCACAAACTTCTAAATATCAGATTTAAGGCCATCCCCAAAAAATTATTTCTTGACACTGTGGTGAGTTTTTAAAAATACAAAGTGCACTCCTATAGGAGAGGTGTGCAATTTCAAAATAACCTTTTGTTCAAGTTGGGAGTGGTGGGGAACAATGATAATACTGAGAGGGGGGGTCATTCAGTGTTAAGGCTAACTTTTACTTCTTTATGGCAATTTACTTTTCTTATTTAAAATTGGCATCGATCCATATAACCAACAAAAGTATATAATAGGGTAGCAGCATAAACTTAACACACAAGAAAACAAACCATCAGCATCATACACATAGACACAAGGTTTTTCACATGGAAACCCTTTCGAGAAAAAACTTCAATGCTTGTTGTTGTTATTGATGTAAATAGAAGCACCTACTCTATTACATCAATCTATTTATAAGCACCCACTCATAGGAAGCACCAACTCCCTTTGATTTGTTTGCTAGCACCAACTAGCAGGAAGTACCAACTCCCTCTATTTGTAGACACCTAGCCAGATTACCAGAAGCACCATATGAGGCACCCACCTCATGGATTTGTTGCAAGAACCAATTTGTAGCTCCTTAGATTTATGCAAGCACCAACTTGTAGCTCCTTCGATTTATGCAAGCACCGACCCTTGAGCCTTCCCAAGCTCCACTAGATATGGAAGCATCAACTTCCTATATGTAGGAAGCAACCCACATTCAAATAAGAACTAGTAGTCCTTTGTGATTTGGCAGAAACTCTGACTAATCTAAGCTTTCATCTCTGCTACACTTTGCAACTCTCTATATCATTCTTCAACAGCTCTGGGATATGCTCAACAACAGTCACTCTCATCCCTCTGCTCTCTGTTCTCAGGTTCACTGCTTTCCATAACACACAATCCTCTCTTGCCTTTGCTTCATACAACATAGGCTCAGCTCTTGGCCTTCTACTCACAATAGCTAACAAGCACCTTCGACCTTTCACATAGTGCATAGGAAACTCACAGCCTTTACAGAAAACCACACAAGAAATTTAGCCTCACACATAAAGTGTTGCTCTTCGGGGTCACTTTTCTTTTGCTTGGGCACGGTTGACCTTTACATATAGAATTGGCTCTCACTTAGCCTCTCATAGTAGTGCACTTACTTAGATCTCTTTTCTCTTGGCTCTATGGCCACAATACTGCTTTCCCCTACATTTCTCATCAGATTGCTCGGGTTTTGTTCCTTTATTCACTCCCCAATCGATGTTATCATACTATTCTCATTCAGCACTGTGCATCGTACTTTGGCATGACCCTGAACTCTATTGTTTGTGTCATCCTTTATCTCTTCCATTGTATTCATTAAGAATGGGCACCTAACTAACAATTTCCTCCATACTGAGAATCAATTCTCAGTCCACTGCATACTCCAACCAGGCACAATCCTCTCTGTCTTCCACTCTTACATCACTAAGGTTCTCCATGATGAGAATTTAATCTTTGTCCACCTGGAAACTCCACTGTGACTCTCCATGCCTCTTCATGGCTTATAGTACTTCGACATAGATTTTTTGTTTTCCATTTATTTCTATTATGCATGCATGGGATATCTCTAGTGACCAACTCCACTACTTATGCATTTACTCTTCAACTACTGACCCATCTAGCCTTCAAACTCTTGTACTTTGCTATCGAAGAAATCACACCATAGTGCTATATCAGAGCTTCCGTATCACAACCTTATAGTGGTGCAATGTTACACATTGTCGATTTCTAATCTTCAATATTCAAAACCCTTTCGATTAGCTTCTTGATGTATCTTAGCCATAGGACCAAGTGTTGTGATGAAGCGCCAACCATATCAGAGCCCCCTATTTTGGCATTTTTCATTTGTTGCTAATATGCCAACAACCACAAACCTACAATCACCGATATCTAATTTTTAAGCTCCTTCCACTTAGCCCTCTTCACTCACTTCTCACCATAAGACCAAGGGCAGTGACCAGGGGCTTGGCCTTAAGGTGTTAAATCTCTCAGTTCTTTTCTAGGGGCCCTTTTTTTGTTTGTTAAAGATCTGAGCCCTTGCTTTCTTGTGTGTTCCACAACCAAGAGCTAACATCATTAGAGCTCCCTTATTGATTCTTTTCACTAGTTGCACATATGTCAGCAACCATACATTGCCGATCGTCGATCTTTGATTTCCTAGCTCCCTACTGCTTAGTCCTTTCCATGCATTTCCCACCACAGGACCGAAGGTTGTGACTTGCCATAGCCTTAAGGCACTAAGGCCTATAGACTCCTGTTTGGGGGTGTTTTTTCCCTTTATAGGCTTTATTTAATCCTTCGTGACCACCTCCTATCCATCATCTTGATGAAATTTCATTGTGACACGTGAGCCAACCATTGCAAACCTCTGATCATCAATTGTCGAAGTGACCTCATTTCATTCCACGTGGCATATTCTTACTAGTGACATGTGTCACTCTGATATTTTCAATTAGGTCATTTGTATATACTGAAACATCTTGCCACGTGTCCCTCCTTATCGTGATATCATGCTGACATAATAGACCACGTTTCCCTTATCAGAACCAATTAGATCCTGCCGCTTGTCCTCATCGAAGCTCCTACGATGTTTCCATTTGTCCTTATCAGAGCCCACCATATCTTCCATGTGTCCTCAACAGAGCCAATCAGATGCCTCCACATGTCCACTTGGAGGAGAGAGAAAGAGGCCTGTCATGCTTGGTTTTGCAATGATTTTCTTTGTAAATTTTTTTTGGCTCTCTCAACAATTTAACACTGGAGGTTCAAATCCCGACATCTATTTTTGTTGCACCGATGCGAGCTACCAAGGATCACCGATTGCGATTTGTCGAGACCTCCTATATGCAATTTGCTAGGACCTCCGATTCACTGGGAGTTTCGATATGTGAGATCTCTAATCACAAATCAGAAAATTGTGTTCATTATGTGATGCACCTTAGAACCTCCTATTGTTGATTTCCGGGACCTTTCATTTCCAATTGTTAGGACCTATGATTGTTGAGACCTCCAATTGCAAGGACCTCCGATTGTCGGGGCCTCAAATTGCTGATATCACTAATCGTTGATTAGTGATTCACTGATAGTGCTATGAGCCTGGATCCTATGATTTCCAATTGTTGGGATGGCAGACTGTTGCTACTTCGATATGTGATATTCCTCCCTTGTTAAGGCATTAAAACCCTACACTTTAGTAGGTCATAAGTTTAGAACCATAAGTCCATTTCTAGACTTCCACATATCATTGGAAATATCTCCTTGAGAAATTCCCAATGGAGAGAGTATGATTACCCACTGAGCCCATCTTCTACCTTAAAAGGTGGCTCCAATATCATTTCCATCCTTCTGCTCCTTGGCTCTCTAGACAGTTGGGAAACTCGCACACAATGTGTCCTTAGCATGAGGTCTCCAGCTCCCATGGACTTCCATCTTGGGCCATCACTGTAAACATCAAGCCTGCAACTACTAAGATATTCCTCCTGAGCCATCACTACCAACATCTACTGTAACAAGAAACCAATCTTGTTTGGTTGGAATCAATTCCAACACTCCTGTTAGTTGTCAGGCAAGCCAATTGCCCAACACAACTCCTCAACATGATTCATTACATCAATGACAACACACTTGGAAATTCCTTCTCAAGTCCACTGTCCATGCACACAATTCCAACTATCCAACAATCTCCCCCTTTAGCATTGATGGAAACACACCATCCTCTTCTATTCCAAGTGATGGCCAAACCTCAAGCTGCTGCCACACATCTCATGGCATGAGACAACAATGACTTTCTTTCCATCACAAATTCTCCACAACTTTTCTCCCCCCTTTAACATCAATGCAAGGGGCTACAAGTTTCCTTTTTGTTACATGTAAATTCAACTTGGGTGTTATAGATATTTTTGGGCCCTGCAACCCCAGACATAAAATATCCATAAACTAAGGGCTCCTAAGTCCCTAAAAATGTTGTTCCAACCCCTAAAGGAACAAGGTCAACTGATTACAGCTTCTCCCAGAAGTTCTCCATGAAAAAATACTCAGAACTGGTCAAAACAGGATCATTGCACTTGCTCCATGGCCAGGGTGCGATGCATCTCACCTAAGTACACTCAGTGGGTGTGTTGCATTTCAAAAAGCCCTTCTATGGGGTGCAATGGGTGAGAAGAGACAAATGGCAGTGTCAATCTGCAAGGTGGAAAAGCATGGAATCTTCTAGAAACTTCTCCTGTGACACTTGCCTCTCTAAATTCGACCAAGGATGAGTAAGAGATCATCAATCTCCAAGTGGAAGCAAGAACTATCAGAGGGAGGACACTAATCAAAACACAAGCTGACTCATCTCCCTTACAGATATCTATATATGGATCCCTCATCCCAGAGATCCAGAGGCTGGAATTTTGCATCTTGTAAGGAATTGCTGTTAGTTTCTTGAGGTAACATCAGTATGTGTTGGGTGATCTAAGCTTTGCATGAGGTGAAGAAGGGCTTACTTGCCAAGAGGATGATGCTGGGTCAGAACAGTTGGTTGTAGCTCTCTTGGCTCTTTCTTGATTATCAATAAAGCTATTCTAGTTTTCTTCCATACTCTTGTGTAATCTATGTTTTGTGCATTTGTATGGTTAATTAACATCTGACCCTAGATTGTTTATGATAATAGATCCATGTTCTTGTATAGTTTTATGCTGCTTTGATCCTATAGGTACTCTGTGAAGCTGGGTATACGAGAAGGAAAGTAGCAAAGGGCTATCAGAAGAGAGAGGAACCGAGAAAGGAGCCAAGCACAAGACATAGGTTGGTCTCCTCTATTATTCTCTCATCTATCTTTCATAAAAGAAAACGAAAGTAGACTTTACTTTGTTTGTTTCTAAGGTAGCTGCCACACCTTAGTGGGATAGAGCAGTTCTGCATAGACACTTTTCCCTGTAACAAAATGGCGACTCCACTGGGGAGTGAATAGATTGATTGTTTATCTACATTTGTTTACTTTATAAACTCACAGACGGATCCTGAAGCCAAGCCAGCTAGCCTTCGAACTGCATTTGTTTTACGAATGCAAAGTAGATCAATGCTGCTTCAATCAATCTCCAGGTTTGTTTATGAATTAAACACTTGATCTACAAGCTCTCTAATTGCCCTTTGTGGTAGCTTTGATAACCTCTTTAGATCTACCCCTGTTGTTGAGTTACTGATTACCACTTTCACAGCCAAAATCCCTTAACTGAACTGCAAACTGTGATCCAGAACCCATTCAAAGTCTCATCCCTGGTCCATCGCACCCTCTGGTCTGTGAAACTGACATTCAGTGCACTTCTGAGTGTAGCAGGTGTGCTGCATTTTAGTTTCCCTGTGTTACAAGTGTGCTGATCAGACTAGGCTTTGTCCCTGAATCTTGGTTTCTGTGTTCATTCTTTTCAGTTCTATTCATGAATTTTGCTGCCTGTAATCAGTACACCTCTGTTTGAAACCTTTTTCCTTGCTGTTATTCTGCCTCCAATGTGCAAAGAACTGCAAATGTTTTAGTGTATTTTATCGTCATTTTCAGTTCTCTTTTGCAAAAAGTAACATAATTGAGCTGTCGTTCTTTGATCTGAAAGTGTCGTAGCTGTCGTTTTCAGCCATAGAAGGCAATCCTCTTGTTTGGTAGTCGATTATACGATTTACTATTGCATATGATTTGAATTTGTGATTTTTAAAGTGTCGAAAAGCAATATTTCATTTCGAAATTGCTAAGTGTCTCTCTTACCTTCACTTCGTTTTGGAAAGAAATTTGTTAAGTATTGTCGCTTTAAAAGTAATTCAGATTTGCAAATAAGCTTTCTTTTTATCATCTACATATTAAGAAAGTAGAAAACAAATACATGCATGTGCATTTGCATTTAGACCGTTTGATTGGTTTGATTTAGGACAGTGCATATAGTGTGTGCTCTTTTCTCTTTGTTGAAAGAATACTGTCTATCTTTCCTTAGTAGCTAGGATTTTCATGGCATAAAGAAGATAAAACGATTGTTTATCATCTTAGATTGCATTTTAGGAATTGTGTATATACATCATGCGGTGAACCTGAAAGGAAAATTTCTTAAGAAAGATCAACTATAAAATGAATTGAATGAATCTAACAACGCTTTCGAACCTAACGCACAACATCTAGAAGTCTAGGATAGAGACATGTTCCGGTGTCGTAAAATGTGGTAACTATTGCTTTCATTGTTGGTTGGGTGATTCCTCCACTTTGAGACAACAAGTGCCAATACGGACTTGTGCTCCCACGTACCGTCGAGTATATTTTGGGAGACCACAATAGGCTTTATCCTTTATCCATAGGAAGCCGTGTCTGTCGCCCTATCGATCGTAATGCACTAAACACAGCATTCGGGAAGATTGATTGCTGTACCATAAAAAGTATTCTGCAGTTTTGCGATTGGTTTGGTAAACCCTCTACCTAGATTTCCAGAGCAGTCCCTTTCGTTGCTTTTCAGACTCTTTAACGAAAAAGGTCCATCTGAGCACTTGTCACTTAAGGCTCATTAAAAATCGAAGGCTACTAGAGTCATCTTTTGTTTTTTCTCGACTCTTTAAAATTGAAAAAACAAGTTGTGTCAAAGCGTCTAAAAATTTATTTTAAACAGAATAATCATCACCTTTCCTACATTGGTCTTAGGTTGAGAAAATGGAGTCCACTAACCAAGGAATTCCCCCTGGTGGGAATCCTAGTCCCTTCTCCTCTTGGGGAGATGTTGGTACGCCCCACATGGCCACATTGTCGCTTCTAGGATTGACAATAGGCTTGCCCGTATGGCTCTTCTCAACCTCTGTCATTCAGAACACCGCAATTCCTGAACAGTCGAGTCAGCAACTAGACGATTCCAGAGTTACCCCCCCAACCCTCCACTTCGTCCAATTCTTCCTCTCCTCCTTCCTCTTCACTTGATGGGGCTGGTAAAGCCAAAAATCAAGTACCTGAGAAGAAGAAGGAAAAGAATAAGAAAGAGAAGAAGAAGAAGGAGCCAAAGGTGAAAGGGGGCAACCAAGCATCGTCTAGCAAAAATCCACACACTGCACTAACCAGGCCTAAATCGCCATGTGTCATTTGCAAAGGAGACCACTATCATAGATATTGTCCCTGCATCCCTTGGATCTTAAGGGACTGGTCTCCTCATTTGCACAATCCGGTGTCGTCAACCTCTGATTATCATGTTGAAAGCACACCATCGACTAGTGAAAGTGAAGCCCCTGGACAAAGAGGAAAACATAAATTTCCTTGCAAACTGTGTAAAGGCGATCATGCCGTCCACCATTGTCCCTATTTAGATGAGGCTAAAAGAGTTTTGGAAGATCGTCCGGTTTCACCATTACGACTTCCTCCTAGATATAAAAAACTCTTGCCGAATCCGTCACTAGTTGAGAATACGGCTGACCCGCCCAGGTGGTTAGCCAAAGCATCTATCATTGAAGATAAACCATCTGAATCCACACCAGACTAAAGTCAAAAGGTTGAGGTGGCAGTTGACCCGGTCTTTCCTTCAGAGGTTCCATCTTCAGATGATACAGTCACTGAAGAGAACAAGGATGACACCGTCCAAATTATT
>Ga0115854_10089_pt1 | contig 18424 bp, 30 predicted proteins | sample InSIn2SAF170_FD_83868 | JGI IMG/M metagenome (GOLD analysis project Ga0115854, IMG submission 83868)
GAAATCTACATGAAGCAACCTGAAGGCTTTGCGGTGAAGGGTAAGAAAGAACTGGTATGCAAGTTAAAGAAGTCTCTGTATGGGTTAAAACAGTCACCAAGGATGTGGTATCAGAAATTTGATACATATATACGGGGACTTGGCTTCACCAGAAGCAAAGCAGATCATTGTGTGTATTTTAAATTAATTGGTGACCGTGTTATTTATCTGGTCTTGTATGTGGATGATATGGTACTTGGCTAGGTTGGGCAGCTATAGCAGCTGATGTGCCCTCTCCAATTTGCTGTGACAACTTGAATGTTACCTGCTCACAAGAATCTAAGTCAGGAGTTTTTTCAAGGTCTTTAACATTTTGTTCCATAATTTCCTCCTGAGTGAATTCTTCAACTAATGTGCCTTGTGCCCATGCATCTTGATTAGCATATTTTTCATGTGTGGGATTTTGCAGTGTGTATAGGGTGTCAATCTATATTTGACTCTTCTGGCACTAATAAAGCCAAGTGGGTCATAAGGGACCCACCAGAAACTTCTTTTCAGCTTAATTTGATCCTTCAGTATTAGGTCAGCATCTTGCCAACCTTCCTTCTTGTTCATGATGAAGGGGCCTAGGTGGTCTTTAAATTTCAAGCGAGCCTTCTTCTTGGTGCTGTGAAAATGAGTCACATCTAAATTGATAAGTTGCTTGTAGTATTCCAAGGCAAACAACCTCATTGGTACATATCTTGGGAGCCTGTAAGGGCAGAGCTCACAGCCATAGATTCTGATGACAGTGTGATCCTGGTATAGATACCAATTACCTAATTTGTAGCTCTTAGATAGTTGCAATATCTTTTGCATCTTATAGGATATTCTGGGAGGAGGAGCTACCATTAAGAGGCAGGAGACTGGATAGACAAACTAGTCAATGAACTCACAATAAGAGTATGGAGAATGTTGGACTTGATGGAATATTGATGACCACAGGACAACAAACCTTCTTTCTCCTTTTGAATCCAATTTCTTGATGGGACACTGGGAGCTTTCAGGCTGATAATACAGGAACAAATGGTAGATGTATGAGGGATATTTGAAGACTCCTTCCCTATCTAGCTTTATGATTTGGTCATGAATTTTGTTTTCTATGAACTTGGCATAATTATACTTGATAGCAGGAGGCTGCCCTTGGCTGAATGAAGACAACAGAACCAACATTGTTTCATCCACATGTTCGCTTGTTTTGAAGCCTAACACATAGGATATAATGTCTACAAGTAGCTTGCCAACCTCATTGAAATGGAAATACAAGAATGGAGGTGGCTCCTTAGTTTGGCAATCTGCCTTCATGAATGTCTTAGAAATTCTTTCAATCTTGGGGCCACGAAGCTAGGAGGCTTCTTTCAGCAAGTGCTTCATGGAGAAGGGAAATAGTAGATAAGTCTGTTTGAAATTCAACATCTGGTTAATGGAGTTAGGAGTGATGTAAAAATGTATGCTCCCAGATGGAGACTTGACAGCTCTCAGATTTGGGTCATAGTTTACAGCGCACAGGTGAATAATCTCAGCAAAAATATTGACATAGGGGAGGAAATAATGTGGCAAATTGGAATCCCATATGCCATACATGTCAAAGTTGTTTATAAAGTTGTTTCTTAGCTGGCAATAGGTATGCAAATGATTCCTGTCCCTAACTAGGTCTTGAATAAGATAATCTCTGTCAGCCAATGCCATTGACTCAAGCTCTTTGCTTGGTGGATTCATGGGAGTGATGTTAAGAGCTGATGGAGTGGCCATTATGCAACTTTTCAGTGTTTGAGCTTGGAAGGAAGATCAAGGCAACAACTGACTAACAAACATGTTTGTGAGGACTAGCAGAGGAACCTCGGACTGAACTCAAATGTAACAATAGCTTGACTGCTTGGCACTATGATGAAAGAGGAAATTTTTACAGAGTTTTTAGGCAAACTTCCCTTCTCTTAGTGAATTCTCTGGATTTAGGGACTATGAGGAAAAATGCAGAGGGGAAAGAGATAATTACAGCTTCAGTGGACTCATATTTATGGTGGAACGAGGTGAAATTTGGCAATGCTGAGCTGCTGCAAGATTTTGTCTGGAGGTTGAGCTCTAAACAGAGTTTTTGACGGTGAAAATGCAAACGGGCGTAGGTTTGCAGGTTTCCTTTGAGGTGAAGTCTTATCAGTTTATTTTGGTGAAGGCTTATCAATTGATTTTGGTGAACTCTTAGGTGCAGCAGAGTTGACAATTGAGGAATTTTGCAGGTTTGTAGCATGTAAAATGGAGAAAAATGGGAAGAACAGGGGTGAAGAGGGAAAATTCGGCAAATACCTGGTTGTAATGGCACTGAGGGTGGAAAAGTTGGTACAATGGCAAGCTATGAAGTTTAATTGCAGGCTGCAGCAGCTTGGTTGGTCAAATTCAAGCTTTAGGAGTGAAAACGGTAATAAGAGCGAACCAGAGCTTTATAAATGGACCAATAGAAATGAAGAAAAATGGTCGTTTGCACGCTTTTTATGCAAAAAATGACATTTTGGCGCTTTTTTGGGATGACGTCATCGGTGGGTCCCGGGTATGGATGGGTGATGTGGCAGTTGATGGGGTGGTGATGTGGCAAAGACACGGTGGCAGGGCGTGAGCACACAAAGAGGTGAGGTGGCAGCAATCACGGCAGAACATTGGCGGAGCGGAGGTGATGTCATGGGGGAGATGTGGCGCTGACATCACACAAGGGAAGGCAGTTTCCGATTTTTATTGCACCACTTTTGTGCAAAAGCAGTTTCGGAGGAGGGGGCCCCGACACAGCCAGGAGGGCGACACGTGGCGGGAGTATGGAAAGAAAACCACCCATCTCCTGTACGTTAACCCTCAACACATCGGGATGGGAAAAGACCCGCCCACCGTAGATCCTGGGCACGCCAGATTTGACAGCCAACAGGATAGTCAACATGGTGGATGGTTAGGAACGGGGCCCGCGACATTATTTTATTGTTTGTTTTAATACATCAAGGGGGAAGCTTTAATTAAGTGGGTTTCATGGGTTTATGTGGCATGGGTATGGGTTGAACCGATTATATTACAAAATGTGAATGTGGAGTGACATAGGAAAAGGTTTATGAAAAAGGGGGGGGACAAATGGTTATCAGTTCAACCAGAGGTTAATTGATCCCAAGGGGAAAACGCGGAAGGGTTAAATGCAAGTCCTAGATGGACTTAACATTTCCCCAAACTTTTAGAATATATGGCTATAGTGCCAAGGGGTGGGAGTATTATTATTTTTTGGGATTTTATATAGTTCTAGTAGCAATAGGGATGGGAAAGTAGTTAGAGAGCTAGATAGTAGAGTTAGAAGTTAATATGAGTTTGTGAGGTGAAAGTGAAGCAGAAGGCTAAGTTTGAGAAGTAAAACTTAAACTTAGGGGTGAATGAGAGTGGGGGAACTAGTTTTACACAAGAAATGTGGCTTCTTTTCTTTGATGAAAGCCATCACTTTGACCTGATATTTTTCAAAGATGAGGTGACACTAGGACTTGTTGGGCATATCCCAAGGTCCATTAGGGGGATGTTAGTAAGAGACTTTTAGGGGGAGTGAAGGGAAGTTATACATGCTTCCAAACTTTGCCATCAAAACACAACATAGGTACCTTTTCCATTGATGAGATGAGTTTTATTTGTCAAGGCCCAAATTGAAGATGATCTTGCTTCCACAACCCCAGGCTACCTACCCAGCCTAATACACCTAGCATTTTTTGTTACTTTAGGAAGGGTGCACTTAGACTTGCAAACCCTGATTGTTTTTTTCTTTTTAACTGCCATCCTATCTAAAAACTACCCTTATTTCTTCCAAGGGCTCAGATTAGACAGTTGGGCACCTTCATTCTCTACCTAGCTACTAATCTGCCAAGATTGAATTGTTTGGACATATTTTCTTTCTCTATTCTACAACAGCAATTTAAACATGGCATGACCCAGATTGAACTGTTGGACCACCCATCAATATGAAGAACAATATTTACAATATTTACACATGTGATTGTACACAAAAATATGGAACCTTTGCAGCATCAAAGCTAAACATATTTGTAACTTCCCATGTCAATCATGAAATATGAAACCTATTGGTATAGGAGGCTAACACGTAGATATGGAAGCATGCATATATGAAATTCACAAAAATGAAAAAATGTATTGAGATTATTAAACTTAACCATTCTTTTAGATTTACCTCATGTGTGAATAAAAGAATACCCATTTTTATTCTTGTATTTTCATCCTCACTTAAACACCACACACTCACTTAAGCATCATACAGGACCACATAGTCACACATATTTGGAATTCATCTTCCATATATTCACTTTTGTTGAAAATAATACTGGGAGGGGGGGGGGGTGAATCAGTATTATCAATTTCTTTTAACAAATCTTCCTTATTTACACTTTGAATTATTTTTTCATATCAGTACCATAAAATAATGAGCATGAACAAGAAAAACAGATAGTCACACCAAAGAACACCAGATATAAGGTGGAAACCCAATGTGGGTGAAAACCACATGCTGCAATATGTCTCTATCTTCTTTCAAATTAGAAACTCCTTTTACAATGATTTTGTACTGGTACAGTCCTTTACCAGTACGCAGGCTGCAACCTGCAGAGAGCTACAACTCTCTCTCATTTTCTAGTCTCTCCTGGAAGGGAGCTACAACCCCCTACTTCTTTTCTTTCAAGGACCAGTTTTCATAAATTTTAAAACTGGATCCAACAACAACATTGAAGCTCATAATCAAACAACCTTCTGAATCACCCAATCACCAGATCCATACATATACAATGATATTATGAGAGTTATCAACCAGATCTAGTACATAAAGATAAGTCATTAATCATGATGTTATCTGAACTCAATACCAGTAACCAAACATCAGTTATGCATCCAAAACCCTGCAGAATAGTCAAAGGCAGTTAAAAAAAAATTTAAGCAGGGATCGCAACTTCATTGGTATAGATCTGCGGATATCTATACTACCTCCGCACCTGCGCCTTCTCTGGCGCCGCAGCCTCTGCATCTGTGCCTTTTGTGGCACCGCGACCACTGCACCTGCGCCTTCTGTGGCGCCACGACCACCGCACCTGTGCCTTCTGTGGCGCCACGTACCTCCGCACCTGCGCCTTCTGTGGCACCTCCGCACTGCGCCTTCTATGGTGTCTCTGCACTACACCTTCTGTGGCGCCTCCTCACTGCGCCTTATGTGGCGCGTCTGTGGCGTCTTCGCACTGCGCCTTCTATGGCACCTCCGCACTGCGCCTTCTGTGGCGCCTCCGCACTGTGCCTTCTGTGGTGCCTCCGCACTGCGCCTTCTGTGGCGCCTTTGTGGCGTCTTCGCACTGCACCTTCTGCGGCGCCTCCGCACTGCGCCTTCTGTGGCGCCTCCGCACTGCGCCTTCTGTGGCGTCTCTGCACTGCACCTTCTGTGGTGCCTCCGCACTGCACCTTCTGTGGCGTCTCCGCACTGCGCCTTCTATGGTGCCTCTGCACTGCGCCTTCTATGGCGCCTCCACACTTCCGCAACTGTAGCGCTCGAGAGATCACCCTTCACAGATTCGCTTTCAACTTCACTTTCATAGATCAAACTTTTAAAACAATAACCCAATATTTCAGATCTTAAGATATTCCATTTGCAAGGATGAATTAGCCAAGTGATCTCCTTTGCTTTATATAGGCAAGCTTCTTCCTAAAATCATGGATCAATACCATAGATAACCAATACAAGGGGCCCAAAAACATGGGGCTCAATAATACCAAGGACTAACCACCGTGGACCAAAGGTAAGTTCTCCAACATATACACACTTTTGACGAGGTACCATGGTCCAAAACCATAGGTTCAAATACCAAGGACTAACTACCATGGACCAAAGTTAAGTTCTCCAACATGAAAGTGCGTGAACTTTTTCTCTACATGAAATAAACTTTTCTCTATATGAAATAAACTTTTCTCTGCATAAAAGTGCGTGAACTTTTCTCTACATGAGATTTGCATAAAAGTGTGTGAACTTTTCTCTACATGAAATAAACTTTTATCTGCATATAAGTGCGTGAACTTTTTTGCACTATAATTTATCATCTGAGATGAGTGGGTTGCCATCAAGTACAACATATGTATCATAAAGCCATACCAGAATTATAATGCCAACAACTTTCATTTCCACATATGTGTGAATTCCATATATGGATTCTTCCATACCTATGTGCATATATAGAATCTACTCATATACGAAAGATGAGTTTTGTATATGTGCAACTTTTGTATATACACACATATGTGGAAGAGTGCATATATAGAAGTCTCATATATGCAGAAATGGAAGTGCATATAAGAAATATGACTCTTATATATGTTCTTTCATATCTACGTGTATAAATAGAATCTACATATAGAAAAAAACCATCTTCCATATGTGTGGACTTCTATATATGAACATAGGTATGCAAGCACATATATAGAAGTAAGCTTTAGTGACTTCTGCATATGTGGAAGTCATCTTCCATATATTAAAATTCATTCTACATATGCATGGATTCCATATATGCAAGCTTCCATATTTATGCGCATATATAGAAATTGTGCATATATAGAAGATGGCTTCTGTATATGTGAAACTTTTGTATATGGACACAAATACAGAAGGGTGCATTTATGAAAGTCACACATATGTGGAAATTAAAGTGCATATAGGAAAGTTGATTCTATGTATGTGCTTATATATCTATGTGCATATACAAATCTGCACATATGCATAATAGATATTCCATATATGAACAACTTCTATATAGTAGATAGATATCAAAACAAATTTTTAGAAGTTCACATTTTATGCACAATTTTTTGTTTGTTCATATGTGTGACTTTTGTATATAGACGACTCAATTTATACGTGCATATAAAGTTACACATATATATAAGCTATGTTTGAGTGAGGATGAAAATGCAAGAATAAGAATGGATTTTTTTAAATACACACTAAACAAAGAGGGAAAAAGGTTACCTTTCATCCTAAGAATGCATTTTCATATATGTGTGACTTCCACATATGCACACCTCCATATCTACGTGGATATATGCAAGTTCTGAATATACATAAGCCATATTTTGTGTATGAGTAGATGTTATATATGAACATAGATCTCTAAGCATGCATATATGTCAAATGATTTCCACATATGTGTGACTTTGATATAAGTACCCTTCCATATCTATCTGCATATACAAAACTGCACATATATAGATTATATCTTCCATATATGTGTAGCTTCTATGTTTGTGATAGATATGGAATCGTGCATATACAAAAGTCACACATATTAAGAAATATAAAAGTGCATATAAAAATTTGACTTCTATAGACATTCTTTCATATCTATGTGCATATACAAAATACATCTTTTGTATATGCGCAACTTTTGTATATGCTAATAGATATGGAAGCATATATATATAGAACTTACTTTTATGCATAAACACAAGTGCATATATAAAAGTAAACATATATATATATATATGTTCTTTCCTATCTAAGCAGATATATAAAATTGCACACATATGGAAGATGACTTATGTATATGTAGAACTTTATATTCACATACAAGTCAACTTCTATATATGTATGCTTCCATATTTATATGCATATATATAAGTTTCATATATATATAAGATGGCTTTTGTATATGTGAAACTGTCATATTTCCACATAGATATAAAAATGTACATAAACGAAAGTTACACATATGCAAAAATGCTCTCATAGAATTAAAACTAACCATTTTTTTTACTTTGTTTTATGTGTGAACTCATTCATATTCTTGCATTTCCATCCTCACTTAAGCACCACTCACTTACATGGGCATCACAGGGGACCACATAGTCACACATGTTTAGAAGTCATCCTTCATATATTCACTTTCTTTTTTGCATATGTGTAATTTCCATATATATGTGCATATACAAATTTTGCGCATATACGAAAGATGGTTTTTGTATATGTGTAACTTCTTTATGTGCATATAGATATGGAAGGGTGCATACATGAAATTCAGACATATGTGGAAATGCAATTGCATATACGAAAGTTGACTTCTATATATGTGCTTGCATATTAATGTGCATATACAATAGTTTCACATATACAAAAGTCATCCTCCATATGTGTGCACTTGTGTATATACATAGAAGTATCCAAACACATATATAGAATTCATTTTTTTTTACTTTCGTATACGTGGAATTCATCTTCTACATATTCACTTGGATTTTTTCATATGTGTGACTTACATATATGCACGATTCCATATATATGTGCATATACAAAATTTTTGCATATATGGAAGAAAACTTTGATATACGTGTAGATTCAGTGTAAGAACATAGATATGGAAGCATCCATATATGGACATCAAACATGTGGAAATGCAAGTGGATATAGGAAATTCAAATTATATATGTGTTTTCATTACTATGTGCATATACAAAATCTATCTTTCATGTATGCACAACTTTTCTATATGCATAGATATAGAAGTCAGATTTTTATATGCACTTCCACATTTATGTATATTTGTGACTATTATAGATATTCACACTTCCATAAATATGTATATAGAAGTTTCACATATATAGAAGATGCTTCTATATATGTGCAATTCAATATATGCATATTGATATGGAAATGTAAATACAAAAATGTAACACATGTGGAATCCATTTTCCATATATGCATGCCTCCATATCTATGTGCATATATAGTAGTTTCAGTTATACACAATATGACTTCCATATATACACATAGATATGTAAACGCTCATATATGAAAGTTACGCATATGCAGAAATGCATTAAAAAAATTAACCCTTTTCTCTACTTGTTTTACATGTGTTTAAAAATAGGCTCATTGTTATTCAAGCATTTGTATCCTCACATAAACACCACACACTGAGTTAGGAATCATAAGGGACCACATAGTTACACAAATGAAAATTTTATCTTCCATATATCCACTTGCATTTATGCATATGTGTCACTTATGTATATGCTGTTGGGTTGTGTTATATTCTTTCCATGACTAACCTACGTAGTTTACTGGGGGGTTAGATGGGGGGCGGAGCCCCCCCTTCATTGCGCCGACTGCGCAGCGGGGGGGCAGCAACCCCCCCTGTCCGGGGGGTTTGAGGGGGGCGGGTAGCCCCCCTCTACGGGGACCGTGGCAACACCCCGGGAAATTTTTTTTTGGACCCTATATTAGGTTGGGTGAACCTACCTATGGTTTTGTGCATGATTTTCGCACATGGTATTGGACGCGATGGATTTTCGGTCCATGGTATTGGATGCTTCGGCATGTATAAATATGTATTGTAACATTGAAAGGAACATAATGAAAATCAAGCTGGTAGTCCCGGTTTTGGGATCCAGGGGAAAATCTCTGTGCATATGTGTTTTATGTGTTCTACTCTCGCATTGTTTATTTTATTTGTTTAAGAATTCGTATGCAGGTAATTTCTGTACAGGGTTAAAACCTACATTTGGTATCAGAGCTGTTTTGGCTTCAAGGGGACGCCTTTGTTGCTGAGGGGTTTCGCTCGGGCCTGTGGTAGACCCTGTTCAGTGGGAGATCTGCGAGATCGATTCTGGTGGTGAAAGAAGATGGCGAGCAATGGAAAGATCGAGATTGAGAAGTTCAATGGTTAGAGTTTTGAGTTGTGGAAACTCAAGATGGAGGATTTGTTGGTGGATAAAGATCAGTGGATCGCGGAAGATCCGGGTACTAAACCAACGGGAGTGACCGATGAAGAATGGCAGAAGTTGGATCGGAAGGCAAAGAGCACAATACGATTGTGTGTCTCAGATTCAGTATTGCTGAATGTATCAGGGAAGCTATGGTGAAGGCTTTGTGGGTCAAGTTAGGGACTTTGTACCAATCTAAGTCTCTGGTGAATAAACTGTTCCTACGGAAAAAGTTGTATAACCTGAGGATGAAAGATGGAGACTCGGTGACAGAGCATCTGAATGCGTTTAATACTGTGGTAAGTCAGTTAGCATCTATTGATATTAAAATTTCAGATGAAGATAAGTGCATCAGTCTGTTGTGTTCTCTACCAGATTTGTGGGATAGTCTGGTTATTGCAATAGGTAGCAATGCAACTGCTTTGCAGTTTGATGAAATAGTCTCAGCCTTATTGGCGGAGGAGATGAGACGGAAAAATCTGGACAACCAGAATGGTGATGCCTTGTCTGTACGAGGATGGTACCAGAACAGAAACAAAAATAAGTCATCGAGTGGGAGATCTAAATCTAGAGGGAGATCTAAATCCCCAGGAAAACCTACAAAGGTGGTGTGCTGGAAATGCGGAAAGGAAGGGCATTTCAGAAGGGATTGTAAATCTAAAGCTCCTGATAAAGGAAATGGATCTGATGATGCTCCTTCTGCAGAGGCAAAAACCACCTCAGATGAAGGTGGGGATGTGTACTTGGCTTCTTCAAGTACACATGTAGATCATGAGTCATGGTTGATTGACTTAAGTGCATCCTTTCACTTCACTCCCCCTAGAGAGTGGTTCTATAAGTATGATAAATATGATGGTGGTGATGTCTTCTTGGGGGATGACAGGAAGGTTAGAATCATTGGTCGCGGAAAAGTAAAGTTGAAGTTGCAAGGTGGAAGGGTTAGAACACTTCTGGATGTTCTGCATATTCCTGCATTAGCCAGAAATCTGAATTCTGTAAGCAAGTTGGATGATGCAGCTGTAAAAACAATGTTCGAGAAGGATACCTGCAAAATGGTTTGGGGAGCACTAGTATTGATGTGGGGAGTTTGAATTGGAACCTTGTACAAGATGCAAGGTAGCACTGTTATTAATGGGTGCAACAGTTCCATGGTTCCTGAAAGTGGAGCAGAAAATCTAGTGGTCTTTGGAGAGAAAACCATGTTGTGGCATCAAAGGCTTGGAAATATTAGAGAGAAGGGCCTTTGAATACTTCATGGTAAAGGTATGGTAGAATGTATGAGTAATAGCTCTCTGGATTTTGATTTCTGTGAAAATTGTGTACATGGGAAGCAGAATCCGGTGAGTTTCCCCTCTGGTAGTAAGAGGGTGAAATAGATATTAGAACTTGTTTGCAGTGGCGTGTTTGGATCTGTGGAGGTTCCATCACTAGGTAAGTCTGTGTACTATGTATCATTTATAGATGAATTCTCAAGGAATACATGGATATATTTCCTTAAGAAGAAATCTGAAGTATTTGATAGGTTTAAAGAATTTAAGGCTCTGGTAGAAAACTAGACAAAGAAGAAGATAAAGGTGTTGATGACAGATAACGGTGGAGAGTTTTGCAGTAAGAAATTTGAAGAATTTTGTAAGAAGTGTGGTATAGCACGACAGAAGACTACTCCATATACACCTCAGAAAAATGTAGTTGCAGAAAAATTGAACAAGACGTTGATGGAGAGGGCAAGAAGCATGCTCAGTGGTGCCGGGTTAGGACAAGAATTCTGGGCAGAGGCGGTGGATACTGCATGTTACCTGGTCAATAGGTCACCTTCATCAACGTTGGAGGATAAGACTGCACAAGAGGTATGGACTAGTAAGAAACCCTCTCTTTCACATCCGAGGGTATTTGGATGTGATGCATATGTACATGTTCCAAAGGAGAAATGAACCAAGTTGGATAGTAAAACTAAAAAGTGCATCTTTATTGGGTATAAGGATGGTTTAAAGGTTTATAAGCTTTGGAACCTAGTAACAAGGAAGGTTGTGTACAACCGAGATGTGGTGTTTATAGAGGTGAAAGATGTTATTAAACATGAAATCCAACCAAAGGAACTTGAGAAGATAGTGTTTGAGCTAAAGGAGGAAGAATTATACTCTACAATAGAGGAGTAATCAGAAGATGAAGAGCCACAAACTCCGGCTGTGAGAAGATCAGTTCGAGAAAGAAGATAGCCAGAAAGGTATAGTCCATTTGCTTTCTGTTCAAATTTTGCTTTGTCTGTTACTAATGATGATCCCAGAACTGTGACGGAAGCAATAGATTCAGAGGATGGAAAACTTTGGAAAGAGGCCATGGTTGATGAAATGAAATCTTTGCACAAAAATGAGGCTTGGGATCTGGTGGAGTTGCCAGCTGGAAGGAATCCCATTGGTAGCAAATGGATGTTCAAGAAGAAGACAAATGTAGAAGGAAAGGTGGAGAAATACAAATCTCGATTGGTAGCAAAAGTTATTCCCAGGTGTTGGGAATTGATTTTGGTGATATTTTTCCTCCTGTTGCCAAGGTAACTTCTATTAGATTACTTTTATCTATTGTTGTTGCTTTTGGTTTTGAGGTAGAACAGATGGATGTGAAGACAACATTTCTTCATGGGGATCTGGAAGAGGATATCTACATGAAGCAACCTAAAGGTTTTGAGTGAAGGGTAAGAAAGAACTGGTATGCAAGTTAAATAAGTCTTTGTATGGGTTAAAATAGTCACCAAGGACGTGGTATCAGAAATTTCATACATTTATACGGGGACTTGGCTTCACCAGAATTAAAGCAGATCAGTGTGTTTATTTTATATTAATTGGTGATCGTGTTATTTATCTGGTCTTGTATGTGGATGATGTTAGGAGGTGTATTCAGTTGGATGAGTAAGAAACAATTTGTAGTGGCACTATCAACTACAGAGGCAAAATACATGGCAGCCACTCATGCAAGCAAGGAAGCAGTTTGGTTGCAGAGATTGTGTTCAAGTATGGGGTTAGTACAAGGAGCTATAAGGATAGACTGTGACAACCAAAGAGCAATTTTCTTGGCAAAGAACCCGTCATATCATTCAAAGACAAATCACATTGATGTTCAATATCACTTTGTGAGGGATATGATAGAAGACAAAAAGGTATTACTGGTAAAGGTGAACACTTTGAAGAATAGTGCATATGCATTAACAAAATATGTGAGCTCTGAGAAGTTCTCTTGGTGTAGAGAAACAATGAGCATTTCAGGGCTGGAAAAATGATTAAGCTCTTTTGTGGCTCCTTGTGGAAAGAAAACAAGAAGTGGGAGAATGTTGGGTTGTGTTATATTCTTTCCATGTTTAGCCCAGGTAGTTAGCCGGGGGGTTAGAGGGGGGGCGAAGCCCCCCTTCGTTGTGCCAATTGTGTAGCAAGGAGGGGGGTCACAGGGGTTTTGAGGTGCACCCGTAACCCCAATTTATGGGGTCCAGGGTAGTGCCCCAGAAAATTTTGGTTTTGGACCCTATGTTAGGATGGGCAGACCCACCTATGCTTTTGTGCATGATTTTCACACATGATTTTTGGACACAATGGTTTTCGGTCCATGGTATTGGATGCTTCGGCATGTATAAATATGTATTATAACATTGAAAGGAACATAATGAAAAATCAAGCTGGCAGTCCTGGTTTTGGGATCCAGGGAAAAATCTCTATGTATATGTGTTTTATGTGTTATGCTCTCGCATTGTTTATTTTGTGTGTTTTAGAATTCCTATGCAGGTAATTTTTGTACGAGGTTAAAACCTACAGGACCGTAGTGCGCATGGATTTGAAGTTCGATGAGTAGAGAGCCATGTGAGTGTCACTTGAGAGGGAGCTCAAGTTGCATGGTAATGAGGAACTCTTAGTTCCAAAGGAGGAGGAGGCTCCTGATGATGTGGATCAACCACATGCAGAGAATCCAGTAGTGGAGACAACCATTCTTGCACAGTCTTCCAGAGATGGATGAAACACTCGTGGGAAGTTGACAGATTGATGCTAGATGCGAGAGAGAATGTGGGGCAACCATCATCTCAGTGCAAACAGAGGAGATCTCGTGAGAGATACATTTGCTACATGGCCCTAGTTGGGGAGTGTGTAGCGACCAAACCTTCATCTTTTCAAGAGGCAGTGCAACAACTAGTCTGGGTTGATGTAATGGTAGAAGTGTATGATTATATCATACAGAATAGTGTGTGGAATGTTGTCCCTATACCTAGGGACAAGTCAATGGTTAGTTCCCGATGGCTTTACAAGGTAAAGTAGGCAGTTGATGGCAATGTTGAGAAACACAAGGCAAGGTTTGTTGCTTGTGGTTTCTCACAAGTTGAGGGGATCGACTACGATGAGACCCTTGCTCCTGTAGCAAGGTACTCATCTATCAGATCGATGCTATCTCTATTAGCTTAGATGGGTTGGAAGATCCATCAAATGGATGTGAAGACGATGTTCCTCAATGGGAGGATTGAGGATGAGGTATACATTGATCAACCCGAAGGATTTGAGACCTTCGATCACGAGTCGCATGTTTGCTGACTCAAGCGAGCACTGCATGGGCTGAAGCAAGCACCCCATACTTGGTATACCAAGATCGAAAACTATTTCACTGGGTTGGGCTTCACCAAGAGTGAAGCAGATGAAAACCTTTACTACATCATGATAGAAGGTAAGGACCTTGCAAGAGGTTTGAGATGAAGGACATGGGCCTCATGCACTACTTTCTAGGCATGGAAGTGTGGCAGAAAGATGGGGAAGTATTTGTGTCTCAAGGCAAGTATGCCAACGAGATACTTAGGCGCTTTCACATGGAGAAGTGCAAACCCATGCAAACTCCTTTAGTTGGTTACTGGAGGAAGGAGGATGCTACTTCAGGTGAGGTAGCAATTGCTATTATTTATCGGCAGCTGGTGGGTTCACTTATGTATTTGGTGAACACATGACCTGACTTATGCTTTGTGGTGAACCAGCTGAGTCAAGCTATGGTTCAGCCTACCAAGCTGTTTTGGAAGGCAACGAAGCATGTGCTAAAATATCTCAGAGGCACTACATAGTACAGATTGTGGTATAGATGGATAGAGGGAGTGAAGCTGCAAGGCTTCAAAGATGTGGATTGGGCTAGTAGTCGGTCAGACCAAAAGAGTACTTCTAGAGGAATCTTGAACATTGGTTCAACTATAGTTTCTTGGTATAGTAGGAAACAGAGATCAATTACACTTAGCTTAGTAGAGGTTGAATACATGGATGCTAGTTAGGCAGCATGCAAGGCCATTTGGATGCGGAAGACTCTAGTGGGATTGTTTGGTCAGATGATGGATCCTACAATGATATATTGTGATAATCAGAGCTGCATAAAACTCTCTGAGAATCTAGTGTTTCATGACAAGTCCAAGCATATAGATATATGTTACCATCATCTATGGAACTGTGTGGTCAAGAGGATCATGATGTTGCAGTATGCTTCGACCGAGGAGAAGGATGCAGATATTTTGACTAAGGCATTATCAAAATGCAAATTCGAGTTCCATAGAGACAGGATTGGGGTTACTGATAATCCCTTTCTTGTTGAGAGGGAGTGTTGAAATGTGCAACAAGAAATGCTGAAAATAGAAAATTCTAAAAATAGCACTGCTATAAATAGCTGGGCTATAAATAGTAGTTCAACCATTGGAGATCTTAGCTACAACGGGTGAAAAGTGAAAGTGCTAAAAATATATTTTCTAAAATAGCATTTTGGGATCCCTTCTTATTTTAGTCAGTCCCTGGACTAAACATAACAAGTAAAAATTGAATTTGATATTAACAGCAGTTTGTAAATTGATTAATTAATTCATCTTGAGTTAATTAGTTAAGGAATTATGAACTTGCAGTCTATGTGAGGACACGCAATAGTTTCTCCTTTGATTGAGGGATTTATCCATCAGTTAAAGAGATAAGAGTGAGTTGTAATATTGAGTTGTAATTAGTTGGCTCAGCTAACTGAGTCAAGTCCTGTTAGGTTAATTTAACAGTTTGTCAAATTAATGAGAGTTTAGTTAGTTAATGCTTACATGTAAGTAACTATTGTATTTCAGATAACTGAAGATTCACTCATGGATAACTCATGCATTTCAGTTCAGACAGAGACCCAGTTCATATCAGATGAAGGGACAATGTATTATCAGTTTCTAGGATATTCCTTGGTGAATATTCTTGCATGCAGAAGGAATATTATTCCTTAAGGATTGTGCAGTTGGACCTGACATTCGAGTGAGTGTGATGAGGCAAATTCACACATGTGATATCATTGGACCCCAATCAAATCTGCGCAAGGAAATAGGAGGCTTGGAGGGCTTAAGGAAGATATATTCTATGTTTATTGAGTCTGTGAGTAGTAATTGTTTGATTGCAGAGAGAGCAGGATAACTTGAGAGCTAATTCTTTTTGTAACTTGAACAAGATTTCCACTTGTATGATATACAAAGTTGGGGTTTTAGGCTGGTGCTTTCCTCGAGTGATATATCTTCTGTGTTATGGTTGATTACTTCTCATTCTCAGTTATATTTGTTCATGCTTGATGTTTCTCATGTTTAATTAAGCTTCCACTCAATTGCTTATAGAAGTAGATCAAGTGTTTTGCTTTAGTACATCGCATGACCAAGTGATCTACAGTGGGAAATTTCTACAGTATGCGTGTGACACTTTTCATTTCTTTGATATGCATGACTATAAACTAGCCCCATCTACCTTCTAGTTTGGAGCTAAACTTTATATCACCTATTCCTCACCCAAGGCGGACACAAATTTGTACCAAAATTGAGTTGGAAATGTTTTCTATTTAAGTCATACTTAGACTCAATTTCCTTTGTTGTTGGTCTCATTGCTTGGTACATTGAGGAACCTTAGAAAATCATTGGAAAGAAGAAAAGGGGATACTTTAGCATATCCAAGGTAAAATTCAATTTGGTATACCATATAGTTTAGGTTGATCTCTGATGTTGGTTGGTATTAAGAAAATTTACCATGTTGGTGATCTAGATGATTGAAAATCTATTACAAGTTATGTTTTCAATCTTGTCTCTTTACATGTCACTTCGGATCACAACGATAAAATGACCTTTTTCTTTCTTTACTAGAAACAAATTATCAAATAACAATTTGTGTATGTGAAGAAGCTCTTCTGCTCAGATAGATCCTTTTAGATTTTGAATTCCAACCAAATGCCTAACCACTTTACTGTGTGATAATTATAGTGTTGTTAATCTTGCCAAGGAGTTAATTTGATATCAATGATGTAGGAATTTACAAGGTAAGTTCCTCAGACAGAACACCAAAAGGACACCGCTCACAACCAGATCACAGATCAATACACCAATATCTTTGACGTGGTTAAAACTATCGAAGAGGGAAATAGTCCACGGCCTGATCCAACGCGGCCACTTCAGGAAATTTATTAATAAAAGAATGAAAATTTACATAATCTTCTCTCCTAGACGGATTACCCTAAAAATGACCCTCCATGCGCTTTAAATTGAAATCATGGACCAATCGGGTGTCAAGCCACGGATCAAGTGTCGGTAATACCGAGGAGAGAATGAACCATCGGATCACTACATATCGTGACTGTCGGATTGTAAGTTACAAAATGTACATAGTAAAGAAACACACTTTACCTAACCCTATACTAGACCAAGTTGTACTTAACTATATCCTATATGTCGGAATATCCTAACATCCCCCCTTAACAACAACTTGGGATAGGATTTAAGGATTTACAAATATTACACAATAGGATAAGGAAGGAGGCACTAGAGCCTATCCCCCCTTAGTGACAACTTCCTGAACTCCAAGCATAAATCGAAGTTTGGTGAACTTCGCCTCTGTGAGAGCCTTTGTAAAGATGTCTGCAACTTGATCATCTATTGAACAATATTGCACTTCAAGAAGATGGTCATGAATGAGCTTTCTGATGAAGAGCATGTGTAGTTCAATGTGTTTGTTGCGCTGATGTTGAACTGGATCTTTACATAGTTGAATGGCACTTTGATTATCACACCAAAGTGCAGTCGGATGCTGCTGCTCAAAGCCAAACTTTGATAGGATCTGCCGAAGCCACAAGGCTTCCTTACTAGCTTCCACGACACCATGATACTCTGCTTCTGCTAACGAAAGAGAAATGGCACCTTGTTTCTTACAAGCCCATGTAATAGGTCCTGAACCAAGAGTGAACACATAACTGGTAGTAGACTTCCGATCATTAGGGTCACCAGCCCAATCAGAATCAGTGAAACCAACCAATAGAGGAGCTGCTTCGACACTGCAATGAATCCCAAACTGAACTATACCTCGAAAATAATGAAATATTATTTTAGCTGCTTTCCAATGACTTCACGTGGGTTTTTCATAAAACGAGCAACAAGGCCGACAGCAAAGGAAAGGTCAGGACGAGTATAAGTTAGATACAAAAGTTTTCCTACAAGTTGACGATATAAGGTAGCATCAACTTCAGGAGAAGTACAAGTGACTGAAAGTTTGACTCCAGACTGAAAGGGAGAAGGGGCTGGCTTACAGTCTTCCATGTGAAAATGACGTAGAATATCACAAGCATACTTGGACTGGGAAAGGGAAATACCCTCCAGAGAGTTTTATGCAGC
>Ga0115854_10085_pt1 | contig 18281 bp, 19 predicted proteins | sample InSIn2SAF170_FD_83868 | JGI IMG/M metagenome (GOLD analysis project Ga0115854, IMG submission 83868)
CTCGTGAAGAAATATCGCGAAGGCATCAGATGGCTGAAACGTAGTTCGGAGTCTGCAGATCTGCAATACAACCAAGCACCATTTGACCTTGCATGCCTGCACGAGGAAGGTTATGGACCCGACGTATTCAAGGATGAATCATACGCTGCTCAACTGTATACGAAAGCTGCAGATCTTGGTCACAAAGATGCTGCATTCCGACTTGGGGAAGCATATGAATACGGTCAACTGAATTGCCCAAAAGATCCAGCTTTGTCAGTCCACTTCTACACAGCCGCCGCCGAAGAGGGTCATCCACAAGCCCAAATGGCATTGTGTGCCTGGTATCTAGTCGGTGTGGTTAATGTGATGGAGAAGGACGAAGGTGAGGCATATGAGTGGGCTCGAAAGGCAGCCGAGCAGGGTCTGCCAAAAGCTCAATACACCGTTGGCTACTTCACCGAGATGGGTATTGGATGCAGAAGAGACCCACTCGAGGCTAATGTGTGGTATGTAAGAGCTGCGGATCAAGGTGAAGAAAGAGCGAAGCACAGAATCAGCGCTATCAGAGCTGCGAGTAGCGGTATGGATCCAACCATTGCAGCACAGGCAAAGAAGAGCAAGACTGCAAATGGTGAGAACGGGGGGCAACAACAATCTACTGCTGGTGAGTTCGTATCTTTGGGTTTTGATGATCTGCTTGCTAACCCGGTACTGACAGAAGGTGAAAAGAAGAAGCGGTTCGGTCTCTTCTAATAACCTATTGAGGACGACTACTGGCGAAGAGTTCATACATGACATAAATGGCGTTCCAGACGCACTGCTTAGGAATCAGCGATCAACGATACCAGAATGACTTGACCCATCCGGAAGTCGTGGGGATGGTATATGACGACTCATGTTTATCCATTTACAAAGGGCCGGCGCCTCGAACGAGGAGCTGAGTGGTATATTCGAAATCTGCGAGGATATCTTGACAGCCCCAAATTTCATTTGCGGATATTTGTACAACATATTTGTGTCCGGTGTTGACACAGCTATAATGATGGGTGGTGAGCAAGCGTTGTAGAGCGAGCATAGAGGTATTCACGAAATACTATGATTGGTCTATGAACATGAAGAGGAAGCATTACCTACCTAGATCAAAGCTTTGAATAAAGAGAGTCAACCATTGGTCAACCAGCTCACAGTCACGCTGAGTAGATAGACGGTACTGACGGCACTTCTGTCCCTGATCATTTCTCCTCGATTAGCTGCATGACTGAGGTAGGTGTTTGACCAAGGACATTGGTTATCCAATGATCACGTGCATCCCATGCAATCAACCAGTTCGATCTCGAATTTATCATTGATGGGCACTCATACCACTCCACCCCCATCGGCAAGGTATTGGAAACTTGACTGCGTCGTTGGCAGACCCAAAGGCAACTAGCAGTAGTGGCAAGCACATGCTGGCACTGCGTTGGCAGAGCTGCACTGTCACCAGTGACAAGACATTTTTTCCTGCTTGTGTTTGCCAGTTTAATTGTGTGTCAATTCTCCAATATCCCTTACTTTGAAGAGTTAATCAACTATTTGGAGCTTCGTTTAACTCCAGAGTACACACTGTTGGCATCAGGACAGGCGGGACTATCTACAATCTCGTACTAACATCAGGCTACTGACCTGGATAAGCCAAGAAATACCTTGCAGAAATGCTACCCTCATTACTCTCCAGCACGTACAAACAATACAAAGAGGATACCAACTAGATAGCAACATGGCTCGCAACCACGGCGAAGTCCTTGGGCTATGTTTCCGACCTTTTGACTGCTGGACAGCCACCAGAAAAGAAACCCAAAACCAAGGCAAAGCCAAAAACCAAGAAACAGCTCAGAGATGCAGCCAGACGCGTACCTCGTGAACAGCGAGAATTCATCATACCTGTCAAAGAATTCATGACACTGGGAAACTATGTTGCGAACCATCTGAAAGAACCTCTCAAAGTACCGCAAACATTACTGAACACCATTAAACAAGCTATCGACGCCAGGCGGATGAGCAACGATTGGTTCCGAACACACGAAAAAGATGAGAAGAGTGATGAGGGACACGCTCATTTCATTGGTATACTTGAGAAGGTGCATGATGTATTGAAGCCGCATGGTGAACCATTGGAGCCTCTCGAGTCCGACAGTGAAATCACTTTAGTTGACAGCGACCTTGCTAGCCTGACATTGGAGGAGTTGCCGGAACAATCTCAACCACCCGGTCCACGGCAGCCACCTCCAAATCAACCTCAAGTCGAATATCAAGCTGAACCTATAGAAGACGCCAGTCGAATGTTGTTTGCTGCTTTCGCTATGTTTCATGACATAAACAAAATATTCGGATATATCTCATATGTGTGGCAGTCTTATCGTCGACATGAAGTTGACCTGGTAACAGTCGCGATCGCAGCAAATACTGCTACAGACTTTGTGCGTCGATTAGAAGGAGAATTCTTCGCTGAATTCAAGGCCATGAAAAACGTCGAGCAGCTTATCAATTGCCTGTACATGCTCAAATGCGACGCTGATGGTGTTCGCCCTGAAGCTCGACCATCACAACGTGATCTCGCGCCCTTCAACTTGGATAGATACGACCTCGTGCGATGGCTATTCTTGGATACGCTGTCGTTACTGTCCGCCTTTGTTGATGCAGCTGGTTCGAATCAGATATTGGTTTACAAACCCGGTACATATGGCACTTACGAACCTAAAGTGAATCGCGAAAAACTATCAAATGCTGAGAAATTTCGAGAGGACAAGATTGTTCTTTTGGAAGCATTACCCGACTTCACAGTCCTCGCCCGGTTTACTAAAAGCATTTTAGCAGAAGATGAGCTCACGCGAGGCATTCGCTTGCTACTCGAAAAGAAAGAGCTTCACCTCTGGACACTGTTCGCTGCACAATCTTTTCTTGAAGCTCATCATGTTCTTCGTGAGGACATCGGTACCAGTTTTGACCAACTCCAGACGCTCGGAAAGAAGGCCAAGGATGCGATAGCTCGCGTAAGACATTTCCAAACCAGCAAAAATCTTCAGCTCGAAAACTGGCCAGCAGAAAATGACCAAGCAATTCAGACGAGTATTCTCGATGTAATTGACTCCTGGATTTTCCACGATGAGATCAAAGCTACAATGAAACGAATGACCCAGAAGCAGGGTCTGCCGTTACCTCCAGGTGAATTCCATCTTCTGCGTCAACACCCATTGTTGTGCGGTCTCTTCGCCTTTTTTATCAACATGCAGATGCAAGAAGCCGGTGTCACATATGCTAATGCTTGGGGCACAGTTCTGTATACAGCTCATCTGTATAATGCCGTCGAACAAGAGGGTTTCACTCAGTCATCTTGGCCAGACATGCAGATGCTAACTCACCTACAAACACCAGAACGTCTATTTGTTGGTGGAGCGCCAAGCAACGCTCAAGATTATCTCAAGCGATTCACCCTATGCATGGGATATGCCGCAGAACAGTATGCACGAAATCGTCGCACCCATACACCAGTTGCTTCCAAGACCGGCCCACGAGGCTTGAGAGAGCTCGGAGAGATTTCTCAGATCTTCAAAAAGCGGTATTGCGAGAACAGTGATCTCCATGACTGGTCGCTTGAAAATGTTGAACAGATCTTGAATGCGAAGTACAAGGTCAGCAAAAGTACTGATGAACCAGAGAAAAACGGCGTCACGAACATTGAACTTCAAGAACAGAAGAGAAAAATAAATATTGAGTCCGATACGGATCCATGTATATTTCGGAACTCCTTGCTTGTACTTATATTCCGTGACCTTGAATGCCCTACAGTACATCTTCACCGAAAACCAGATTGATACGTCTTCACCGGAAGATGAATAAACAAGGCCGTTTACGGAACAGCATCAGTGATTGGGCAAGAAAATCCAGATATTGTGATTTCTTCAAGAACAAGCTTGGCTAGACGAGCTTACAATAGGTCTCCCAAGCCCATAAAATACTTCACGCTCCTGTTTTCCTGTCATCAAGTGACCAAGGCACTCCATATATGATCGTCGCAGTGAAGTCTTTGTTCAAATCTGGTTAGCGTGCAGATTATACTGTACGATAACCTCCAAATATGACGCAATCTCAATCGGTGCGGAGGGACGATATTAAATGATAGCTGAGCATGTGCTCACCGTATTTAACGTTGCGGTATAGATAAATACTTGCTACTCGCACAGTAAACCGGTCTGCTCTGACTTATCAGCTTTCTCGAACCATATACATTGACACCCCTAATCTCCTTCCACCCGGTGCATTAACAGCTTCCAACCAGTCCAGCAACCACCAATCCACACACCAACCCACCCAACCCAGCGCGCACGCACTCCACTACCCTCCTCCCAATCCCAACCTCCCAACAACAATGGCCCTCCCCCCCAGATTCTCAGGCCAGCTCCTCTCCCTGCACAAACCCCTCCCCCCAACCCCCGGCCACCCCTCCACAGCCTCGCACACAATAGAGCTCTACCTAGACTACGTGTGCCCCTTCTCCGCCAAACTCTTCTCCACATTCTACACCTCCGTCGTCCCGCTCATACGCCAGAACTACCTCATACCAGGCGTCCGGATAATATTCCGCCAACAGATTCAGCCGTGGCATCCTTCGTCCACATTGACTCATGAAGCTGGGGCGGCGGTGTTGAGAGTTGCGCCGGAAAAGTTCTGGGAGTTTAGTGGGTTGTTGTTTGAGCGGCAGAAGGAGTTTTTTGATGTTGCTGTTGTGAAGGAGGGGAGGAATGAGACGTATGAACGACTTGCGAGGTTGGCGGGGGAGGTGCTGGGGGGTGATGATAGTGAGAAGGAGATTTATGAGTTGCTTTGTGTTAGTGACAAGCCTGGGGAGGATGGGGGGTTGAACGTGGGTAATCAGGTTACGGATGATGTTAAGTATATGGTTAAGGCAAATCGGTTGACTGGGGTGCATGTTACGCCGACTGTGGTGTTTGATGGGACTGTGGAGGGGAGTATTAGTTCTAGTTGGACTAAGGATCAGTGGGAGGAGTGGTTGGTGAAGAATGTCAGGTGATTAATCAACGGTGAGGCAGTTGGGGTGAAGAAAGGGGATGTGGTTGTTGCTCGACTCTGAAACTGCGGTCTGCTTGAGAAAGTGAAATTGAAAGGGTAGCTGTCATCATGGCTCTTACAGAACGGTAACCATAGATGTGTCATAGAGATGTGCATCTGATACTTCGACTTCGGTTGCTCATCATATTATAGCTAACCGAGCGGGTATCCCACCCCTTTTCCAACCACCAACAATGAATTCTCATTCCATCATAAATATCGTGTCTCGTGTAGATTCTCACACTGAAAACTAGACACCCAGCAGAACTGTAAAACGCCGCCCGATGTCCTGTGATTCGCTAACTTCGTTCATCATGATTTTGTCGCAACTCCTATTGTGGTGCTTGGAAATTCATCGGCCGCCTTTAGCATTGTTAGCCTATGGTCTGTCATTATCTGGCATTACATACTTGAAAAGTAGTATATGTGGTTCTGGTTCGTGCACCTCGTAATGTTCCCAGCCCAGACTCTGCTAGCAGTCAGTTGTGCTCGTATTTGTACACCGACTTTACAGACCTGTGTTATGCCCAGCCCTCTCCACTCTTCCTCCCACAATAATTTTAGAGTACCTTTTGCAGGATCGAAGTAGTCTCTCGGAATCACCTTCAGCATGGCCTTTGGTAGCTGCACATGCCTGTATTCATATTCGGTGTCTGAATATCTCGAAGCTCGTTAGTCTTGGACCAGCATCTGACCACGGAATCATACCTCGCTGAGTAGCCTATCGAATCAATATACTCTTCAAGCCTTGCACGCTCTCCATCTTGTAGTGGCCTTGGCTTTTTGTTCTTTCTCGCTGGATCGACTTCAGTTGCGGTTGCCATATCGGAGGAGCTCAGATGATGTGTCTGGTTCACTGTCTAAGGCAGTAGCAAATGCAGCTATAGGCGTCCTCCAGAACTAGTAGTGACCAAGTGCCGAGGTACAGGTGCAAGATGTGTGTTGACAAAATTTGAGCCCAATGGTGGGGAATACAAAAGGTGTTTCTTGCAAGGCAGGTTTCAAGCGTCTAACAGTGTTTAGAGAAAGGCCGACTGTCACAAAGCTGATAGCAGACGTGAATGGCAAGTGTGATGTACCCGACAGTGTGAGTCGGACGTATTCTGAGTAGTTTGGCGTTAATCAGTCGGTGCAGCAACACCGCTTTGTGAATGAAGGAAAGAGCACGAGGATGGTTCGCGGCTGGTGCAGTTTGCTTTGTTTTCTAATGATCGGCGACAACAATATTGACCGCACTAGTGATAATTGGAAATAGCGTGATACAATTATCGGCAAAGTTACCTTGTTTGTCTGACAGTGTTGCAGTTGGCGATTATCGAGTGACCTGCAGCGCCCATGTCCCCAGGGCCTGCGCATCCAGAGTTGAAGTCGCGTCAAGACAGTACAATCAACACAGAAACCAGTGCGGACTCATTCACTACAGCCTGCACGCCTCTTTGATTGGTTGTCTCAGAAGTACGCGACAATATAAGCACAAAATTTATCCTGAAAGCCTGCCGCCAATAATCGCGAAGTCGCATGAGCATAACATCGATTATAAGTTGAGGAGGGATAGAAAGTTGAACAACCATGAATGGGAAACGTCGGTTAGCCGATAGTCCTGATCCTGCTCCCAAGCGTATCAGGAAGCAAGCGGTGAGTACTCTACATCATCTTCATCAACCCACCACCGCTGCATCCATAATTCAAACGTCTTGCACCATCACGACTCGCAGTGCAATCATCGCAACATGCGCGCGACAATGCACAATCAAGCCTGCACCATACTCTGCAAGTCTTGCACTTCCCATGCGCACGCGCTTCAGCATCTAGCGTTGCACTCCTGCATCTGCAATAACAAAGACCACCTGCATATCTTTTCGATGTACATTGCATTGTAGACTCGTAGAACTGCCTTTCCTGCGGTGATTTTGCTAACATCTCTACCCATCTAGGACACTCACTTTCCAGATATCGAGACCATTCAAACTACACAAGAATTAGGCGGAAAGATTTTGGCTCTGCTCAGAAGATCAACAGATAAGAATGGACGACTCATTGCAGATGCCTTTCTCGATCTCCCCGAGCGGGACCTCTATCCTGATTACTACGAAACTATCCCAATGCCATTATCTATTGAAATGATTGAGGACAAGCTGAGTCGAGGGCAGTACACTGTCATGACCGATATCGAATCGGATTTGAAGAGAATGGTACAAAATGCAAAGGACTACAATAGCAGTAAATCAGAGATTTTCGAGGACGCAGAACGAATTCGAAAGGCTCTGTCCAATTTCATGCCAAAACATAACCCTGCCTACCAGGATCCAGAATATCGAGCAGTACCAACACCAATACCTGATCATGTCATTCGAGTCAAGTTGAGAGATTCTTCTGCTTCAGGCAGTGAACAGCCACCAATCAAGCTCAGACTCAATGCGCCTACTACGCGACGCAGGAGTGAGATTCCAACCGAGATTATTAATGAATCAGTCGACGCCAGTCCAGTAGACGATCTGACAGAAGTTCAGATAGAGCTTCTCGACGAACTTTCAACTCAAGAACATGCCATCAATTTCGAACACAAGCCAAGTCGTCGAGACATTCCAGAGTATTACAGGATTATCAAAAAGCCAACCTCGATTAATGATGTGCGAAAGATGGTTCAATCCGGCAAGGTTAGAACATGGGATGATTTCGCTCAGGAGACTCGCCTTATCTGGTCAAATGCAAAAGAATTCAATGAACCCGGTTCAGAGATTTATGTCATGACCGAAGCACTTGAAGCGTGGCTCGAAGAGCGGCTTCAAGCTCACGGCATTCCAGCCAAGGTCGTGCCAAAGCTTTCTTTGAAAACTCAAGCTCAGCCCAGACAGCTCAAGTTGAAAGTTGGAACGCCTTTAGCTCCAGCCGTCAATGGCACAGTAGACACCTACACTGTGGATAAAGCAGCTCTGGAACGTCAACGCGTTGAAATGTCCTCAGCGCTCAACCGTGCACATCGCGACCCATCCCAGCCGGGCTCGACTCCTGTCCCGATCATCCCATCTAGCCTCCGGAGATCTGTTTCAGTCGCCGACGTTAAAGACGTTGCCATGACTGGTACAGGTCTGAATGGCATCACATCTGTTGTCACCACTAACCCACTGAAAGCGATAATACCACCTGCTGGTCCATCACACCTACCTACCCCAACCCTTGAGGGCGAACCACCCCGACAGGGCCAAGGCCAGCTACAACCACTGAAACCTTCACCCTTTTCATCTCAACCACAAACAAATTTACAACCACTAACCAATGGCTACCACCATCCACAAGCCGTGCCTCCACCATTCCACCAAAACACGTCTACTTCTATGTACTCCTCAACCTCATCCAATCCTATCGATCGCAAGTTCCGTCTTCCTGGAAAATCTGCCTCCGATGCACTTCTCAGTTCCGTAACATACATGACAAATCCCTCCATACCGAATGACCCCAGATGGCGTATAACACGTCACGCCTCCGACACCAATACTCAAACTTCGTATTACACATACCTCCCCGCTTCATACGCCCGAATACGAGTGGCGCCAGAATTGCACACCGACCTACGTGCAGGCAAGAGAAAACACAAATTGTTCGTGGTGAGTAATGGAGCAGTCCTACCCGCAAGTCCAAGTGTTGAAGGAGGTGGGGTTTATGATTTGACGCTTGGATATGGGGAGAATGTGGTTGTGGTGGAGGTTGTTGCAGAACTACCGGCTATGGAGTTGGGACAAGGAAAAGAGGCAGACCGATTTGAGTTCGAAAGGATGACGTTTTACATCTACTTACGACAATAGCGAAAAGTGGGTTGTGGTGTTGTGAGGTTCCTCTCGGTGTTGAACGTGGTTGTCAGGTGCACATCGGCGCATAGGTGGGATTGCTCCGTTTTCCTTGTACTTCTGAGAAGCAATGCCCCTGTCCAGATTTAACGTAGGATACACCATGAATCGTTGCGTGGCTTGATGGGCAAAGGTTGCAACACTAAGAGTGGCAGTACATGCTATTATCTCAAGTTTGAAAGTTTTGGGACATGGCCAGGGTAGCATGGTTGGTGCTATTTATTCTAGCGTTGCCATTGAGATATACCCTATTGCATACCTATTTCACATTCATTGCAAGAGAAATCCTGACGAGTGAAGATCATCTTTATCCCAAATAGAGTAGTCCACATGACACACCACAATCTCAATGGTTTCCTCTGTGTAGAAATCGGGTCCTGCCGTCAAGCTCTAAACAGAACTCCCAAAATCATGGTCAGTCTGATAGCAAGCTAATTCAGCAGAGCTGTCAACCACGTGTCTCGACTACGTACCGTATAGCACGTTCCCTAACTCCCACCAAACAATCTATTGAAAGGCACTGATGCCGACGCTCAGCACAGTATGTTAAGAGTATTGATTACGAGTACTCACACCACAAATCAGTTCACTAACGTCGTTCATACATCCAAACTGGGTGATTGATTTCGTCAACCTGTTCAACTACGTACTGTACCTAAATGTGAGACTGTGCGCTACATCACATCCAGGACAGCGAACCACCATGGGTCAGCATCAGCGTCAGTGTTTTAATCCTCTTTCTGATCTGATGAACTACATCACACTGACAACAATGGTGAGCATTTAAACGTCCCATTCCTCACTGACTCCTCGGCTTTAGTGTAGGCCCTAGGCGGGTCGGTGCTCGATCAGGCTTGATAGCAAGCAAGCGACGTTCTCGTCGTTGAGCGTGGAACGTCTAGATCTAATGGGAAGGAGATGCGAGAACGGGAGTATCTGCTTTACATTCTGTTCTGTTTTGTTTATGATAACTGGCCACGGATTCAGCGATATAATGTTCGTGTAAGATATAATGCTGCGGTGCAAGATCAGCCTTTTTGGTTCAGGGTTGGGCGGGCAGGGAAGGTGACGACAACTGTTAGAGTAACGGTTTTGCGTTGAGGATGTATACAGTGGATGGAGCTTGCTGGATTGAAGATACGGGTAGTAGAAGAAGGAGAGGAGAGAAGAGTTTGATAAGAAGCTGTGTAGAATTGTGCAAAGCCTACATAGGTAATCACTCATCTCTTAGATCTCAATAGTTTATGTACATTCTCGAATCCCAGGAGTTACGTTGCCTCTTATTGTCTCGTCATGATTGACGTCCTGCCTTTTTTCAACGACCAAGGTGGGGTGATAGCAACACCTGTGATTATAGGTCGCGGAAGGTGTGTTGGTGATGAGGTGTGGTTGTACCAGAAAGCGCTTGGCAGCCTGACTATTTGGTTCGTTGTCGTGGACTGTACTACACGTTGCAGCACTTAGCCGCAAGTCGCATGCAAACGTTAGGGTCATATAAGCCAAGTTGTGAATGTATCTCCACAGGATTGCGCTTTGCTATGCTGTATATGTTCTTGGCGTGACTGAGTGTGTGTTGTAGCGTCCTAGTGAGCCATAGATGTACGTGGCTGTCCGTTCACGTAACAGAGATAGTAGTGTAAACCATGTCGCTCTGGCGGATGTCAAATTAAGCCAGAATTGCCCAATCAGCGGCGAAATAAGTGACTCTGATTCGATGGAAAGTTCCGATTTTGGTTGTCGATTTCAATGTTTGGCGTTACGGTGGGGTGATGCGACACGATTCCACATTGGTAAGTCTCGGAATGATACGAAATTAGCCTGTACTATCGATGGATTCATCAGTTCTCTGTCGCTCTGGTTCTTAACACGGTTGAGCAATAGAATTCATTACTCCAGCTGTTGAGTTGGCGCTCGGTGAGTGACAGGCCTCATGTCAGTGCGGGCCAAGAAGTATTGACAAACTGCCGTCTCTGGTTGCAATGAGATGTATGCATGTGTCACGAGGACTGAACGGGGCATAATTGGAAACGAATGATGCGGGGTTCCGATCGTGCGACTTGATTCAAATTGGGAAAACCAGTGGTATTTGGTTGTAGTTGTGGTTGTCTTCCGAGCACATGTATTTTGAGAGGACTTCTCTTTGAGGCCGGTATCCGTGGCCGCAAGTTTTGGAGACCAACAACGGTAGTTCTAGACTGCTGTGGATCAGATCTCATGATCTGCGGCCAAGCCGGAGCTAGCACTTTTGTTACCCACCAATCATATCCATGTAAAATCTGCGATCATTCGCCATCTCTTCAGGCCTTCGATGAAAGGCTCCAGGATTCACATAAGATCGAAACGATCGAACAAGCCACTATTCCATCTGGTCGGCATTCCCTTCCTGACAGAGTGTTAAATTTGGTCTGGAACTGCCGCATAGGGCAAGAGTTATGGCTCGAGCGGGTAAGAACCACACGATTCGAATCTGCATGGACCACTTCCTATGTCTGATTCATGTGAGAAATCTCGATGACTTTCCAATTTGAGGGCTGCTGTAATTCGATCGCACGATGCCGGAAAATAACGTCTTTCCGATGGTACCCGTATCTCATCAGGCTACACATGCCACCATACCTTCTTGTATCATGGTGTGTCCCGAACAGCTTACCAGTATATTCTGCTCAATCCTGTTGATTATATTCCTTCCATATTGTCTGCTTGGTACGCTCTCACAACTTCGTCTGTGGAGTCTTGGAAGTAATCTTGATGGTGTGTCCGTTGTGCTCCGCAAACACTGAACAGCTGTAGCCTAGCTAAGAGGAGTCTCTGACATCGTCTCAACGGTTGGTTTGGAGTCATCGCCAAAGTATCGCTGCTTCGTAAATTCCTCCAGACATGAAATACTGGGGAATCAGTACTAGCCTTGACATTCAAAACTGATCGGCCGCCTTCCTTGTCGATCGATTAAGTGTCAGTTGTTGACACAGACCGTGGACACGATCTGTAACATCCTTGCAATTCCAAGATGCACAATAATATGGGATTCGGAACTCGGGTCGTTTGTTATGTGTAGAGCACTCCATTCAAACCATGTATATTATTGACGTTTTGACATCCAAGAATGGTCGGTGCTTTCAACGCGCGACCCATCTCCCATCCACTATCGCGCAAGAGTCTTTGTTTTCTCATTTGCGCATGTCCATCCCATTGATAGCACTTGAGGACATTTATTCATGTTTTGCGAGTAGGTAGATTTCGTGTGCCACGTCGATGTCCCATACAATCGTGGTCGGAGATCACACATGCCTGACCCGACATCATTCAACAGCGGCACACTTCGCAGAATCGTCTTTACGCCTAACCCATGCTTACGAACTCTGCGTCGAGGTGGATGATATGGTCTATTGACTTGAGAAAACCCGTTGTTGACAAACCCGAGCTGTGTTTCTCATCCTATTCTTCACAGATGAAGTAGTAACGCTGAGATCGATAAGGGCCTGCTAAATCCAGTGTTTAATGACTGGACCCATCACGTCCACCTAGAGCCCGTCAAGATAGCGTGGTAAGGCTCTTCGTTGCCGTTTCACTCGCACATAATTGCATCAGTCCAGAAAATTCGGATCGTCCTAACAGCGGGTTCGTTCAAAGGTTCAGTTCGATTCTCCGATGATGCAGAATAACATTCTTCGAGGGCATTGAAACTAGATGTTTGGAACGCTGAAGCATAAAGATTGGAGAAAGTGGCTCTATCAATCTTTTTCCTTTGCCTCACCAGCAGAGGTAGGCTTGCCATCCGAAGAAGTATCATCGTTTTCTTCAGACGCGGTTGTCTGCTGTCCCTCGGACGGGTTCTGTAGTTTCTTTTGCCCCTCCTTTTTCTTTGCACCCTCAAGTTTGTCCCATTGACTGTAGTTTTTCACGACATATGCATTAGTGAGCATTAAAGGACCGATGAACTTATCTTCGGCTGGTAAATAGATGGCGGTCACATCCATTCTATATTTACCACGATCTCCCAAACACACAATAGCTCCTCTCACTTGAACAGTACCTCTCGTCCTCCGTTGCTGTTCGTGCATTAAGGCATGAAGATGTCTAAACTTATATGTTGTTGTTGCCACCTGCATGGCAGTGGAGAAGGGAATGTTCTTGATGAGGTTATTGTGCGTTTCTTGGAAAGACTGACCACCATGAACAACACGAAGAAGCTCTTGAATGGACGGATTGGCCGGCCATTGAGATATGGAAGGGATATTGTTGTCGCGTTCAATCTCTTTCTGAGACATGACTGAGCTTGGTGTTGAAGTAGGAAGTTTATAAATGTGATGACCAAAAGTAATGAACTTGGGTGCATCTCCACCAGAAAATTTGGCTTTGGCAATGGCGTAAGAGGTCGAGAAAAATACTTTGAAAGATGCTTTTGCAGCGGCATAAGCGATGCTAGGTCTCAGGAGAGATTGCATCTTACTACCTATTTCAGGTCGGAGGACCTTCCAGCCAACACCAAGGCCGTCGCGATAAACCACAAGGCAAGGAACCTCGTATAGAGGTGGTGGGTGAAGCTGAGGGACGAGCTCGAGGACGATCGTGACATGGCCCTTGAAGTCGATGTATGAAAGATTTTTCTGATGAATTGGATTCTTTAAGCGTGTTACTGCCCAGTGACCAACCTGTTTCTTGATTTCGGCGATCTTCTGTTCGTTCGATTGAAGCTTGACATATTCTTTGTACTCGGGGTCTGAAGGCTGATAGGTGGGACATTTGCGCTCGCGAATCCAAACAGGAAGGGATATGGCAGCTATTATGCCTTTGCCAACTTGGTCGAGTTGTTCTTGAATTTCTGGCGAAACTGGATCTCCAGGTGATACCTTTCCATTTTCGAAATCTTGCTGGAATTTCTCTTGTAGTTGTCGGATCTTCTCTCGTTGTAGCTCTCGATGAGCTTTCTTCCAGTGATCACTCACCTGACCTTGTGAGGACGATTGCAGGTCGTTCTCTTTCTTTCCTTTTTCCACCTGTTCCTTGCCGTCCTTGCCCTTCTGGTCGTCGGTGACCAGGAGAGAAGATTCGATCAACCTAAAGAAGAAATAGGCAACGAAAAATGTGGTTATGAAGTTGGAAGGCTTCGTACTATATTATGGTTAGTCTGTTCCCACTTTCATACACTGGTTGTCAGACTCACACCGCCCGGCTTAGAATCTTGACTCTTCTAGGTTCATTGCCAGCGTTACCCACTGGTACACGGACGTTAGGTGTCCGCCGAAAGAGAGAGCGAAACATCTGGATTGATATCACTCATTTTAGCGGTCGAAACAGCCCGTAAGTATGTCGCATTTGGTCATGAGATTTCAGTCAGAGTAAACACCAACAGAATCTCAGGTTGACACTCGCCGATTGTCATACACGTAGGTCGTATAGATGAATATATGAATATGGCGTATTGAAGTGGCATGGCACTCTCCGCAGAATGCGCTTTCCCTTTTTGGATCATCGTCATAGAACAGTTGGAAGAGTTAGCTGCTTGGAGGTCACATTTCAATAACGTTTCCCTCACACAGCTTGACACTACGTTTACGGTATCGAGGAAGAGGTCACCAATATGAGAGCAAGCAACTTGTTATGGCAGTGCGCTGCATTGGCGGGGACTGCTACAGCGTCAAGCGATGCATATCTGTGGACTGTCGATACTGGGGCGACAAACCACGGCAGTAACCAGGTCTCAACCACATCTTCTTCTACAGCAGAAAGAATAATCGCACGACGGAAAGGCGTCACTGAGTCGGCGTATTTGTACACCACAGATGAAACTGTATTGTCAGATCTGAATACATATGGTGGCTACCAACAGCCAATCTTTGGTGCAGGCTCCAAGGAGGCACCAGCAAAGGTCTTCATACGGATAAGCGGTTACGATAAAGGTATTCTCGGCCTAGATAGTGGTTGCTCTTTTGCTAACGATGTAGTAGCCGTTTCAGAATTCAATACTTTGCCGGATCTATGGATCGAAGATGCAGAAACCTCACTTGTCGATACGTTCGAAGCCAAATTTGATCTGAAAGATACTTGTGAATACCATATCAAACCACGCATGCGAGAAGGAGTCAGCATCAAATACACCTACCAGCCAAAGGTACGTCCTTCTGCTTACCGTTGTTCGTCAGCTCACGTTTTGCAGTCCCAACCATGCAAGTCTCAAAGAGAAATAGAAATGCTTCCTTCTATCCTTGCCATTTCCAGCACGGTGCCAACAGCTGATAAACTCGCTGGTAAAGGCATTTCCTCTTTCCATCGCACCCTCCTTCACTTGTCATCCACCGAAAATCTCGAATCTACCCTCCTAGTCCTTCCTACCGAATCCAAGCTCAAGAAGAGTAAGAAAACACATTCTCACACCCACAAGAACACCAAGCGTGCTGAAGCACCACTCGATTTGCCCACTGCTGCGGCTTCAGACTCTTTCCCGCAGCTCGATATATTTGCGTCAAACTCCAGCAATATGACTCTGCCGAAATTCGTACCACAATGCTTTTCGACCATGGATGCGTGCACGAACACGACGAACAACTGCAGTGGTCACGGAAAGTGCAGGGAAGCTCACAAGGGATGCTTCAAGTGTAAGTGCGGCAGTACCATTGTTCGAACCAATGAGGATGGAACCACGAAATCAGTACAGTGGGGAGGAAACGCCTGTCAGAAGAAGGATATCAGTGTTCAATTTATCCTTTTTGCTAGTTTCGGCATCTTCTTCACGGCCCTTGTAGCAGGAAGTATCGGTATGCTCTTCAACATGGGAGGTCAAGAATTGCCAAGTGTTATCGGAGCTGGTGTTGTGGGACCAAGAGCTCAGAAATAGTGATGGCCTACCTAGTCTTATGAGAGTCTTTACTACTCCTTTGTTCTGTTATCAGAGGCACTTGTATGATGCTGAATCGAGCGTTCAAATTTCGAGATTCAATACTTTCTCCAATTTCCTATAAAGTGCTGTGGAAACGCAATGCTTCGTACAATATCGTTACTGGTAAACTCAGAGTATCGTTAGCCTTCGTTGCTGCCACAGTACAGCAACATCCAGCCAGATCTTCATAAAATCTTTCCTACTCTACATTTATCAGCCGCAGTGAACGAAGGACATGGCTATATATGCCGAATCAAGTGAGCAGTGTTGCATTACTATTGAAGTAATTCAGTAGCTTGCAAGGTGTCGACTGACGGAAAGTGATTCAAGAGACAGGGATACTGCATGATGAAGGTGAAGGGACGAGAAATACATGGTCCGAATCGGGTTGATGTTGATGTTATGCCATTAGCGTTTCGCTGATCAACTAAAGTACCTGAAAGTCCACTTCAAACCAGCCCATTCCGAGCAGTTCACTGCGATACAATCTGAGAGCTCGTGTACCTGTCACTACCTGATATCCCGGCATGCTCAATAGCAGCTAGGCAATAACTCTAGAGACATTAACCCCACCCTTCCCCCTGTGCGTTTGGGACTATGTTGTTGGAAATACCTAGTGATCTGTCAGAGTCATGGCTTCTGGTTCATGGGTACTTGTTCGACATACCGCGGTAGCAGCTAGCTCTTCTCGTGCTCTGGTAGTCACATCCTTAGCCCTCACAGGCAAAGCACAAAAGCCGCTTCAGCCCTCTGTAGGGGTTCGTCGCTGCAAACTTGGTCAGGAGTACTCCAGCTTGATGACTTCAACTTACCTTTCCCCTTTGTACCATGTTCAAGCTCTCCCTTCACATCGTGCAGGCCATTCGTGGATCAGTCATGGTCAAGCAGGTGATGGAGGAGGTGGGGATGGCGGCCTCGGTGCTGGCTTTGGTTTCTTCGGTGGTGTTGGTTTGAAGAGATCTGTTGTCTCGAGGACGCTGTCTGTGAATTGCATGGTGGAGGTAGATCCCTGTGCGGTTTGACCTTGGTTGCCAGATGTAGTTGGGTTTGAGTGCTTGATGTGTTTTCGAGGGATCGTCAGGATGAGCGTGGAAAATGGAAGTAGCTGGAAGATCAAAGGGATGCTCTCTAAGTTAGTCTTATGGCTTAGTGATGAGTCGTCGAGGGTGATATGTGAAATGTGTTAGGACTATGGGACGTGGAAGTACGTATGTTTTGGCAAATTGAAAGATTAGCTTGATATTGAGCTGAGTTCACCTAGCAGTTGATTCTGTATTCGTGTGAAATAACGCACGCCATGGACTCAAAAATGTCAATCAGTAATGTCGCGGCGGCGAACGCACACAATCGAACCGTCCTTCTGGATGAGTGTCAAAAGGGGAGCTTGCATATGTGTGGAAGAAATATGCGTAACACTAATGCTTCACTTGAGGCAGTTTTAATTGAAGAAAACGCAACACATCCAATTCGTTGCTCAGCTCATGATTGTGTCGACCACTTTCCTAATGCCTCCCACGCATGTTACCGTCCCTGCTCACCTTAACAGACTCCTGACTGCCGTATCGTGGACGAACATTTGTACTGAGATCAGGTGCCCTCCCAGAGGCGCCATTTTCACCCACATCCACACCTTGACTTGAGCCAGAGGGGTGCCATTCATCCAGAAATCAAGTGCAAAATCCCATGATGGGCACAGATTGAAAGGTAAGAGAAAGTGATCACTGCAATGAAATGGGATGAGGTTAATATAGGCCCAGGGTGGATGTCACATGTAGGGAAGATCACACTGAACTTGGGCATCATCCTCTCGACGCCATCGGTCTGTGAGCTCACGATAGCCAGCGCCGGAGTGAACGTAAGCCCGTATGCCATAAAATCCACCCGAAGGCAAGTCGTCAGTCAACCACAATGTCTGTGCAACATCCACAAGCCTTTCAGATCCACATCTATACATACAGTCCTTGTTGACCAACTCTCGAGTAGGTCTTGACCACTGCGGCTGGTCACGGGCAGGTAGGTTGACTTAATTGGTGTAAAGGGGGTTCGGTAGAACAAGAGTGCCATGGTTCAGAAGTGGAAGCTCATAAGTGGACTAGAACTAGATCCGTCCTCGGCTCGGATATTGGAGTGTAGTGGTAGAGATGGACGACTGTGGAAACAGATATTGTGTGTCCCATGGATGACCATGCTAGAGTTCAGCTCGACATAAACACGATAGGCCAAAAGGTCGACCGGCTGCACCACACCGTTCACCTCCTTATGCTAACATGAATATGACTTCTTGCTTGCATGATTTATGGGACAAACAGCTGTCGCTCACCGCACTTCAGCCACACCCGTGACAATAAAATGTTGATATGGAACTAGTCCTTATATAGATAAGCCGATGTGAAGGGAGAGCTTGAACATGGTACAAAGGGGAAAGGTAAGTTGAAGTCATCAAGCTGGAGTACTCCTGACCAAGTTTGCAG
>Ga0115854_10092_pt1 | contig 18123 bp, 18 predicted proteins | sample InSIn2SAF170_FD_83868 | JGI IMG/M metagenome (GOLD analysis project Ga0115854, IMG submission 83868)
GTATATGTCCAGACCTAAATTTGCGCTTCCTAGTGCAAGGACCCGACAGGGGGCTCGACCACCGGGAGAGGAACGTAGTGCTTGCTTGACGTTAGGAAAGCAAGGCAGGATCAAACCTCCGCCTCCTCTCCCTTATGGTCGAGCACCTAAAGGTGATGGCGGCCTTATCAGTCGAGCCTGCTTCCTTGATGCTTATTGGGTGGGGCTATGGTCGAGCGCCTCCGGACCTTAACAGTCGAGCCTGCTTACGCATCCAGGTGTTTCACCCAGTTAGTTTATCCCGGCTATAGATATAGTATACCTGCCTTAGGTTAGGTGAGACAGGTTCATCGTACAAGGGTTAGGAGGTATACCTGCCTTAGTTAGGTGATACCGTCTAATCGTACAAGGGTTAGGAGGTGATCTCAGCCTTAGGGGAGACCAGATAATCGTTCCGGAGCTACTTCCCACCTCTCCTCTTACAACTCAACTAGTAAGAGTCATTGGCAAGAGACTCTGTGTCCCTTCAGTGCGTAGAGTCAGCTGTTCCCAGTTCCTGTCCTTTATTTTCCTTTGTCCTTCCTTCCATATGCTAAGGTCAGTGGTGAAGTGGGTCTAATCTCTTGCTATGGAACTTCATGCATGGACAAGGAATCAATATCTACCTACTATGCCAAGGGGACTATTAGAAGGGTACTAAATAGGACTAAAGACTATTGGCTATTGGAATGGCCAAGTTATACTAGATCTAGATCTTTCTCTCGGTAGAGAAGAGAGTAAAGAAGTGAAACGTAGAGATGCGAGTATCATATGTCTAGACGAGTATAATATGTATAGAACGATCACGTATAACTCCTTCCTGGACACTAACAACTAACTGAGTATAGGGGTTGTATAGCACTGGACCTTATAGCAGCACTGACTACTTGGCACCGACCAGAGTAGTTTATTCATGCATCGACCGGAGCTTCTAGGCAATGAGTATCAAGCCCATCCTGGTAGCCCAACTGCCCCATAAGGTCTCCGGCCATAGAGTGAAAGATAAGAAGCTAGTCCCCCTTCCTTTCCTTCTTAATTCATGGAACTGAAAAAGGCAAGTAGTAAAGCAAGTAGAAAGGCAAGTGTCGGGGACCAACCGGAAGTTTTTATAGATGGAAACTACAGCCTTTAGAGCTAGTACTGATTGCCTAGTACTTATTGCTAAGACCTACCCCGGAAGGAGTCCATAGTGAGATTGGAAGACTAACAAACCTATGGTGCCTGGGCCGAACCTGGTACTAGCCCGGCCCGAGTATCCCATCTGAGTAACCAAGTGGAGTAGCCAAGTATAGTGGCCAAGGAGAGTAGTATCCAAGCCCACCCAATCAATCCATTCAAGTTGTGTATTTAGAGAATGGGTTCTAATTCAAATGGCACATTTTCACTACTATATGCCAGTACCTTATGTATTAAGTCCACGTCCAACCAACAAGCATGAAGCTGCTGCATGGACTGCCCTATAGGGTTAACTGGCTAGAACTACTAGAACGGCAAGAGATTGATTTCACTCTACTTAGTTGAGCAATGACTTTCTGGCTCTGCCTGTCTATGATTGATTTTCTATCGGAAATTGATCTGTTTCCAGCCCCTTATTCCAGCAGCCCAGATATGAACTGGCAATTGGAAGTATGGCGACAACAGGCTATGACCTACCTTTTGCTTGCCATCTTAGCTGTAGGTTCCATGCTCCCGGGTCTATAACGGTATCCACTTGCTGATGAAGAGGGAAAGTCATCATACTGCCCAACATACTACAATGTCTTAATAATGACAGCATCCTTAATAACCTTCCTGACATGGGGAATGATTCAGGAATCAAAAACAAATGGGAAAAGTTCAACAACGTATATATGCGAGTTTGGTCGAGCCTCTCAATCGACAACATGGCTCCTAAGGTTCATGAAATGGCAATGTTCAGAAAGAAGAATCTACATTTATCCTATTTGTATGACCTATACCGGTATTATATCCTGTTACTTACAATGAATGGACAAGTTTCATATACCTGGACAATCCAATAGAGGTCTCGACTACGCGATATAGGCCTGGACATGGAGGTCTGGAACCTGATGAGGAGGTCTGGACACTGGAAGTCTGCAACTTTAGGTCTGGACATATACCTGGAACAGCAAAAAACCTGGAGGCTGCTCTGATTCAAATGGCAAGGACGTCTATATGCGCTATATCATATGTGAAAACGTACAGGGAAACTGAACAGTAGGGGCTGATTAACTCTAGGCGGGCAGGCAGTGTGGGGATGGCTAGTATCATCATCTAGCGGGAGCTCGCTATTTGCATAGAAAACTTTCAGTACTCTTTTGCCAGAATGTTCCTTAATATAGGCCTGGAACACTTTGTTCCATGGCAATAACGAGACTAGTCAAGGTAAGTTGTGTCTCCCTCCAGGGAAGGGCTAGTCCAGTGTCCAATAGGCAACTTACTGCTTGGACTAAGGCTAAGAGGAACTACAGAGATAGGGCTAAAGCTAAGGCTTGTCTATAGAAGAGGCTAGAACTATGAACTGGGCTATAGCCTTCAGAGTGGGCCCTATGGAACTGGACTGTTAAGGAAGGGTCTTTCCTCTCCTCTTTAGTCGTCCCAGGAGACAAGTTCAACTTCTCCATGCGAGCTCATATATAAATAGAGTTCTCTGGTTCTTGTTGAAAACAAGCTAGTTTAACTGGACTCAACAAAGAGAGAACATAGTTGTTAGAGATTGATTGTCACTTACTACTAACTACTGGATGCACAGAGCTAGTCTGGCAATAGGAGAAGTTTTAGAGATCGAATCAGAACTAGAGAGATTTCACTTACGGACTGGGAACTAAGGCAAGAAGGGCAAGACTAACTAGTGTCCTGTCTTGAGGAGGCCGGGGAACTAAGGTGCCGTAAGGCCGCTTGACCGTAAGGGAAAGGAAGGGAACTAGTTTCTTTTTCAAAGAATGGGATACTGGAAAGGCTAGCCTAGTTGTTTACGGGGCTTGAACTCTATGGAACTCGGTTTCAGGCGCAGTATCTAATAAGGCCTTATTCCATGGAACTGACTAAGGCTAAAGCTATACATTATAGCTTCACTCCATGGCTTGTTTCTATAGGCTAGAAGTTGTTGCTCTAATTTGAACTAACTTTATGGGAAAGGTGCACCTACCTCTTCGGAACCTAATGGCAGCTTGACTACATAGGCCTGGATACTGACTGGAGGTCTGGAACCGTCTTGACACTTGAGGCATGCATGCAACTTCACTTTAGGTCTGGACCATTGTAAACCACAGGGAATTACTACCTGATGTGATACACGGGCTATTGACCGGATAACAATGACCTCCTGAGCACTTACTTATGGAGGAAGACGTACCTACCTACCTACCTGGGCTCTTATTACTACTCCCGGGATGAAAGTGCAAGAAAGTCAAAGAGCTATACCCCTTCTTACTGCTTAGGTCTGGTCCTATTTAGAACTAGAGTTTCTCTGGTGCATTCCAATATAGTAGCTTAATGTGTATGTGTGTGTGTGGATGCAGTAATAGCTCCGTGTAGCCTATGTAGTAAACCTTACGTAAAGCCTCCTTCACTTGTTGTATGGGAATATGGAATTGGGATCAAAACAATGGACAAGGTAAACGTCTCCATGGGCGATATCGTAATTAATAGGTTGAGTGAGTGTTGTAGTAGGTCCACCTGCTATGGCGAGGTCTGCAGGTTAGGTTTCCCAGATAAGAGGTCTCTTCTCCTTATTTCAAAGGAAAAGAAGCTTTCTTTTATAGAGCAGCTCTAAGAAGCAGTTGTTCTTATTTCTTTTTCATTGGCACATTTCAACCCATGGAGAGCTAGAGATGTAAGGAGTGCATGGGCTTTACTACTCGGAGGCTCTAGCAGAGAGAAATACTATAAAACTACAGCTTCTTCTATTGTAAGGTGGGAACGAACATGGGTTAATGAGGCCAATGTGGAAAAACACCTAAAATGTCTCTCCCCGGGCCCAGTTTCCCTCAGCAGCGGAGTAGTAACCAAAGAAAGGATCTTTAACCCCTGGGCAGCAGGGTGAAATTAACAACCATGGTAGTTCCGTGAAGGCCTGTGAGCTAGCTGTCTCTTTGCTATCAGGTGCTTATGCAGCTCTGTAGGGGAAGGGGAACGCAGTTCCCTCCAGGTTACTCTATTGCCCATTGCATAGGTTTACTTTGATGCACTACTCTATTACCATTTCTTTTTGCATGGGTTTACCTTTGGTGTCTCAGCAGTCTCCTCATTTGTTGAAACGGGGTGGGATTTTTTACTTCCTCTTAGCTAGCCCTGGTAAATGCCTACTTAAGCTTTGTATCGGTTAATAAACACCGAGCAATCAGAATCAGATAGACCTAGCAATAGGAACCTGAAGAGCTATAGTCCCCTTATTCCTGTAGTGAAAAATGAGTGAAAAGTATCCCTTCTCGATGGCTCACTATTGGCCTAACTCACCTCACCTGATAAGACCGGTACCTGCTGCCCTGACCAGACCGTACCAGACCAGACCGTGTACCAGAGTAGTGGAACCTCCTCAGCAGTATCGCTCCATCCATCCTACTCATAGAGAAAGAACTCTCCTGCCAACCTCATGGAAGAAACCTCATGGGAAGTAGGCTTTCCAACAACCAACACCACCTAGGGAAAGCTCCTGAAATGGCATTCTGACTTTGGATTAGCAGATGTGAAAACCTCCGCCATCTTATCGGTCAATAATGACATATATAATAGATCTTTTTTCTGATGATATTATATACGCTACATGCCTTGAAATCTCGACCCACTATAATGATGCTTGGAAATGACGTATATAATGAGATATCTCTTTGTATACGATATTCTTCTCCAGTTTCAATTTACTTATTGGGTGGTGGGCGGTGGTCGAGCCCAATCAACCAATAAGCATCAAGGAAGTCCGTATCTCTCATATCCTAGCCAGGGTGGATTCTCCTTCCTAGCAAGCCCGCCTGTTTCATCATTTCTTTTTGTGCCAGCCCGCAGTAAATCTAATAAGCAAGTGATATAATCGAGTAATAACCGCAAAAAGCGAGCAGCCGGGTTCTCCCAGCCTCGGTTCATATCCCAGCCAGCAAGGAAGAAGCACGTAAGTAATCCTGCACTGGTTCTTGAATTGAGAATCCCAGCCTGCCATTTCTTCTTTCCTCCAGTCGTGATTCGACCAGCGAGCCCACCGTTTCTTTATTGGACCATCCCGATTTGACCAGCGAGCAGCAAGCAGCTGTCCGTGTTCGTAAAGCCCGCAAAGCCAGCGATCAAAGCAAACAAGATAAGCCGGCGCAAACAAGAGAAATATCGCTCGGGGAAATTCAATAATGAAAGGTGACCTATGAAGGGCAAGACCTATTAGAAGATCCAGATGGTAGATTGATATGCATGAATCTGGCGGCACTTTAGCTGGTTCATTGAACTGGTAATCGTGAGAGTGGGAAAGAAGGCTGCGTATGAAGATGGTAATTCTTTGAGTTCAACACGCTTCTCAAATTGGGGAAATTCAATAACTAATTCAAGGTGGCGTATGCGGGATGGTAAATTGTGGAGTGAAAGGGTGAGAAGTGATAAATTATACGCCTTGTCTACGCCAATGGTAAATGCAATACGGAAAGGTGGCCTATTACTGGTAGGTAGGGGCCCCTTTCAAATAGAGGACAAAAGGGGAGGGCAGGCAAGACCTATCGGACCTTGAACTGGTCAATTCAGTAATAGAAGGTGGCGTGGTCACTGAAAGGTAGCGGCCCAAGAAGATGGTAAATTCACTAGTTCAAAGGTGGCCTATGTTAAGGAAGTGGGGATATCAAGAATGAAGTGGTTTTGAAATCAAAAAGCATGCTGCATCAAAAGGAAGGGATTTGAGGTTTGACCTCCGAGAAGTGGTGGGGTATATATTCCCCTCACGATGGTCGTTTTTCCTCCGACTATGAGCGGGGGGTATTAAGTGTATGTAACACCACGTACGTATCCGCCCAGCCTTGTCCCAACAATGTATCCAGCCAGCCTCGTTCCAACTATGTTTCCAGCCTTGTCCCAAGTAGGTTTCCCTTCCAGCCTCGCTCTAACTCTGTATCCGTCCAGCCTCGCCCCAACTATGTATCCGTCCAGCCTTGTCCAAACTATGTCTCCAACCTCATTCCAACTAGGTAGCCTCGTTCCAAGTAGGTTTCATTCAGTCGCCAATCAAATAAGCCCGCAATCAAATCAAGAGGGGTGGTGAATCAACGTAAATGAACCATGTCTCTCTTTCTCGCTATGTAATCTAGCAGCAGCCCCCACTAAATAAGAATAGGAACAAGTCAATGTTCTGTATCGTTAAGCTTTGTGTGTTGAGACGGGGATGCATATTGAGGGACGGGGGAGTTTGTTGAACGGGTGGCACATGTTTCTTTCTCTCGGGTCTGTGGGCAGGTTGTACTGTGTGATTGGTGAATGCACCTAACGCTGGGGACAAGATTCTTTCCCCTGGCCGCTCCTTCCGGCCAGCATCATCAGCGGACTAATTCAGATCTCAATCCATCTAGGCTTTTCCGCCTTGTCCCAACTCTGTATAAAGCCAGCTTCGCCCAAACTAGGTATCCAGCCTCTCCCAACTAGTAGGTATCCAGCCTCGTTCCGACTAGGTAGCCTCGTTCCGACTAGGTAGCCTCATTCCAACTAGGTTTCATTCAGTCGCCAATCCCCGCAATCAAAGAAAAAGTTTTCCGGGTGAATCAACGTAAATGACCCAACCATGTCTTTCTTTCTCTTCGATATGTCTAGTGGTTGCAGCAGATAGGAACAAGTCAATGTTCTGTACGTTGAGGGACGGGGTATTTAGTTGAGACGGTGGAGTTAGTTGAAGGGTATCGTGTGCTTGCTGCGGGACCCCATCACCCCTCTCAAAAGATGTGGGCTATAAATCAATCACTATCCGGGCAAGCATCACCCACCTCCTGGGGCTATCAGCGACCTTCTGGCAATGACCCTCTGGAATGACCTTCTGTATCTGACTGGCTATGACCCGCTGGCTATGCCTGGCTATCATCGGCTGTACCCTATGGCAATGACCTCCTGGCACTAACTGGTTGGCGATGACTGGCTACTGCGACTGGCAATGCTTCTGAAAAATACCCTATGGCTCTTTCTGTGTATGATCAGCTATCAGCGGGAATGACCTACCTTCTGGCAAAGAAAGGTTGGCTGTATGACGGGTACTTACGGGCTTACTATACCACCTTCTGGCTATGAGACTGGCTATTGGTTATGAGACTGGCTATGACTAGAGGTCCTAGCAATGATACAGACAATGACCTTAAGGCAAACTAGCGTCTCTGACTCCCGGCAATAACTAGTGGCTCTCAGCAATGACAACTATGTGATCGGCCATCGACTGCTCTTCCTTGTGACAAGTACCTCCCTCCAGGCGACTGGCTCTCGGCAATGACCTTAAGGCAAGGACTCCGATGATTGGCAGCAATGCTACACCTGGCAATCCTCTCCTTTTAGTCGAGCCACTAAACGTACCTAGGGAAACTGACTAAAAAGGCATGTTTGAGTCATAATCAAATCATTTACCGTGTGGGAATGAGGAGGCTCTTGGGTATCGGCAACCGGCGACTACTATCTATCGGCAAGCATCAATCGGCACCTCCTGTGAATGATTGACCCTTGGATCGACTAGTGGAAAAGAATCTCGTATACAAAGAGACATTTCATTATACATGAGGGAGATCGTCATTCAATCAGCGATACCATAATGACATATATAATAGCAACATCGAATCCAATCATGATGCGCGGCTCGACCACTGGATGAGGATTACCCAAACCAGAAGAGCCAACCTCACACCAAGCCCACCAAGAAAGAGCTAATCCAACCTTCACAACAGGAGAGAATATACACCATCCCACCAAGAAGAAGATACAACATCGCGTACGTTGCTACACCCAGAGCTTCTATGTGCTTGTTTTGATTTACAAATGTTGCTCGAATATCTTCTAGTGGCAATCAATCAAAAACAAATGCAATGAGAAAAGGATGGACCAGTTAGATATCGATACCCAGCAACATAAGTTGCACACGTAGCAAATACTAGGGGTGCAGGAGCAGAACCAAGAGCAAAGACAAAGCCAGTCGTTTACCTTTACTAAGTAGATCCAGAAGCTTATACGGGAGTAGCTACACCAATAGTAGATTCTCATGATCCAGCAGCAATAAAGCACGCAGACCCAGATCCATAGCTAGCAACATACCTTCCATTTATAGAGCCCGTAGTAGCACCCCTTCTTATAGCTCCATTTCGTGATCGAGGTTCAGAGTCAGTCACTTGCCTTGATGAGCTAGATCGAAACCCAACCTTATCTGTTTACCCATATCCAGATTAAGACCCAGTGCCAGTAGTTTCTCCTGTTGATTAAGCAGTTTAACCCATTGACCCGGGAGATGTAGCGATAGATTAAGCTGTTGATTCATAAGTTGATCCAGTCAATGAACCAGAAGCATCTATTGAACCAGAAGCTAAGGTAGCTAGAGAACCACCTGTAACAGGGAAGGTAGTCGTTTCTGACCCAGCAGTAGATTCATATGTATATTCAGAAGTTGGACCAGTTGATCCACCTTAAGCACTAGTCCCAGCAGCATATCGAGATGGAGACTTAGAAGTAGCCGTATATAGAGAAGCGGCACTAATGGCAAGGGAATGAGATCCGGTACCAGTAGATCCAGTGACATAGGTAGAAGAGAAAGTGGACCAAGCATAAGTAGAGCCAGTAGCATATCCAGTAGTTGACCTTGTTCCGGGTTTATGCACATCCCTACCTGTTATATAGCTAGTTACAGATCGAGATCCATACCCAGTTTACCCCGAACCAAAGAAAGCATCACTAGCAGCATAGGTATAGAGTTTCTTCTTTTGACCTATAAGCAAAGGCAGCATATGTATATGAGTCAGCCGAGTAAGTTGATTCGGTTGTTTCCGTTTCAGCTGCACGAGCAGTTCCATACCCAGTTACACCACCAACAGTAGTGACCGTTGTTGAATATCCGTAAGCACAAGTTAGCAGCATCCCTTCCAGTCTTTAGTCCTTGATGCTGCAGTAGTCGATTCATTCTTTTCACCAGCAGCATAAGTAGCATTTGAACCAGTTGTCCTAGTCGAACAATCAGTTGATCCACTAGTTTACGTCGTTGAAACCTCTATCTTTGCGTGTGCCTCTGCTACTATGGGTGAGGGGACTGGATCTTTATCTGGGCGAGATGGTGGCTTTGCTACTGCTTCTGGAACTGAATCTGCTTTAGCTGGCTCGGATGCTTTCACTTATATAAGGTCCAAGATGCTGCGAATTAAGCCCTACGCCTGCACGCTATCCATGTGTTAGAGATAGAAATAGCTCCCTATTCAAGCCAACATCAAGGTAGCGTAGTGACAAGGTTGGGGATCCGGCCCATAGAATAGTCCATGATAGCGCTACGTCCAAGCGAGAATCCTACTATACGCTCATGTTTTCTGTACAATAGAGTTCCTCGTTTGTTAGGAGTTGAACCGAAACAATCGAGCGGAGGGTTCGTGCTATGGGTAATAACATGATAGGTGTAACGCATGCTATAAAGTGTTTCCAATTTGCTCTGGTGTATTGAGAATCGCAAAAATCCAGTGAATTTGACGGGTCGTAATTCCTGTAGTTACGCAGGCTACCCACTAGCTATAAATCCATCTCCCTCAACTGAATCCACTGGATCAACCATCTGCTGGAACTATATCTGCTGGATCGAAGGCTGCTGGACCAGGAACTACTGCTATAGGATAGGATATAGGATCTGCTTACCGAAGCTACAGAAACCACCACCCTTGCTAGTGCTTATGGCTCTGCTCCTGTCTTTCCCGCTGCTTCTCCCTATGTCTCTACTACATAAACTTAGGGCATACGGGGTAGCACGAAGATGAAAGCATGGTGAGCGCTACATTCATTTGGGCATACATAGCGCACTTCTTTGACCTGAGTGCTGCCTTCCTTCCACTTACACCAGAGCAGCTTCCTTACCCACCGATAGGTATTATTCTACCGCCTTTATAGCTGCCAACTATGTCTTGACTATTGACTCGGATACTGATGGTGCTGGATCAACAGATGAAACAACCGCCTCTGCTCGCGCTGGGGATTACGTATTAGTAACTGCTTCTTCCGTTGCGAGGCGATCAACCACCGGTAGTAAAGGCGGAACCGGAGCCATTTGACTTTGATCCCATTCCAGAAGCAAATCGAGATTGAGTTCCAAGTCCAGTCGTTGGCCTTGAATCAGTTGATCCCACATAGAGCATTAGTGGTAGAGCCTGAAGCAGTTTAGATCCTTAAGCCATAGAGGCAAGAGTTTCACCATTACCAGAGATAGAGGAAGCATCTCGCCCAGCGTCCTTTATAGTTTGAGATCGAGCAGATCCATCCTCGATAACTATCATCTTCTCTTCGATGTAAGTAGGACGAGTTCATACCTAAGCAGGAAGACTTGCACCTGCCCAAAGTCTGAATCTAGGAATGGTTTCCCTCGAACCAAGGAAGGCAAGAGTAGTTCGCCAGAGCTGAGAATCCTCTACCGGCCACTGAGCTCTCGAGAAAGGTAAGGAAGCCTCGCACAAGCTGGAAAGCCCCAACTTTGAGTGGGCTTCTTTCCCTCGCTTTTAGGAAGATGGACTCGTCTTGGCTTTCAGTCAGCATGGAGTTCAGGTATCAGTCTGAGCTGTAGCTGCACGATAGGCTAGTCAGAATGCCAGTTGTAGGTCTTTTATGGTCGTCAATCTCCTTCCCTGATTACAGGAAAGCGCCCTCCGGGTCCTTCTTCTTCGGATTGAATTAAGCGGTAAACTACTACTAGTAGCTATCGACCAATTAGAACGGCCTCACTCAAAGGTGACTCGGCGGGGAAGAAGAGTTCATAGTGGTTGGTACCCAGCAGTATCTGAAAGCAAGTGTTCTGGAAGCTGTAAAGCTAATGGCGTATAGGGGGTACCTACGTGATGGTGTTAGTAATAAGGGTAAGGGTTGGTTGGTCGATCCATCCGTACACTTCCAGCATTAGAACGTGGGGTTGCTTAGTTAGTGGCGGCGTTCACATCCCATGAGAGTGCCCTACGGGGGCGAACCAAGAGCAGAGCAGTTATGGCGCATAGCGAGCGTGGAAGAAAGAGAAAGCCATGGTTTGGTGATGATGATCCTACCGCTTGCCCCCTGGTTGGGTATTTTGAGCCAATGCTTTCATGATACCCTGCTAAGAAGTCTTCCCCTGGCTTAGCACGTGTATGTATGCTTTCATTATTTCCTTTCTAGTGCGATACTGTGTGCTAGTGCTGTAGTTGTTAGCCATGTGCCATAGTTTGCCGTCCGTTGTACCGCCCCCCAACTGGGTGGTATGTGGAACTATGGTAATTGCGCTATGGGAAGTTCTCTACTGGGGAATGGGTAGTAATTGTGCAATGTGTTTCGGGCTTAACTATGTACTTGTGCTCAGGGAATGTATTGAAGACGCCTCCTATCAGCATTGATGTCGAACCTCATCAGTGAAGTGGGCTAACTTCATAAGATCCATTGTCCAACCCAACCCCAGCTTCGTTGCTAGTCCTCCGGTCTGCAAGTATATAAAGCAATGAACCATGAAGATATAGCAGCAGGTGAGAAGAAGATTAAGTCGCTCTGCATGCATTCTTTAGCTTGTGTATTATATATAGCAATTATGCAAAATGACTCATTGTATCATTCTGTGTAGGATAGTGTGCCTTGTGATTAGGCCCCTCCCTCCCAGCGTGACCCTCCTGTTCTGTTGGGTAAGTCGTTTCTGGGTATTGTCTAATCGTGAATGGGTACTTGCATCCTGGGCCTGATGTCCTCTCGGCTGGCGTGTACCGGTGGTAATGAGGGGCAAGGTGTCCTGGGTATGGGCAAGGGGTTCTATCTCTTGTCAACCAGAAATCGGCGCTGACTGGGTCCCGATCAACTATAGTAGCACCTGGATATGCACCTGGAATGGGCTATGGCTCTCCAACGGGCACTGTATATCAATCTGCTGTATCTGCTTCTGGGTCTTGCAGCCCATTGATTAAGTTTATCCGCCACCACCTCGCTTGCTAGTAGCTTATATGCCAGTGCCGCAATAAGCATAAAAGACAGAGGCAGAGACAAGGGCAGAGACCACATAAGAAACAGAGGTCAAAGCATCAGAATAGGTAATCCCGCAACCAGCGGTTGGGGATCAAGATCAATAAGTAGATCCACCATCCCAGGCATCAGAGATAGAGGTAGTTTCAGCTGACCGAGTACCAGTAAATGATGTCAGTGACCCGGATGGAAGGGATGATTCGTGGCGTTGCCCTAGTCGTTTGGTCTATTGCCCATTTTCGATTTGACCACGCCACCCTGCTTACCTCGGAGCTTCGCTGGGCCTCACTCAACGCATTAATAACTCAGTCGGGCGGGCTCGGTTTGTAGTGTGTCCCAGCACTTCTTTCTTGTTCGAACCAACGCGCCTCAAATCCTGGATCTCAATCACCAGCTGGAATCACGAAATCAAGTTTTATCCACTCCTATCCTGATATTTCTTATTCTTATTTTGGTCATTTTTATTACTAATAGGAGGATCGGGTGCTAAACGCTTCAATAATAATAGGGTGGAAATTGATTCTATTATTTATACATATACCCACACCCCCTTTCATAATGGCTCGACCGGCTGCGGGATGGATGCACAATCATCAACGATGTAACATCCATAATATGCGTGCGATCACATGATGCTCCCTCCTGTTGACTTGTATGGGATAATAGTAAATGAGTTTGGGAATGGTGTACGTCGCCCGTAGGTTCCTTTTCTCATTCAGCATGCCTGATACGTTCGCTCTGAATCATTGGGGCGGATCAGATGCCTCCCTGCTAAATCAAGTTAGGGCCCTTCGTGGACACCTGCCTGATACATGTATCCTATGATGGCTTTTCTCACCGTAGGATACATGTGGCATGCTCCGCGGGACATTATTCACAGAAAGCACCTTTGCTCGAGAATACTCTAAATAATTCATTATACTTGGCCCGAGGCTTATTATTTATTGGCCTTGGCCCGAAGTGATGTCCCTACTACTGACTGGGAAACTCTCTTCCATGAAACTGACACGTAGGTATGAGTGCAATAGAAGCAGCCCCACCTGGAGAGATCTTTTCATAGGGTTCCCTCCGACCTGAGTGATAAAGTGATAAGCAAGCCACTTACTTCTGGCAGCAGCCGTGATATGAGCCAGACCAGCCGGAAAGAAAGGGAGATCGGAAACTTTGAAGTGATAGTGAAAGAAAGAGCTCCCGGTTAGAAGCTTGCTATCCGTCTTGTTTTACTAGGTACCCCCGCTTCTCTTGCGACTGAAGCTGGCCTTGGGTCTGGGTTTCGATCTGGAACAGCTGCTACTAGTGGGGGTGCTACTAGTGAGGTTGCAGGTACTGGATCGACTGAGTCAACTGTATAATTGACTGCTGCTTATCTAGTCTTTGCTCTGGGTGTTGCTTCTTCTACTGAATATTCTACTTAATCTACTCAATCTACTGAACCATTTCAAGGGGCTTAACCGACAGAATCGACAAGATAAGCTAAATATACAACTCCATCAACAGCAGAACCAACTGAAGAATCGACTGGATCTACTACTGGTGGGTCTCTAAAAGGTAGGGATGCTGGTTATGGATCAATAGGATCTGGGAAACGAACTGCTACTGGTGCATTTTGATATCGATCTGGAATTTTCCACTTATTCATTAATGCTTTAACTATTATGGAGAGGGGGTGCTTCAATAGCTTCAATAGATACTGCTGCTAGCTTTGTTACTGATGCCGGCTCTGAAACAACAAGCATAACAGGATCACGCCCATCATCATAAGGATCTGCATCTCGGTATGGGTTGGGATCATCGGCTAAGCCGCTCTCGACATGGAACTGGAAGGTATGCTACTGATGCTATTGGTACTGCTCTTGTCATCATTGGTAGATATGCCTCTGTCTCTACTAGCGGATATGAGTGTGTATCTACTGCTGTTGGTACTGGGTAAGCTTCTGGATATGTTTCTGCTTCTACTGGTGCTTATGGATCACGAGCTGGATCGACTGCTTCAATAGGGTATGTATCTACTAGCCCTACTTCTGGGTATCGATATGGATCTGATGCTGGTGGAACTACGTGAAGGAAAGCTGCCTTTGTCTCTATCTATGATGCTTGCTTTGTTGCTGGCGTCCCGATCTTTATATAGAGAAATAGGTGCTGCTGCCTCTGCTCCTTCTACCTTTGCTTCTCCTGCTTCTGGTGCTACTGCTGGGTATGGATCTTACTCTGATGCTGGTGCTGCTTATGCTACTGTCTTTGCTTATGCGACTGGGTCTGGGTAAACAACAACTAGCTTGACTACTGGCATTGGGTTTTAAGATGGTGCTGGTCAATATAGAAGGCGATGATGAAAACAGAAAGGTGGGGAAGACATAAACACGAGCTTATAGAAACAGGATGCACTCAGCATGAGTAGAGCACGTGTGATAATGATAGAAACAGCGAATTGGGTTTCAACTCGAATGTTTGGACCGAAGTATGTGCTCCACTCGATTGAAACGCCCGATTATTATGATTATATTAAAACTAAAAATACCAACAATTTCTAAGCCACCCGAGCTAGATAAATAGAAGAATGAATCATAGAGCTAGATAAATAGAAGAATGAATCATAGAGCTAGATAAATAGAAGAATTAGTAATAAGGCGCTTCCCCAATTGCTATGGTTATTTCCCATCAACATGGCAAGAAATCGTGACATCTGGTTATGATATAGCTCCCGATGCTTATACATCTGGCTAGCTCCGAAGCACTTTCCAATTGGCTGCTGGTCGTCCCACCCCTTACGAAATGATATAAAGGCCACCGGATTCTCCATTTTCCATATAACAAGGGTTATGCAGGGTTCGGGTCATCACTGGGACAACCATGACTGCCTTACATCATCATAATGGGAGGGAAAGATACAGATAATGCTACTCTAGTGCTTCCGGCCTGCTCTTCGAAACCCATTCATTCACTGCTTTTTGCTTAAAGAATACCCCTTGCACTAGGAAGCGCAAGCCCCTCCGGGACCTTGTTTCATCTCATAATTATGGGTCCCCAACGATCTCTATCCAATCTTTGATGGCTGGTCGGACATAGCACATATCTCTTGTGGAGCAAGTAAAGCATAAATAAGAAAGCTTACGTTGAGTAAAACAAGTGGACATTAGCTTTCCTATCTCCTCATTCAGAGAGGTAGGCTGCTATAAAAAGGTAGACATCGAAGTGCATGTAGGTGGTTCCCTGGGAAGCACTGGAATGATAGCAAGCTCCCAAAAAAAAGCAATCTCACTTTTCCGGCATGCCTTTAAGTAATAGTAGGGGCCACCTTCATCTCTATCAATTGAAGTCCCTTCCTATGCAATCCTAGTCACTGCAAATACATCTATTCAACGTTGGACCTATCCTATATACATTGGATGTGGTTTCATCCCCAAAAACCAACTATTCCATATTAGCTGGCATTCTAAGAAAGCAATTGAATTCAGATGGCTAGTGGGAGGGCTCCTCTTCTGGACCTACAATCTATTGCGTTGGGTGGACGCCCCTACTATTCTTATTTACAGTCTACCGTATCCCCAACCTTAAATCATAATATGTGCAGTACCCCTCTCGATTTCTATTTAAGGGGAAGAATAGGAGCAAATATTGGAGACCCACAGAATCTAGCAATAGAAGGTACCTTATTGATAGAATTCCCTACTATTCTTATTTAGGGAGAATGGCCCTATTCTTATTATAAGGTGGAACAGAAGCGTAAATAAAGAGGATGAAATTTATCGCTTTATATTCTTTAATAAGAGGAGCGAATGAAACTACTTCTTACTACACGTCTATGAATTCCCCCTTAAGTAATATAAAGAAGAAGTGCGTCACTTCGTTCAATCCATCTTATTAGGGGGCCCTTTCCCCGTTCTCCAATATGCCTTCTTTCCATTACCGAAACCGTTCTCCCGCTATCCAAAAGTGACAAATCTTTTCTTCTTATCCAACTTATTTATGATGATGTACCCTATAACCTTATTGAAGTTGCCTTTATTCGTTCACTAGATAGAAATAGATTTCTCTGGACATCGGATTATATGGATAAGGGGGTCACGTTGCACTCCCGGATTCTTTAAAGACCCTAACTCATTTCATTCTTTTCTTTAAAGACCTTACCTAAGATCAGGACCTCGAGGGACCGGAATAAGGGGCATAGACCTGACCTTACTGATGCTAAAGCGCATTTCAGGACCTGCCAGCCGGGAAAGTGAAGGTAATAAACCCTCCCTGATAGGAGCTGTCCTTGCTGCCAGAGAGAAAGATTTCTATGATATATCTAATGATCTAGAGATAGATCTATGAAGATATGCCGGAGCTTCCAAACGAAGGTCAAAAGCCTAGTCAAATCGCATCATCCGCTGCTGGATCACTGCCCGAAGTTCATAGTCTAAAGCCTGCTATTCCAAGCACCAGACGTAGAGGAGCTGCTTCACGGGGTTCGGCACCTATATGGCACAGGATCAAGTGGCGCATAAACTAGCCTTAGGTGCTCAGACTCGTCCAGGTCTTTGTTCGCGTAACAATACACAGAGAGGAAAGCTCTGAAAGGCTAGTGTTTATAAAGTGGTTCGGCTGGATCCTCGCTAGGTTTGCCTGATAAGCTCTCAAACGTCACTCGTCCTAGTTGCTGGGCTCATAAGCATCCTGACCTCGTGCTGCTATTAGGCTTGTTCCTCCACGCTAGCTGGTTTCACCGAGATAGCTAGGTTACACGACCAAAGAAAGGGGGATTTCTATTTACCGAACAATGAGAGGGATAAGATACGGGTTCATGCCGACCAAAGCGAGGGATTGATGATTGTGACCCCGAACGATAAGAGTTCATGGCTGGAAGCTGAAAGCTTGAAACCCGTGACTCGTGCTTGTTGATTTTATAGAATGCCTCGTGCTAGTTGAGTTTGTGGGCTGGTCATCCTTCATCCCGAGCTTGGTTGGAACCGAACAAGATTTGGCGAACGAATCAAAAGGTGGAAGGGTTTCTCACTGATGAAGTCAAAGGGGCAGTAGCAGTCGCAGGTTTTACAACTCCTCCTCCATTCCGCCTTCTAACTATTCCATGCTGTTGATACGCCAGAGATAGGCAACTATTCTATGCCTTTGTCCGAGTCTATGGTTAGTTACCCCACCTCCCTCCCTTTAGTTAGAGCAATCTATCTCGGGTTCATAACTTCACTTTCCTTCTTTTATCATAACTGTACGTTTCGACGCAAATGAACATCCTTCAGCTATTCTATCTTGGGCGGCAAGTAATCCGTCTAAAAGGCCTACCTATGAGGGAGAAGTAACTCCCCAATCGCAATCTATTCTGGCTCGGCTTTGTTTCAACTCGAGCATATGAACTTGCTTCTGCTTAGGGCGATCACGTTGATATGAAAGGCGGCTATTTCCCACTTAGTCAATTCTTTGGCTTGGGAATACTTTCTTTCATCTCCCTATCCCACCCACCTACCTACCGTGCGTGAGACAGTTCGGTTCCGAAAGGGTTTAAGGCACAGTGTCGAAGGATGACCGGCAGCTATCGACGCAGCAGCAATCAACTTTCTCTATAAACTCAGATAGAGAAACTGGATTAGGTGGCCTCATCATCCCAATTAGTTCTTGAAGGCAGCTCTTCCCCGGTTGATCATATTTCCCCAAGCAGCATCGACTCTTGGATTTCCTCTTGTGAGCGCATGAAACTTGGCATTTACACTTGAAACGGAGTACCGGCAACAACTGGGAACAACTTGGATTATATCGATTACCACAAGTGGCTCCATGAGAAATCTCGTATATAAAGAAACGGCATCTCCATGAGCATGAAGGGAAGTAAGGTACAGATCCGTTGCCCATATATGCATGATCTGCTAAAGCGTAATTACGTATATAATGAATGACTGCATCGATATATGTGTCATACCAGATTCGATGTGATTCATTAGTCATTCTTGAGAGATTGAATGATGCTCGTTA
>Ga0115854_10093_pt1 | contig 18096 bp, 9 predicted proteins | sample InSIn2SAF170_FD_83868 | JGI IMG/M metagenome (GOLD analysis project Ga0115854, IMG submission 83868)
ACCCTCCACTTTACTAGCTTTAAATTGATGAGTTAAGGAACACCCTTTGGTATTGTATAAATGGTGGGGCAGCCACGCATACACCTCCACTAAACAGGTGGTCACCTATTTTCCTTTTCTCTTTTTCTTGACTTTTCTATTCTAATGATGAATTTGGTTATTTGATTCAAAACTTCAACCTATCAAATTGTCTATGGTAAAATTTACTCTAGAAAATCAAAACATCATAACTTATTTCCACATAAATCTCAAATCAACTATAATTTTTTTTTTGATAAAGCTATATGTTTAATTACATAATTAATATATCACTTACATATTGCATTAACAAATGGTGTATATATGTAGTTTAAATTATAAAATTTTATTTTTTGATTAAAATGATCAAATTGTAACAATTTTATCTTTGGTCAATACAATGATTTTTTTCCTTTTTCTTTCTTCTTTTTATTTTAATATAGATATAGTAAATATTATGGCATCATCTCAATATTTTTATATTGTTGATAATGAATAAAATGTCCAAAACTAAATTCAAAAACACAATTCTTTTCCAAAACTTCTTCTTACCATATGAAAAAACTTTAAAAATCTATATAAAATTATCATAACCAATCTTTACACTCTAAAATCACTCTTCAATAAATTAAATTAGATGATAGTAATTTATTGCATAAAATACATACAATTTAGACCATGAAAGCATCTCAAAGCGAGAGTTTTCGATTCAATATGTGCACCGTAATGATGCATAGACTCGAGCAGAATTAACAATATAAATATAGTGTGCATATCTATTTCTCTATATATTACGAAAAATCATTCAGACGGTTCTTGATGATAGGCATTATTACATCATGGAAGGTGTTCTATAAAACATTGACAATTTATTCATTGGTCTGCGATTTATTAAACATTGACAATTTTGATTTAATTAATTCATTATGTAGGTAAGGATATATGCAAGAGCTTATTAGATGTTGACTCCTAGCTTAGTGTACTTTTACTTCCGACTCCGTTGCAGTACCAGACTCCCCACCTACTGCCTTGGACCCACCCAGCAATTGCTAGGAGATTTCCAATGATTACTTTACCTTGAAGAATTTCCAACATATGTTGGGTTGCATGTCACAGGCAGAAACGCATTATTATCATTTGATTGCGTTCAATTAGTGCATTGACCGATCCATGGTGCTACTTCTACCCATTCATTTGCTATTTTTTGGTTCAGTTTCGCATGGGGACACCATTTTCGACACCATTCGTTGAATATCATGTTGCTGCTTACAAGGCTGTCCTTATGTTCAGTGGACAAATCTATGTTTGGCTACACAAATGTTGGGTCAATTGGTGCTTTATTACAGTGAATTGTATTGTTATTATTCATGTTCTCCTGTCATTTTAAAGTGACATAGTGTTCCCATTAAAGTATTGTAAATAAGTCAACAAATAAGAATATTGCATGCATTCGTATGATATGGTAGCTTAAATAAAGATGATGATACCTAAGCATGACTAATCACAATGGTAATTAGTCAATGTATATGTATATATGTGAAAGGGAGGTGGGAAATATGGTTGTTATAAAAATAAAATCAACTAATAAGAATATTGAAAAGAATATAAAATTTGAGTTTAGCCTAAATATTGATTCTCCTATAATGATGGTGTGCCATGATTATATAAAAATAATTCGATATAATTGAAATTATATTTCAACTGGAGTGATATTTATTATGAAAAAATCTCATGAAAAAAATGAAATGCAAATCATATCCATGACATAATAGAAATTAAAATCTCAAGGACTTCCTTATGGTTTTGAAATCATGAAGATAGAATGAGATGATTTCTAGGTTCATTTATAGTCTGTTATGTTTTGTATTCATTATGTGCCAGTAATTCAAGGCATTTTTGTGTTATTTGTTATCATTAAAATTTTGTTCTTGAAGCTTTTATAGTTGAGACACAAAATTGGATTTTCAAGCTCAAATGAGGAGGGTATTTTCACTATTGTATGATGAGTAGTAGTGCACAAAACTTTGAAATGGTTATTGGTTGAGTGCACATCAAGTTATATGTTATGCGAAATTTGATTATTGTTTGATTCTTCTTCAAAATATTAAACACAATGGAATGGCTATTAGTTTCATTGACCTATTGTAATGCTTTTAATGCATGTCTGTTACATGAATTCATTTTATTTTTTGGTGCAATTTTTTTTATTTTTTATTTTATTTTAGGTGGTGCAAAAATCTATTAGAATTTAGTGGTCAATTGATAGTAACATCCTTGCATATACTAGAGAAAAGAGATTTATTAATAATTTATTGTTGTATATAATTTTTACCTTTTTAGTGGATTTGGAGACTTAAAAAATTTCTAATCATATTTTTGAATTGCCAAGATTACTTCTTTTTTATGATATTATATATTTGAATTTTAATCAAAATATTATTTGAAAGATCACAAAAAAAAGATATAAAACACTAGGAAAAAGTGACTTTACTCAATGCTTCTATGCATGTCATAACTGCTAGGAAATATTGCATGAACAATAAAAACTAACATAATATAAGTGGAAGAAGATAGTGCACAACTTCTTCTTCTTTTTTAAATACTAGGTGGACATGTAAAAGATAGGTTCTATTGGTAAGTGTTAATGTGTTAGAATTTGGAAGGACCTATCATTTACAAGTTTCATTGTTTTAACGACCTGATAAGATGCATTTAACCATATTTCTTACAATTGATGTCACACTATTAATTTTATATAAGTATCTTTCTTATTTTCTTTGCCAAACTTTATGCTTTTTATTAGACATATTGACCCATTATTCTAAAAAATATATTTTACTATCCTTTTACAATATAACCACCCTTTATTCTATGTTGTCTCCTTCCATTTCTTTAGGGTATGCTAATATAAAAACTATGATAAAAAATCACTTATGTATTTCTAAATATCCACTATGCCCCAACCCTTTATATTGACCATTTTAATTTGATTTCGGTACTTAAATTCCATATTACGAATCATCACACTTGGAAAGAAACCACCACATTGGGAAAGAACACCACCAAAGAAGAAAAACATAGGGTGTTTTTGAAGCAATAAATTATGAATAAATCAATTGAAACTTGGATTCTATATGGTTTAGAGAGGACCTAATTTCAACATAGGCTAGCATTAAGGTGTTTTTGAAGCAATAAATTATGAACAAATCAATATGAACCTTGGATTGTATATGGTTTAGAGAGGACCCAATTTCAACACAGGCTAGCATACATTGGGCATAATGCACGCTAAAGATTTCCAAATGTATAAAGAGTATAATGATTATATAGACACAAGATTCCTTGAAATTCAAGTAAGAATATGATAAGTGATCATGTCTCCCCGATGGGGGTGCATTTAAGGAAGGGCGATTTAAAAGCCCGCGTGATTGACATGCAAGAACGTCGAGTGGGTGATTGGGAGGCTGACTGCAAAAGTCAAAAATAGGTGACCACCTGTTTAGTGGAGGTGTATGCGTGGCTGCCCCACCATTTATACAATACCAAAGGGTGTTCCTTAACTCATCAATTTAAAGCTAGTAAAGTGGAGGGTATAGAGGTTTAGTCTAACACTCCCCTGGTTTATGCTTTCTGGCAGACAAGTTCTCTCATGGTGGTACCTCAACACAATGCACACATGTTTGGGGTGTTAAATTCAGGAATGAATATGTGTGCCCCAACTCCCACTTGTCTTTCCTATGTCATTTTTCCTTCAAACACTACATCTCACCCGTTATACTCATCGATAGGGAGTTTGCTTATAAGTGTGGGAGTATTATTGTAGGGTGGTGGATTCTCTGTTTTGTGTTTGTGGATACACACTTAGTGCTCATTGAGCCTGATTACAATAGTGGTTTATTGTTTCTCAGGGATTCCCAACCAAGTCTGTTATCCTACTCATATCCATCCTAGTTTCCTTTCATGGGTCATCTTAATTCTTACCTGATTTTCCTTGGTTTTGGCACAAATTTTATTTATTGTAGGTGTCCATGCTTTTCGTTATGTTTGTCCAGAATACACCGACAAGTCCATCCTTCAAACTTGTCATTTTGTTTCTCTTTTCTTCCTCTCAAATCCCTGACTATGCATGCATTTCATTCAGTTTCCTAGTTCTTGTTTGTGAGATGTGGTATCCGGGAACTTTTTCCTTGTGGTTTTGATCACTGGTTAGAATTTCAGGTCTCCAAGCCAGGCTCAAGTCTTCAAACTGGTTGCGTCTAGTATACATATGGTAAAATTGTCTCTAGTCCTCAAACTCTTTGCACCCAAACAATACATGGTCAAATTGGGGTGGTTGGTCTAGGTCTGATTGATTTAGTATATACTTAGTTATTGGTTCACTATCACCCTCATGACGACCTTTTGAAATTTCCTTTCCACTACCATGTCCCTGTATACACCTTTCAAACGTCACCCTTCTCATACAATGGCACCTGGGCTTGGTTGTTTCACTACTATATTAACAACGACTCCTTATAGTTCCTTCTCAATAATCGTACCCTGATACATAACTTTCAAGTATTGCCTCCTTGATACTAAGGAAATTGGGCTTGGGTGGTTTTACAACCTAGGATTGTTCACCCGACTGCTCATATTTTGTGTCGTCAACCCCTACCAAGTCAACCTCTATCAACTCTGCTTATGGCACCACTTTTCTACCAGCCTAGTTGACATGGAGGAGCATCTGGTGCTTCTTCCTTTCGACGTCAACATATTTTTGGATGGCATTATGTGCCTTATCATTTCGATGCAGTCCCTCTTGAGTTTAGAATTAAAATTCTTCAACTGGAAGCTAAAGAATTTGGGGACCAGGCTTATCATTTAGACTCAGAAATTACTGATTCAACATTTAGATGGATTCCTAATATGGGTAAATTCCAGAAAAGAAGACTTCACTTCCTACACTTAGTAGCTCTACATATGCAATTGGACACCTTGTTGCATATGGTCAGACGTGACAAGAAATTCAATCACTATCAACTATTTTTAGTATAGGAGGAGATCAAAAGGATTCTCTAGGACATAAGATACAAATTAAATGATTTAGACTCTAGGATGACCCAGGTGGAACATTATGTGGCCTCTGACTTAGACTCTGGCTCCTATTGACAACCTTTCACTCCAACTCTCATCAACACACCAACAAAAGACATTGCTCAAAGAAACTTTAATAAAGTCTCTAGTTATTTTCCTAGATTGGTATTGCTACTCTTGGTCTATTCTGGTCTATGTTTTATTTTCTCTCCACTCTGAAGTCACGATGATTTTTATGGTATATCAGACTATAGATGTTTATGATTTTTTCTGTTGTGAAGCCCACAATATCCATTACATGGAATTTTTGAAGGACTATCTAATTATACACTACTTTTCACTTCCTTTTTTGCTAGATATAGACCACTGGGAACAAGTGTTAGACAATGTATTTTCTTGTAAGTCCACTCACAATTTTTTGGAACAACTTTGTCATTTATATAAACTTAGTTTTTTCATAATATAAATATTACTATCTAACTTAAAAAAAAAAATAAGTGATCATGTCAAATACTTTTATCATGCATATATTATTAGCTATTTTGGAAAATTATCACAGTGACTAATTTTTTTATTATAGATATATTATTATTTAATTTGAAAAATTATATGAATATGATTATTAAAAGATAAAAAATAATATTTTAATTTTTTTTTTTAATTTATATTTTTAAATTTTAAATGTAATTAACTAAATAAAGATCAGTTGCATTGTAATTATTTTTTTTACCTATTTTTTTAAACTAAATTTATTCAGTTATTTTAATTTCATAATTTTTATAAAAAAAATAACACTTTAATTATTTAATAATATTTAAAAAACAAACTGAAATTTGCCTCACCAATGCATATGCGCTTGCTTTGAGGAACCACGCTTGCTTTTAGGAACCAATGTATATAAGCTTCCTAATTCAACATAAATTTATTATTTAAAAGATAAAATATGGATGAATGAAGATAAATAAGACATATTTAATTTTCAAAATTTCAACTATAAATTAATTTACTATAATAACATTTAACGAACTTTATTACTTAAAAAATTAATCAAAATTAATTAATCAAATTTAATAAAAAATAATTCATCAAAATTAAATGAATTTCCATAATTAATTTAGCGTACAATTTATTTGTGTATATCTTTATGGAAAATAAAAAAAAACATAATACATGAATTAGCTATTCTATCAACTTGTGCACATATTAAATTTATAAAAAATGCATGCACATAAGTTTTTCTTGGAATATAACTCTGTTGATGGGCCAAAATATACGTCAATAGTAAGGGCATCTCACTAGTGTGAAGTCTCAATTAGATCTCACACTATTTGGGATAGAAACCCCATCTGGTATGTAGGCTCGACTACCACCATGTGTGTTTTACTCTTAGTTGTCAAATGTAAAGAAGTTAGCATGAAATTGAATAGGAAATGCCTAGAGAATGAGGATGAAATCAACCCACAATTAACAAACCAACGGAGAAATGTACACTAACCTAATAGCAAAATAATAAGAAAAGTATGCCTCATGAGGAATTAGTTAGTTAAGTCTACCATCTGAGACGTACAAGCAAGAAAGTACTAGAGGGCAACTGCAAATTAGTTCACAATTAGTTACAAGCATTAGAGTGGAATAAGAAAGCAAATATTCAAATGAAACATATAAGCAATAGCCATGAATTAGTTCATCAACATAAAGCTAATATGAAAGAACACATTCTTACTTGATTGGAGTATCAGTTATCCATTATGATCGAAAGAGGATTGCATGGGAATTTATGACAAAAACATGAAGAACTTCACATTAATTATTCTTCAAATCCAAGTACAACTACCACGATCCCATCAAAATCCAATAGTGGAATGAGGGCTTTTCATATCACCTCCAAGAAAAAACCTTAGCCTCACTACCACTTAGCTCACAAGCTACCAAGAGCAAGACTCAAGAGTGCTTTCAGTTCCTCAAGCACAAACAACTATCTCAATGTTAGTAGAGCTCTAGTGCTAAAATTCCCTCTCAATAAGTAATGAATATACATTTGTAGAAAGGGGGAAGGGTGGAATTTCACCTTCCCTATGACTCCTCAAATCCCCTATGACTTATTTGACTTCTCAATGACTCTTTTACTTTTAATAACTTTTACAATCATATGTACCTTTACATGATCTTGGTATTTCATATTTTATGTAAAGACAATATTCACAATATTACAGGGGGGAATTATAATGAATCAACCTTTAGGACACTTCTTTGTGGAAGATGAATGAAGTCACAGTTGCACTTGTTTCCCCTTGAATTTGAATGAGCCTCAAGGTATCTGCTCAAATTTCTTAACTTAATAGCTCTGACCCAATTCTGTCATCTATGTTTCCAATGGGAAAATAATGAATTTGTTGGCTGATCAGGTTACACTATGGCATCATGCCAAAAATCCAAGATGGAACCTTTTCTCAAGATTCTACAATTGACCAAATTGAATTTCAATCCATCTTGGATAATTACTAGGATGTACCTTTGCAAAATTAAGAACTTGATGCTCAGACTTTGATTGCTTACTTTCATCTTTAATTGACTCAAAATATTCTATAAGATCTACCCCAACAATTATCCTAATTAATTTTTGTAGCACCAATCCAAGGTTGTCATGGAATAGATCTTCCATATACTTTTGTTGTGCAAACAATCTAACCTCAAGACTATTATATCTAACTTCTAGATAAGCATCACCACAATTTCCCATGTTTTCATTCCATAAATAAGTAAGTTGTGCTTCAAAAGGTTTCAAGTTTATTATATGATTTGAAAAATCCAATGTTTATAGTCCTAGTGTTGGTTGTAGTTATCCTGGCCATCTTGTGAGAAGAATGCAAGAATTAAATTGTTAATCAAAGCACCTATTCCAAAACCTATTGGTCCATAAAAGGAAAATTTTGGATCAATAACTTTATTTGAATTGCTTGTTACCATAATGGATCCAATATGTAAGTCTCCATAAATAAGTATTTGTGTCCTCTCACAAAACAAGCAATTGCATACTTGAGTTCAGTCTAAAATAGAAAACATTACTTCAATTTCAATTCAACACTTTCCATCTTCAATTGATTATCCTCTTGTACAACCTTATCATCTTCATCAAGATATGGATAATTTCAATAGTTGTTTGATGCTAACATATATGGATTTGAAAATATGACCTATTTGGTGAGCCTACACATCTCTACGTTGATATAGAATCAAACAACTTTAGCCCTGTGCTATATTGTAGAAAGATATAAAAGAGAATGTGGAAAATAATATTTTTTTTCCTAACATATGCTCTTCCAAAGGTGGGTACGCAGCACCATCTATTAGGGCTTTACGTAAAATGATGTGTGGGGTTCCAAGTAACATATAACATATAGAGCCATACCATGGTAAAAGTAACAAACTTTTGGAATATGTTCTACGAAAAATTTACCATACTTTTTCAAAGTTAACTTCAAAAAATACATGTTCCTTTGTCATTGACTATGACTCCCTTACATAGCGAATATATGGGACAACCTTTAAGATACATCTTTGAGCACACAACTAATAGCTATGCATGGTGCTCTTCTCACTTTACTTCATTGATCCTTTAGTAACCTGCTTTGAACTTCGTCAATTGAACATTTATTTGTCGGGGAATGTGGAGTAGCCCTTTATTTCAAGTATTGACCCTCCCTTGATATTTGACACAGAATTGAAAACAAAGCTACTTTAGATACCTTGTTAATGTTTCCACTTCCCATAAAATGCAATGTCCACTTTATTCCCATATTATAACTATGGAACAATATTTACACTCTTTGAAGAAAACTGTAGATGGGTAATTTATATTTCTAGCTTGGTGCACAAAATACATCGTCGAAAGCCATTGGAGCCAAACAAATAAATTGATTGAAAGGGTTGAGAAAAATGTTTTAAATGTTTCGTTTGAAAGAAAATTTATTGGTCTAAAGGATATGTAAGCTTCGTTGAACCATCGTGCATTTATTCATATGTGTTGGATTATTCATTAAATGTATGCCATCTTCTTGATATTATATTACATTAAAATCCCTAGAGTTTCATCATAATAGTAGCTTAGTTTGTTGTTGTATTAGTATCCTGATGATTCATCATAAAAATAATTGGAATTTGTTTCTCCACCTCCAAATGTATCACTATTAGAGATGTTTTTTTTATTGTGGTTCCTTTCCACAAAATCACATGTTAAGGCATGTATGGTAATGGAATCATAGTGGAAATACAATATCACAATGAATTTAATAGCTTATTCTTCTTGCATATCTCATAAAAACTCTTTACAATCTACCACGATGGCTTCGACCTTTGTTTACACAATACATGAGAAACAAGTGGCTTAGATTTAGCCCAAGAAGGATATTTACCATAAATCATTGGAGATAAATGCCCAATGAATCTAAATAGTTTTGTTCACTAATGGAAAACCTTTTATTGCCTAAATTTTGTTACAACTTTTGTTGAGGAGTCTTCAAATAATATTATACTTCCGTTATCTTTCACTTCACCTAGTTCATATCCCATATCGTATACCATAGGAGTCCTCAAATATGCTACTAATACCCTTGCATCTCCTTCCTGCTACAATATACACTTCACATAGTGTGTGCATGCTTCAAATAGGTTTAAGGTTACATATGCTAGAGCATTAAATACAAGATTTCCTAATAGAGATGAACAAGACCTTGTTTAACATGTTGATGAGCGATCTTGTCTTGAGACAAATGAAGTTAAAAAATTCTCCTTATTGTCCCAAACTTTCCATGAATTATGAGGCATAAACATATGCAAGATATTTGATAACCTCTTCAGTAGCTTCCATAGGAATAATGACTTCCTTATTTTTGTTCCTTTTGTGTTCTAGATCACTTAGAGACATCAAACCAATAGAGCTGACTCTAAGAAAACATCATGGTACTATTGGATCTTTTATCAATCCAAGCTTATCCATGGGATCACTATCTTTTACAAATGGTGTGAGGAATAAGAACATACTTGTGAGTATACACAACTAAAGTGTAAGGGCCATGATCAACCTTTATTAATCTAGTTTTCTTGTCAATCTCATAATTAACCTTGCTTCACTTTCAGAAGTCCATTCCAACCTTCAACTTGCACTATTGTTTGAGGGTTCATGCTATTGATTTCGTTATGGACATAAGTTGATGGGGAACAACATTTTAATTGCAAGAAAATACATTCTCCTCCCCTCATCACATTGTAACTCTATATAACTTCCTTTGGTTTTCCATCTCTAAACCAAGAAACTTCCACCCCTCCTCTAGGAACACTATTTGGAAAAGCAAAAAGAAAAGGCTATAGGTTTGGTAAAACTATATGGATTTGAAAGGATCTTCTTGTGTTTTTAAATGACTTACGCTAACTGAGGAACATAATTCCTTTTCAAGGATGTAAAAATGATTGATTTAGTGTGTATTTGTCAACACCATTGTTAAAATAAACTCCAGTATGGTTAAAGCCATGTAGATCCCTGCTGCTAGTATGGAGAATATAAAGTCTCTCGCCTATAGCGTTAAGAACAATTAGAGTCAATCCAGTGCGAGGTTTTATCTTTCTAGGGATATTTGCAATAAGGATATGTTGTCATTGAATCACTGGTGGACCATGATGTATCTTCGAATCTCCCTGACCTAGTGATATCATCTTTCCATTAAGAAATGATTCTAATGGTGATAACCCTTATGGTCTGATTACAACCTTGCTCAAACCATAGACACATAAAGACACACATAAGTATAGTCTTGACATTGTCTTGGAAAGAAAATTCCCTTCACATATACAAACATAAATAGAGGAGAAATGTTGAAAAATCCTTTGCAAAATTTATGGAATCCAAAGGCTATAAATCCTATCATATTTATAAAATCCGAATGATGATGAAACAAGGAAGGAAGGCATATAGAATGTGTCTCATGAAATTATACACAACCACACTCTGATGATAACTAGGTCATTAAAGGGTTTTGACCATTTCAGGCCACAAGGATATCCTTAAAACCTTAAAAAGCAAAGGAGGGACCCAAAATTAAGTATACATGTTAATAAGTGTGGATTGAGTAGAAAGTTTGAAAGGAAATATAAATGCAAAATATGTTTCCTACACTAGTTAATTAAAGAATAATGTGCAAAAAAACATAAATAATAAATGAAATAAATAAAACTTCATTATATAATAATTTTATGGGAAAATTTCTTTCAAAAGAAAATTCTTACACTTTAAATTATGTTTAATGTATTATTCAACAACTAAATGGTTAAAATATAGTACAAAATATATTTTCTCTCAACAAGAGTCTTCAACAACTACATAAATTTAGCAAATTGTACATTAAAACATAATTTTGGAAACATAATTGTACATTAAATCATAATTTTGGAAACATAATTGTATGTTAAAACTCATATGCATTATTTTCCTCCAACCCTGAGACTCAATAAATAGGCATACAAAAACCATAAATATTTGTTTTTTTCCAATTCTACATGTTGAAAACCGCAAATAATTAATTGGAAAATAATTGTTATTTAGGATTCATTGTATGCCAGTGATATGCATTTATTCCATGCCACTACTCAACATTCACTACCTACTCCACTATAGGACTGGAAGGTATATGACACACCTATCCGAACATTCTCCATCCTTTCGTATATCATCCCAGAATATGTGGTGATCAATATGGCTCACCAATTAAATACCCAAAATATTTTGGAATATAAATAAATCCATATATATATATATATATGAAATAATAGTATCAGATTAAAAATGAGAGCCATGCATATGCCTAAGTGGGAGTGCCCTTTCATTAAGAGCCATGTCATTTTATTAGGAGTGTCTCTTTACTAATTATTAACTATTAATTAGTGATATTTATATTTATTATAGTGCCTTCCCCTTTAGAAATGAGCTTTCTTCAATGAATATTTATGGAAGGGATTGATGTCTTTTTTCTCTAGGTTGTAATGTCTTAGCATCATTCTCTATTTGTGGAGCTGTCATAGTTGATGATATGGGATGGTATGAACCTACAAGTGCTGATTAAGATTGTTGAACTGTAAAAGGAGTTAACTATTGTAGTATACCTATATGAGGTACAAAGGGAGGTGCCCATGGGAATAATGTAATAATGGGCAATACTTAATAAATAAAGTGGTTAACCCACATTATGTAAGGGACCACAAGTAGTTAGGGAATAATGTCATAAGCCCATTGTAATGGATGTATGGTATTGAGAGACCTATGGTAATTACCCATGGTATTGTATGTATGAAGCCTATATAGAGGCTAGAGACTCTCCATTAAGAGATATCAAGTATTGTTTTGTATTGACAAGCGATGGCTTGTGGAGTGATTTCCTTCCTTAAGGAGTAATTGTATGGTGTTACCTTGCCTCAAGGGTTTTGATATTAATAAAGATCTGAAGTTTTGTTATCTATTGTGTTATAGTTTGGCTTGGTCTTGATATTTCTTGGGAATGTTTTCCACTTTCATATCTTTTCAGGTTAGATCTACTACAAGTGGTATCAAAGAACTTTCTTGGGCGAAGAGGGGAAGCATTTATTTTTTCTTTTTTTGCAAGATTTTTTGGGCGTCGTGTTTGCATGTCAGGTTTGAAAATTTTGGGGAAAAATTTGCAAAAAAAAATCCAATATGGATTCTTTGCGGAAAAATACCCAAATTCAAAAACAAATTGGCTGAATCGGAGCCCATATGGGGGAGATATCTATGATTTAAAATTAGTTGTGTTGCAGAATGTTTTGTGAGGACAATTCGTGAACGACGACCCTCTAGTCAATATTTGTAGTTTATTTTGAAGAATGTAAGAAAATAGATTACATATTTGAGTTCCTCGTGGAAAATCACTAAATTAAAAAAAAACATCGGCCGAATCGGAGCCTGGATGAGGGAGATATCGCTGATTTAAAATCAGCTATTTTTTCAGAAGTTTTTGTGATGACGGGATAGTTGCAGTGCAGATTTGAGTTTCTAGAGGCCGAGATCGAGATTTCAAAAAGATGGAAAGATGCAGAATGGCCATTCCATTTCTAAAAATACAGTATAATAAGGATTCTGAGCCATATTGACCAAGTTATGTCCATTTTAAAATTTTCGCCAAAGTGAGTGATTTTCTTCAAAACCCTTACTCTATTTTTTAAGGGTTCTAGCAAGATGTTTTTCACTGGAAAAGATAATGGTCCTACTATTGAAGAATTCATAAAAGATTGTAAGTCAACATGGCCTACAGTTTGGAAAAATCTAGCATGACTTAATATTAAAGATGAAGCAACCATATGGTGGGACTCATTAGACAATAAAACATTGGTAAGCCTTCTTGATGAAGAATCTGAAAAAGTCCTTTTGGACAAATGGTCTCACGATAGAAAACATGATAATGAGAAACATAAGCAGTTATTTTATGCTAGTATCTACTTATTACAGGTTCATGGATATATTTATAAAGAGAAGATCATTTTGTCTATCAATCCTAGTTGTAAGCATAATTTTTTTAATATTCATTTGACTAAAATATTGCAAGTCCCAAAAAACAAATGGAGCACACACATGTTGATAATGAGGAGGTACAAGTTTATAAAGATTTGAATATTTCCATGGATAAGTATGTGTTGCATTATGTTTTTTATGCTTTAGATATGGTTGATGTTGATATTATTTTGGGATACCCTTGGATGGAATCCATTGGTACTGTCAATATTAATGTGTAGAAGAAATTCCTGAAAATCTGGTATAAAAAGAAGAAAAACACATTGCAGGATATTTCCATCAGTCAATATGTAGAGTCCAAGGAGGCCAAAGCAGAAAACGTTGCAGGTACCTACACATCAGATGAGGAGTCGGTGGTGGAAGTAATAATTGAAGACAAGAAACAAAAGCATGTGCCACAAAAGGAACCTGATAGCACTCAAGCTCCATCAGTTGCCAAATTGAAGAAAGATACACCTTCAACATATCACCACCTACACCACCCATTCAGGCAATAACAAGCAAGGGGGTAAGGAATTAGCAACAAGGACAACAATCCCATGATGACACATAGAGACATACGAAAAACCACCCACAACACATGGATGCAGAGGAACCACCAGAAACAACTTCCATCTCAAGAGATTGAGGCACCAACTAGATCGAGTGTTCACCTTTCTCTAGGGTGTCTAGATGCACGTGCATGGTACCAGTGGACTACTCTTTTGAGTAGATCTTATTATTTGTGTTCTTCTTATGTTTCAAGGATGAAACATGTTTAAGGGAGGTGGAATGTAGTATACCTAGGGGGAGTAATATGGGGTACAGAGGGAGGTACCCATGGGAATAATGTAATAATGTCATGTAATAATGGGCAATACTTAATAAATAAAGTGGTTAAATCACATTATGTACAGGACCACAAGTAGTTAGGGAATAATGTGATAAGCCTGTTGTAATGGATGTATGGTACTGGGAGACCCATGGTAATTACCCATGGTATTGTATGTATGAAGCCTATATAGAGGCTAGAGACTCCCCATTGAGAGATGTCAGGTATTGTTTTGTATTGAAAAGCGATGGATTGTGGAGTGATCTCCTTCCTTAAGGAGTAATTGTATGGTGTTACCCTACCTCAAGGGTTTTGATGGTAATAAAAATATGAAGTTTTGTTATATATTGTGTTGTAGTTTGGATCGGTCTTGATATTTCTTGGGAATATTCTCCACTTCATATATTTGTAGGTCAGATCTACTACAACCATCCTATTTATATGATTTGTGGAATGTTATGCTTATACAATAACCAAGATGAATTATTATCATGGTGATACTTGTGTCCATATTGTTCGAAAGATAAGTTAATTGTTTATGTCATGAATGATGTTTGATACACTGATTGGTTAAGATAAATGCTCTTATGGTTGGAATGTCAATAAGGTGTCATTGTGACATGATTTTCCCTTATAATGCTTCTAACATTTTCTTGGTTTACATTCGGTATTATTTCTCCTTCATGCCTTAACATTACCCACTTTATTGCTAAATTTTCCCTAGTAAGTACACTCAAATTGTTTATCGTTTGTACTCCAACATTTGAGAAAGGATTTATTTAAGTTGGATCAATATCTTCTTCAATCATTATATTACTTGGATCTATAATTTCTCTCTTCTCCTCAAGTTGGATTTTTACACTTGAATATTTTGATGCTTCCTTATTGATAAATTGTTGAACTTGTTTTAAACAACTTATTATCAATCATAATCTTACTAATTTATGTAAGTGATTTTTTCATTTGATCCTTTAGGAAATAAATTTCCTCATTTTATGGTTTATCAAATTTATTTTTAGTGTCTAGAATATGAATTTTCTCATTATTAAATTCATTATTGTTCCAACGACCATTGATTAAGGTTCCTTATGCCAGAAGTATCTTCATCCTTTTATAATAATTTCTTCCTCGAATTTCTATTATCTTGTTCCAACTTCTAAATGCATTGTGTTGGGATTATGATTATACTAGGAAGGGGGTCAGATGATGAATTAGTATAGTGTTAGATTTTAAATTATTAAAATATAAAGCGATTTAAACCATTCAAAACAACAATCATATAGGAAACACATAAGAACACCATATTTACATGGAAACCATTAAAGGAAGAAACCCATGAAACTTACATCTAAATATTTTTCTAGGCACCGACCTACTATTAAATTCAATTTACTATCACCTACCAAAAGGATACACACATCCCTTGAGATTTATAGGCACCAACCTGAAGGACACATTAATCCCCTAATTTCAGCCACCAATATGAATAAGATACCTATCATATGAGATTTACAGGTACCAACCTAAAGGAGACACCAGTTAGCTGAGATTTGTAGGCACCTACTTAAAAGAGACAACAATCCCCTAACTTATAGGAACTAACGTAAAGGAGGCACTGATCCCCTGATTTACATGCACCAACCTGAAGGATACATTGATCCCTTAATATTTACAAGCACCAATTTGAAGGATAATTCAATCACCTGATTTATTGGCACTAACCTTATAGGCATATTAGATCCCTCTTTCATAACATTTTCAAACTCAAATCATAGGAATTCCTTTTAAAATCACTCATACAAACTCCTTAATTTCTAATTTTACTCTGACCTCTTTACCTACAGTAGTAATCTACTTTTTCATTTTTAATTCACTTATCTCTATACAATTCTACACATCATTGCTCTATTATTCTCTTTGTTGGCCCATATCTTACACTAATCATCCTTCTCCTCAACATTGTGCACATACACATAGTGTACATCCTACACATACAACCACAAACGACATACCACACCATCCAATACATGCATTCACATCGTACATACAACACATACACCTACACCTAGTGTACAACACAACACAATACATACATTCACCCATGCCTAATGTACAATACAACAAAATACATACTCCTACGTTCGGTGTATGACACAACACAACACGTATACATGCATGATGTACATCATAAGACATACATCCACACACAACACGTGACATCACAAAATACATACACATACATTTGATATACAACACAACTCATACATCTATACTTGATGTAAAATGCCACAAAATGCATGTACCCATACATAGTACAACACAACATGTATGCATGTCACGCCACCACAACTATACAATACACATACATAGTACCAAATGCCCACAACACAACATGTATGATATGCACTCAATACCACATGTACACTAGTACCATATGTACAACACGTACATAGTACCACTTGTACAAAGCACCACTAGCACAACGTGTGCACAACTTCGCATATACACGGTGCCACCTACACAATGTGTAGACAACGCCACATGTACACTACACCATTTGTACAACATGTATACAATACTACATGTACATAGTACCACATGCATGACATGCACGTGACAACACATGTACATAGCACTGCATATCCAACATGTACATCGCATCATTTGTACATAGCACCGCATATCCAACATGCATAAAGCACCATATGCACACAACACCACATATACATTATGCACACAATACAATATATACACAACACCACATATCTAACATGTACATAGCACCATCTATACCCAACACTACATATTCTCAACACTTTTTGTACCATCATGTACATAACATTGTATACACAACATCGCATGCACACAATCTCACAGATGCAACACATACGACATATACAACATATGCACAACAATAGTACCACACATCCAAAACCACACTATCCATACCAAGAAACCTTGCTTCTAGTGTCTTATCCATACTTGTCCCAACATGCCGCAAACAACATTGCTTCATTTCGCAGATGTATCCTTCCATATTACTCGTCATAACATAAACATAGGCATAATGCAAGCATATAGTATCAATTCATAACTGCATTATATTGATCTCATATATTTGTCATGACTACTCTTCCAACTTGATTTCTCATTAAGCAAGAATCTCTTCAGGCCATTCGCCTACATAAGAAATCATTCCTCCACAAGAACAATACCTGACAACCCTATTGGACAGTGACATATATACATACATACATACATACACATATACACATATAAACATCAGCATAATCATGATCACAACATAATTACTAGATGTCAAGGTCAAGGTTTAAAAGAACTTCTTTTAGTTAGTTAACACATGCACAACATTAAGAATAGTCGTTCCCCAATAGCCAAGGAATTTGATGCCTAAGATTACCATTTCCTGTTACCTTTCTCATGACTATAATGCCAACTCCCATCTACACCAATGGACCCAACCAGTCCAACCGACTGTCATAGTCTTTCGGTATTTTGCAGTTGTTGCACTAGATTTGTGATTTTGAGTGTGTCTAGCTTATGGCTATGCCACTTTGTTTGTGGTGTCGTATTGTTATTGGTTTGCCATGGTTTTGTTCTT
>Ga0115854_10094_pt1 | contig 18079 bp, 23 predicted proteins | sample InSIn2SAF170_FD_83868 | JGI IMG/M metagenome (GOLD analysis project Ga0115854, IMG submission 83868)
ACTCCAACTAAAGGAATCATTTTGTTTCATTTTATTTTAATTAACTTAGTTGTTGAAAAATAGAGGGGGACTGTTAATATTTTCACTATGTATAAATACCCATATCTAACTATGAGAAAGGGGGATTCGAATCTAGGAGAAGAGGCAAAATAATATAGGATCTTATAGCCTATTTGTAGAGGGAGTTGAGCACTCATTTGCACTATTGTAGTGGGATCCGAGCCTTTCTATGAATATAAGGAATCAAGTTTACTAGCAACAAGGGATATGCACTATTGTAATCTTCTGAGGTTTATGTAACTTGATTCATATTCATAATAAGATTTATTTCCATAATTGTTTGCATGGCACTATTGTTTTCATCAGTTATTGTAAATAAATTATTTATCTTTCAAATACATTTATTGTGTATGAGTGGATTAGTTGACTTTAGCACTATTGTTAAATTTTACCTGTTAGCTCATTTAAAATCTGACCAAGCTATCTTGTAAGATTAATCAAAAATGCGTCTTGAAAACTGAAAATTGTATAAGAACAAACCTTATTTCTTTAGGTTGGCTAGCTATCTAACAATTTAAATTTATAAATATCCTGCTTTTCTATATGTCATTTCATTAGAACTATTTCAGTATTATGGCATGAATCTTCAGTTTCTTATGCATATGTTTATTATGAGTTGGAGTTATTTACAATTACATGTTTGGTAACTATTTTTTAGGCATTTAGTTGTTTATATCTACTTTAACAAGGATGAGATCTTGTGAACTATTTCCCTGGTCTATTTCCTTTATCTCATTTCAATTCCAACATGCTTCTTTTCCCATTGTTTTAGCTTTCTCTTGATTGAGAGAAAGACTACTCTTTCCTTCCATGAATATAGGTTTAGGTTAGTTTCCTTTTACTTGCACTATATATTTAATGTGTATTTAGATTAAATCTTTCATTCTAGAAGTCCTCTCGTCGAAGAGGGAAAATCCTAGTTGTGGCTTGGCTGAGCCCTAAGTCAGCTTAAGGATTTGCTTCATTTCCCAGAAGGAAGGTTGATCTGATTGCTCTTTATTTGTTGGCAAATAAAAGATAAATTATAAGCCAATAAAGAGATAAAGAGAAGATAACTTGACCCAATTGAACTAGTCAGAAACACCATTCAATGGAAAAGGAATTGCTTTAATTTATCGACCAGATGGTGTCCCTTACATGTTGATGAGTATATTTTTGCCAATCAAAACCTTGGTCTTATTTTGCCTTTATTAACTCTATTACATGAACTTTTAATGCTCGCCTGTTACAAACCCCTCCCACTTAGGGAAACACCGTCCTTGGTGTTAAATGACACTTATGACCAGAAAAGCCATTGAAAAACCAAAACATATTGTTTATGGAGCCTTATAAGTTAGATCGATATAGTATTTACTATGAACTACCTACTGAGAAGCAAACCAATGTGACACACATGACAACATAACAGCCATACTGCTTATTGGAGCTTTATAACATATTTCGTGGCGATATTTGCATCCATATACATATATACATATACCAAATTGCTTTGCCTCAACCAAAAAACAAGGATGTATAGGCAACATCTGATCAACCATCTCCCCTGTAGCTTCATCGGGCCCAAAGTGCTTCCATTGCACCTTATCCTGCTTGATTTCTCGGTTCCGAAGCATGAGCATATTTCTCTACAAAATGCAATAACGTTCTGGCTAGAATTCTCCTTTGGGCTCCACTTACAATCACATAATCAACATCCTTTACATATCTCTTAAGAAATTAAACATGGAAAACATCATGGGCTTTCATTGTCAGAGGCAATGCAAGTCTGTAGGCTGCTAGTCTAATCCTATCAAGGATCTTGAAAGGCCCACAATACCGAGGTTCAAACTTCAGACATGACCCGATCCTCAGGGACCTCTTCTCGGGCTTCATGCACAAGTACACATGCTCTCCAACCTGAAAATCCTTAAATGTCCTGTGCGGTCTGTATAACTCTTTTGTCTATCCCGTGCTACCTTTAGATTTTGTTTAATAACTTGGATTTCCTATTCCATCTCTATCAACATGTCTGGTCATTTCAACACCCTATTCACTGGATCACTCCAACTGATGGGAGTATTATGACTCCACCCATAGAGTTCCTCAAATAAACTCATCTTTAGTGACTCCTGATACCCATTGTTGTAAGAAAACTCAACCAATGGAAGATACTCTTCCCACTTCCGCTACTGATGGATCACATACATTCTCACTATGTCCTTCAAAGTCCTATTGACCTTCTCTTTCTATCCACTTATCTACGGATGATAAGCTATGCTGAAGGCCAAATTTGTACCTGAACCTGCAGAAAACTATTTCTAGAACCTAGAAGTAAACTTAACATCCCTATATGACACAATATTCTTTGATACACCATACAACCTCACTATATATCTAATGAAGTCCTATGCTATGTTACTAGATGAATAACTACTATGAAGTGAACTACCTTAGTTAACTTGTCAACCAAAACCATGATAAAATCATGTTGCCTAGACGTCTTTGACAAACCTATAATGAAATCCATGGAAATGACCTCTTATTTCCACTATGGAATCATAATCACCTATAGTAAACCACTTGGATGCCTATACTATGCCTTTACCTATTGAAAATCCAAACATCTAGCTACAAACTCTACCACTTCCTTTTTCAAATTTGACAAATAGTAAAATTTCTTCATCCTTGTCATTGTTTTCTAATATCCTGGATGACTTGAATACAACTTAACATTAAATTACCACAAGATGAGCTTATTGAGCTTAGTATTGTTTGGCACATAGATCTCTTCCCTAAATCTCACCAAACCATCTGCCGTGAGATGACAATCCACATCTTGTTCACCTGTACACTACTCCTGTAACTCGTACCTAAGCTCCTTGTACCCATCATCCTGTTGTCATGCCTGCAAGATCCGATCCTATAGAAATTTCGCATAAGAACTCATATACATTATGTGATTTACATGTACTCTTCTGCTAAGAGCATCTACGACCCTATTTTCTTTTCCCATACTATACCTAATCTCAAAGTCAGACTCATTGATTGTCACAAACCATCTAGCTTGCCTAAAATTCAAGTTCAATTAATCAAATAAGTATCTCATCCCATTGTGATTACTCATCAATATGAATCACCTGCTAAGAAGATATTGCCTCCACATATTCAAAGCATGGATGATCATTTCCATCTCAAGATCATGTGTCATGTAATTTTCCTCACGCTCATTCAGTTTCCTTGATCCATAGCATACCAACTACCCCTCCTACATAATGACTCCACCAAGTCCTCTTTTGCAAGAATCTTTACAAACCACAAACTCTATATCCAGATCTGCAATCTTTAGAACTAAAGCATTTGTCAACAATTGCTTCAACTACTCAAAACTTGTTGCACATTCCTCTGTCCATCCAAATTTCTTTCCCTTTCTCTGCAATGATGTAATAGGATAATAAACGTGTGAGAAGTTCTTAATGAACCTCCTATAATAGCCTATCAACCCCATGAATGATCGAACCTCATCCACATTTCTAGGAGTTTCCCATTCCATGATAACTCTAATTATTAGGTCCCTATAATACTAGTGATTACCCCATTACTATTTTATTTGTATCCCTTATTAATATTTTGTGCTCATATTGTCCCCATATTGTTATTATTGTGCCCCATAGAATCCCTCTATTGTTATTTTTGTGCCTTTATATTATTATTGTTAGGTCGGTTAGGTTATATTGTGACTCCTTAGACTCCTATATATAGAAAGGAAGTTTTGTCATTTGAATCATCAAAGAATCATTCATTTGTGTAATGTAAAGGAGGTTTCTCCCTCAAAGAGGTTGAATTCTAAGGCATTGATCCACCTTTTCAATATTTTTGTGAGCTAGTTTCATAACATTTGGTATCAGAGCTTTGGATTCTAGGGTTTTGCTGCTCCAAATAGGTCATCGTGGCATTTTCGCTATAACTTTTTTTTTGGGACATTTCAAAAGCCAAAAAAAAAACCATTTGAGACGAGATTGCACTAAATCTCAGATCTGAATTTCAGAGCTTTTCGCACTATATTTACGGAGATATGATCTGAGGAATTTGGTCTTTTTGCAGACTCCTGAATTACATTCCAAACAGGTGACCTGGGGAAAATCGTCATAACATTCTCTCTGAGCATCATATTGAAATTTTGTAAGAAGGTATAGAAAGAGAATGGACTGTAGTTTCGTTTATATATTTCTTAGAGCCAAAGGTTGAAACAGGGACACGTGGCACGTCATACAAGTTCGTTATATTGAACTAGTCTATAATCAGGTCACTGTGGGAGATTTGGCATAACTCTTCCTTGGAGAATCCAATTAGGATTAGACTGGTGGAATTAGAAAGTGGACACAGAGGGCTAACTACATATCACAATTTCAGAAGTAGATGATCTAAAATTACAGAGATACATCAGAGGCAATATCAAGCTCCTACAAAGTTAAAAAAGGTGTGTAGATTTTTTTTAAATTTTTGCTTAAGCTTGGTTTGAAAAATCATTTTGAAGGAATTCAAAGGGCATAGTAGAGAATTATTATCGGTAACTGATGCTCCAAGGAAAGAAAATTCAAACACCTAGTAAGCAACTTGAAAGCTCTAGCATGACTCATGAAGAAGAGGAAGAAATGCTACATGATATATCAAAATTACAAGACCAAGTGCAACAAATTTCACTGTCAAAAAAGCTAACAAAAGATAAGATAGATGGCATGGAATCTAAGATAAAGGGTATGGAAACTAAGATGAATGGCGTGGAAGCTGAGATTTACAATTTGAAGATCGAATTGAAGACAGATTTGACAAATTTTCTACAAGAAATACTTACTAATGGTGAAAGGGTAGTAAAGGAAATTCATGATGCGAACAAAAGAAATGTTAATCATGATTTCATAGACTCTAATGTTGGATCAAAGACCCACCATATTCCAAAAATCGATATGAGGAAGTTTGATGGCAAGATTTCCACAACATGGATATTAAAGATCGAGCAATTTTTCGATCTCAATAATGTGCAAAACACACAAAAGGTACGTATTGCAACTTTATATTTGGAAAAAAATTAGTTTGTATGGTATCAATGGCTTTGCTCTCGTAAACTGTTTATCACTTGAGAAATTTTTATGGAAGAATTGATAGCACATGATGAGGATACAAAAGCAACACTTTTTTTAGGCAATTGATAAGTCTCAAACAAAAGGGTTCAATAATGGAGCACATTGAGGAGTTCCAAAAATTGAACATAAGGGTAAAAATATTCTAGAGGAGCATAGAGTTGATGTGTTCATAGGGACTTTAAAGGATAATATCCAACATGATTTTCACCTTTCGGAACCTGATTCATTAGAGAAGGGATTCAGGTTAGCAAGAAAAATGGAAAGCGAAACTATGGCAACCAGGAAGCATACCACTCACAACTATAAAGATGGAAGTATTGTTGCCCTTAGTCTTCCACAAAATATAAGGTTGACAACACAACAATTGGAAGAAAAAAGAGCAAAAGGGCTTTGTTACGGTTGTGATAGCAAATACACTGAAGGTCATAAGTGTGCTGAGAAGAAATTATTCTACACAGATTGTGAAGAGGAAGAAGAAAAGGAGCAAGAAAGGTCAAAAGAAGAGGATATACTCCAGGAGCAAAGCCTAGATAAAGAAGAAATGAATCCGACCATATCTTGTAATGCATTGGCTAGAATTACCACTTCTCAAACCATCAAGATAGAAGGACAAATCCAGAAGAAAAAGGTAATAGTGTTTATTGATTCGGGAAGTACACACAATTTTATTCATTGTAAGGTAGCAAAAGAATTGAATTGCTTCATATATCCAGCACCATAGTGTCAACTGATGGTTGCAAATGGAGGAAAAATAAATTGCTCCAGAAAGTTCCATAATATCAAGCTATCCATGGGAGAATATTTATTGACTAGCCCAATGCTTTCCATTCCAATGGGAGGTGCTGATGTCGTACTAGGAGTCTGATGGCTACAATCATTGGGTACAATAGCTTTTAATTTTCAAGAACTTTTCATGAAATTTTATGCGGAAGGAAAGGAAGTTGAAATAATGGGTATTGCAGGGAAACCGAGAAAGATAATCAGCTCTAATAGTATGATAAATATTTTAAAAAAGGAACAAAGAGGTGTAATTGCACAATTATGTTCACTAGATGTTTCCACATTGAAGTCATCTATCTCTCTAGATCTCCAAAAAGTCTTGGACAATCATTCCAAGGTGTTTGAGACTCCCTAAAGGTCTCCCACCTATTCCTGATCATGATCATGCTATTCATCTAATTCCAAGAAGTGTTCCTCCAAACATCAAGCCATACAGATATCCCTACGCCCAAAGAGTGAAATTGAATGTATGGTTGCCAAAATGCTAGAGGTTGGTATAATTCAACCTAGCCAAAGTTCTTTCTTTACTCCAGTAGTATTGGTGCACAAAAAGGATGGATCATGGCACATGTGTCCAGATTATAGGGAGCTCAACAAGCTCAATATTAAAGTTAAGTTTCCCATTCCTGTCATTGATGAATTACTGGATGAATTGCATGGATCAATTTACTTCAGTAAGTTGGATCTTCATTCAGGATATCATCAAATCAGAATGAAGACTGAAGACATTATGAAAAAAGCATTTAGAACTCATGAGGGTCATTATGGATTTTTAGTCATGCCTTTTGGCCTTACCAATGCACCCTCTACATTTCAAGGTTTGATGAATTCCATTTTCAAACCCTTCCTTAGAAAATTTGTGTTAGTATTTTTTGATGATATACTAATCTACAGCAAGTCCTGGAAGGATCATGTTGAACATGTTGACAGGGTGCTACAACTATTGGAGGAGAAACAATTATATGCAAAAAGATCCAAATGTTTCTTTGGAGTATAAGAGGTGGAATATCTGGGTCATATTGTATCTCATGAAGGAGTTAAGGTAGACCCTGGAAAAATTAAAGCCATTAAGGAATGGAAAATCCCCACATCCATAAATCATTTGCAAAGATTTCTCGAGTTGACAGGGTATTATCGCAAGTTTGTTAAGAATTATGGGAGAATAGCAGCACCTCTAACAACATTATTGAAGAAAGATGCATTTTCATGGACTCCAGAAGCAACAAAGGCCTTTGAACATCTTAAAGAGGCAATGTGCCAAGACTAGTCTTAGCTACACCGAACTTCACAAAAAGCTTTATTGTGGAATGTGATGCTTCAGGAAATGGAATTGATGTTGTTTTAATGCAAGATGAAAGACCCATTGTTTTTTAAAGTCGTCCAATCAAGGGAAAGTTTTTACATAAAGCTATATATGAGAAGGAAATGTTGGCAATACTACATGCACTTAAGAAATGGCGACCCTACGTAATGGGAAGACACTTCAAGGTAAAAACGGATCATGATAGCCTTAAATATGTTTTAGAAAAAATATTATCCTCTGAAAGCAACAAAAGTTGGTCACAAAGATGTTGGGTTATGACTTTGAAATCATCTACAAAAAAGGGAAGCAAAATGTGGTGGTAGATGCACTCTCAAGAAAGGATGAGGATGTGGAAGCATTGTTGTACGCCATTTCTATTATCCAACCAGATTGGATAAATGAAGCAAGGGAGGAATGGAAGAATGATGAAGAAGTGTGGGCACTTATTCGAAAGTTACAACAAGATTCCAGTACATCTGATACATTTAGCTGGCAAAATGATTCGTTATGGTACAAAGATCGCTTATACCTTTGTAAGAATTCCCAACTCAAGTAAAAAATTCTTATGGAATTGCACACTTCTCCCTTAGGAGGGCACTCGAGATTTTTAAAAACTTACCAAAGGGTTAAGAAGGAATTTTTTTTGGATGGTCTTAAATCGGATATTCAAAAGTTTGTGGTGGAATGTTTGGTTTGCCAACAAAAAAAAGTTGAAACAATTAAGACCCCGGGTCTGTTACAACCTTTATCCATTCCAAACCAATGTTGGGAGGAGGTTTCAATGGATTTTATCATAGGTTTACCCAATTATGAGGGAAAGAGTGTCATCATGGTGGTAGTTGACAGACTTACCAAGTATGCACACTTTTGTGCATTATCACATCCATTTAAATCCAGTATAGTTTCTACTGCATTTATGGAAACAATTCAAAATCTACATGGAAAACCAAAGATTATTGTAAATGATAGGGATCCCATGTTCACTGGAAATTTTTGGACAGAATTATTTTCTTGTCTCAGTACTCACTTAGCGTATAGCTCATCTTATCATCTTCAATCTGATGGACAAACTGACATAGTAAACAAATGTTTGGAAGGATATCCTCGTTTCTTTGTATCTGATAAACAAACACAATGGGTCAAATGGTTGCCTCTTGCTGAATGGTGGTATAACACTTCCTTCCATACAGCAACAAAAATGACCCCATTTATGGCACTTTATGGATATCAGCCACCATCCATCACATCATATTTAAGAGAAAATTCTAAGGTTTAAGAAGTGGAACATCACATCGAGCATCAACAACAAGTCCTCCAACTCTTAAAGGATAACCTCATGCTGGCGCAGAATAAAATGAAACAACAGGCAGATCAACATCGCAACAAAAGAAGTTTTGATGTAGGTGATTGGATATTCCTATGGCTACAACCATATAAACAAATGTCCCTCAAGTACACTAAGAAGGATAATAAATTATCACCAAATTATTATGGTTCGTATAAGGTGTTCCAAAATATTGGTACTATGGCATACAAATTGGGGCTTCCTGTAGCTTCTCGAGTGCACCCAATTTTCCATGTTTCATGTTTAAAGAAGGTTATAGGCGACAAGCTCCCAGTTCAAACAATATTGCCAGAACTTGACAAGGAAGGGAAAATTATATTGGAACCGGAAGCAATCACAAAAACAAGAACTCAGCAGCTACAAAATCGATCAATTTCGAAGTATCTCATCAAGTGGAATAACTTATCTACTGAATATTCCACATGGCAGGATGAGAATTTTATGCAGAAGCATCTAGAACTACTCAAGCGTTGACAACAACAATTTTTTGAAGGAGAGGGGCATGTTAGGTCCCTATAATAATAGTGATTACCCCATTAATATTGTATTTGTATCCCTTATTAATATTGGTGTGCCCATATTGTCCCCATATTATTATTACTATGCCCCATAGAATCCCTCTGTTGTTATTTTTGTGCCTTTATATTATTATTGTTAGGTTAGCTGGGTTATATTGTGACTCCTTAGATTCCTATATATAGAAAGGAGGTTTTGTCATTTGAATCATCAAAGAATCATTCATTTGTGTAATGTAAAGTAGGTTTCCCCCTCGAAGAGGTTGGATTCTAAGGCATTGATCTATCTTTTCTATCTCTTTGTGAGCTGGTTTCATAACACTGATCTTTTTTGAGTCCACTACTATTCCTTCCTTGGATACAACATGCCCCAAGTAATGTACCTCTGTATTAAAGTAATGCATTTACTTATCTTGGCATAAAATTGATTCTCTCTCAATAGTATCAATACTCCAACTAAGTGTTCGACATGCTCTTCCTCATTCTTAGAATATATCAAGATATTATCAATGGATACTATCACAAATTTGTCCAGATAAGGATGCAACACAGCATTCATTAAGCACATAAAAGTAGCTAGAGCATTAGTCAAACCAAATGGAACTATAAAAAACTCATAATTCCCATACCTAGTCTAGAAAATAGTCTTGTAGATGTCCTCTTCTTTGATGCATACTTGATCATATCCTGATGTCAGATCAATCTTTAAGAACACTACTACTCCCTTCAATTGGTCAAACAAGTCATCAATCCTCACTAATGGATACCTGATCTTAATTATCACCTTGTTCAACTGCTTGTAATCAATGCAAAACCTAAGAGTAACATCCTTCTTCTTCACAAACAATAGCGGTTCACCCCATTGTGATACAATTGGCATAATGTATCCCTTCTCAAGAATTTCCTTTAGCTACAACTTCAGTTCAACTAGCTTTGGAGTTCTCATCCTGTAAGGTGTGTTTGGTGTTGGTGCTACACTTGGTAGCAATTCAATAGAAAATTTCATTTCTCTATGAGGCGAAAACTCTAAAATCTTTCTGGGGATTACATCCTGAAGTCGCTATGAAATTTTGTACCCATCAAGAACTATGCATCCTCAACATCCTTACCTTTATTACTAGAAATATGCACTACAAAATATGCACACCCTTTCCTATGACTACACTTTACCTTCGTAGTTGTAACCATTCTAACTGATGTATCCTTCTTATTACCTTGCAAGGTTCTATGTTCTCCATTTTCATCCAAGCACTCAATATACTTCTCATAATAATCCACCTTAGTCTTATGAAGAGACAACCAATCCATACCTAGCAGCATATTGTACTAACCCAATGAAAGTACATTTAGATGCGTTGATGTAGGCATACCATTCAACTCAAATACACAATCTTTTACCCAATGATGAACTCTCTTCTTAGTAACTATAGCCAACTACACTAACTTACAACCTGTAACCTATAACTACACCTGTAACATGTAACCGACACTTATAACTTGTAACCTACAAACTTGTAAACAACCTATAAACAACCAAACGTGGAATCCTATAACCTACAAAGCTATAAACAACATGTAAACAACCAAACCTACAAACCTACAAACTTGTAAAAAAACCTGTAAACAACCAAACATGCAAACCTATAAACAACTCGTAAATAACAAAACTTGAAAACTTGCAAACCTGCAACCTGTAAACAACCAAACATGAAAACCTATAAACCTATAACTTGTAAATAACCAAATGTGTAAACCTGAGGTCTTGTTTGATTCGGTTTCCATTTACCTTTATTCTTGTCTTTCCCTTTCCAAACCATCTTATTCTTCATCTTATGCTTTGATTTCTCATAACAATACTTCAACTTTCCAATGACTTCTTCAAGTGACCAAGGCTCATCATACTCAATCCAATCTCTAAATGATAATGGTAATCCATTGAAAAATCTCTGAACTTTGGCCTTCTCATCCTTAAGATATGACACATACCTACATAACTCCAAGAACTTGGTCATACACTCTTCATCTATCATCGATCCCATCTTTACTTCATAGGACTCCTTGTCCTTACTATCATAGTACCTCTCTGAAAAATATTTCTTCCTGGAAAGTCTCTTGAATTCACGCCAACTCAACTCCTTTGTCCTAATGTCTCTAACCCGTTTCAAATATTGCCACTAGATGTATGCTTTCCCTTTCAGGCCAAAGATAGTTATTTTAGCCTTCATATTCTCTGTGTAATCATGCAACTCAAAGAATTTCTTCATCCCAAGAAACCTTGTTTCTCCATCTTCCTATTTATTCAAATCTCCACCAAAGGTAGGTGGCTTAGATTTCTTGAAATCATTTGGAAAAATACTGTGTCATTCCTCCTATAAGGATGATAATGATGATGACCATGGTACCTGTTAGAACTAGAACTATGGTAGAACCTGTGTCCATCACCTATCATATGTTTCTAAACATGTGTCCATCACCTCTCCTATCCGACATATCCAAGAACCTGCCATCTCTAATCGTTTCATCCTTATCTGACCTATGCCCATCATGAGACCTATCACCATATTCCCCATTAGTCCCATCCTCTTGTCCATAACTGACACATGGATATCAATGTCTTTGCAAATTTGATAATATTTGAAGGATAACTACATTTACTTCTCCTTGTTTCTCTTATCCCTTGGAAATTCTTTCCTATGATTGAATGATCCTATCATTATCTGCCTTACAACTCCTTATTTCTTCCTTCAAACTTCTCAATGTTTCTACTATTTGTAAGGGGAGTCTTGTGAATTGTAGTCTACCATATTGCTAGTCAGCTTTCTCTTCTTCTTCTTGAAAGTATATCATGTTAGCTAAACCAAAATATAAACATAACGAACATACCTCAATAAAGCTCAGGGTAGGATATATTGTCTTCAAGATAAACTAGATTAGCATTATACATGTATAGTCATAATCATAACAATATATCAACATCATCTCAATCATTACATAACTACTATGCATGAAAATACTAGCTGCACACCATGACCTTATGCACGAAAACCATGCCCATAACAATACATATTGTTTTGGGAAGTTTTTGTGTGTATGGATAAATGCCTAAACCCCTAGACTAGTAGCTAAGTCTAGAAAAATAGTGCAAAGAATTCTCTACTTTTTCTAAAACCAATAGATTAAATAAGATAGTAAAGAAGCCTACCTGAAGTTTTTGCTTACTCGTTATCTCCCTTGATCAATTTATGTCGCTCCTTTCCATACTTAATCTACTTGAAAAGTACCTGCACACAGACAGAAGACAAAAACTGATCAAAGCATATGATAATGATCTATTGATTAAACATAAAATGGAATCAAGTGCATAATACACGTGATCCAGTGATCTTTTGCTTATAGATGTATTAAAGAATTACATGTGAAAATTGTAGCTACCATGGAAATCTAATGTGCCCATGAGAAAAGAAGAAGAAACACATAAAAGCATGAAAGAAGACAACAAGACTTGATAATGGAGTTTGTCCAACTCGTACTGTCTCTAGGCCCTGCTCGATCAATGGGGAGGCCTACATTCATTAAATGGAATGGAAGAGGAGACTACAATCATCAGTTACATAAAAAAGAGTCTTATACTTCCATTCTAAAAAATGGCTAAGAAATGGAGAACTCAGATGGAGAAATTGATAGCACCACTGTGTCCATGGCATCGAGAGGGGCTGAAAACATATATGATTTATCCAATTCAGACAAAATGCATTTTCGTCCCTCCTGCATTGCTTCTGCCTTGAGCTACGTGCCAAAAATCCTCTCCCCCTCCACTTTCTGTGTGTATTGGGTTTTATATCATTTTTTTGTTACAATTTCCACTTAAATCAGGGTTGTTCGATTATAATAGAATGGTGTTCTAATGGGGGATCAGTTGGACACGATGAATCTGACCTTTCTTAACAACAAACCTCGAAATAGCCATTTTTTGGTTGAAACACAAATACACATGGAGACATTGAAAAACCAAAAACCCTGGACTTCAAAATATATGAAATTGGGCTTATAAACCCATTGGGTCTAGTCCACATATCACAATTGCATATCACTTGTTCAATGGTTCTTGTCGAGGGGATTCGCCGATCGTCAATATCGTCAATCGTTGATCATCGATATCGTTGATATTGGCGTATCGCCATCATCCCTATCGCATCGACATATCGCATCGCTACGGCCCAAGGTTCCTGGTCTTGAACCTTGGGTTGTGCCGACCTGATCCAACAATCTGATTGCTCCATCACTAAAATTGCACGTTGCCTGCCTTAAGTCGCTGATTGCTTGCCCTCGATTGCAATTATTTGGAGATCGCTAATTGGGGGTTCCTCCTGCCGACCTTTAATCCACCCTTTTGACTCCTCTGATTGTAATTTGTCCTATAAGGCTTAAAACCTATTTTTTAGAGAAAATGCCTCCTTGTTCAAAGGAACAAAGGCAGAGTATTTTGGCGATAACTTCATCATCTAAACTTGGATTGGAGAGCCATTCACACTGTTGGAATCAGAGCCACGATAACTTAGATCTGATGTCAAGATACTTGCCTTTATACCACTTTAAATTTTGAGCTTTTCCATGCCATTGTGTCTAAAGATCCACTTGAATCAATTCTCCCCATTGAGGAGCTTTTGGACAGCCAAAAGCTTTTACATTTAGCACGTTATCTCAATCCACACTTTCAATCTCCTGCACAAAAAACTAGTACATCGTTTGCAATCATGCACACCACACACGACTCAACAACCCATCTTTGCCAAGAGTTCATAGCACACAATCATTGGCCAAGGATTACATAAAAAGTAATTAATTCCTCAAATACTAATAAGGAAAGGCCAAACTATCATCATTGTATCTTTGAAGTGATGGGACACACACCATCATTTTTACATTTACTTGCAATGTATGATTTACAATGGTTCCATAACAAGCTACTACCCCTAATAAAACCAACTTAATAAAATAGACCACCGTGAATGGGGTGGATTTATCTATTGAGCATGTTCACCTTTTGGCTCCTCTGGCGATGTTTCCAGGGTGTGGAGTATTAGAGATGAGGTTTGTTGCTGCCCCTCCTAGTTGCAATGACTACAATGATTCTTTCTTCTCTAGACTTTCAAGGCTGCCTTGGGGTGCTTTCCCTTGGTGTTCCTTTGATAAGTGTTCATGGAGCCTTCACTATCGCTGGACAGTGAGGAAGGAATTTCATCGTTTATCATTGGTTGGTTACTAGCTATATTGGAGCTTTCCCCCAGTGCCTTTTTCGTGTATCCGAGTCTTGCATGGCACGAAAATTCCTCGAATTTGATGGGGTTTATGATGCCTTGGCCTTTGATGCCGAGGCCCTTTCCTTGATATCCTATTTCCTTCATTAGTTTGGATCCAATCCCTGTAGTATTTTTTTCGAAGGCAGAAAACTCATCATCATGAAAATCATATGAAATCAAAGAATTACTTTTTACCTCTAGATGGCAATGTTGCAGCTTTTCCAAGAGTGCATCCTTGGCTTACAACTAGTGTAATAATCTTTTGTTTTCTTCCCTTGCCTCCTGTAAAATCCTCCTTCGCTCAGCATTCTCTGATTGGGTTTGGTGGTTGATCTCCTCAAGTTGTTAGAGTCCTACTGTGGGGAGTGCCCTTTTAGTTATGTTAGCTGAAATCCTTGATTCAGTGCCAGAATTAGACCCCAAATCTATGGGTCCTTCTGCCGTGATCCCAGTTCTGCAAGTTTCAGCTCATCGTAGGAGTCAGACACCAAGTAAATGGGCCTACCCCATGCAAATCCTATAGTTGTGACCTTCTCATCTTCCACTAGCTTAGAATCTGGGCTTTGCTGCATGGTGTTGATGACCATCTGCTTCCCCTTTCTATCATTCCTCTTAGGTCTCAGTTCAGGGTGCAACTTCCAGCAATTCTCTTCGTCATGCCCCTCTTTCTCACAATGTGTACAAGAGAGCTTTTCTCCTCTTCTCTTGGTTTCCGTGACTCTCTTTGAGTGGTCATCTTGTCCATGTGTTCCCCTGTTTTCTAGATGAATGGCCTTTACACTAGTTGAGTCAATGGTTAGGCCTTCATTCATTAAATGGGATGAAAAAGGAGAATACAATCATCAGTTACATAAAAAGGAGTCTTGTACCTCCATTATGAAAAATGGTTGAGAAATGGAGAACTCATATGGAGAAATGGATAGCACCACTATGTCTGTGGCGTCGAGAGGGGCTGACAACCTATACAATGCTGGAAATAATATTGAGAGGGGGGGGGTGGAATCAGTATTATCAAATTCTTTTCAATAAACCACCTAGACTTATACTTTAAATTATTCTTCCGATATTGATAGTTAACTTGTATGTCAGTACCATATGATAATGAACAAGAACAGTGAAAAAAAGATAGTCACACAAAGGAACACCCGATATAAGGTGGAAACCCAATGTGGGTGAAAACCACCTGCTGCAATATGTCTCTATCTTCTTTCAATTAGAACTTTTCTTACAATGATTTTGTACTAGTGCAGTCCTTTACCAGTACATAGGCTGCAACCTACAGAGAGCTACAACTCTCTCTCTCATTTTCCAGTCTCTCCTGGAAGGGAGCTACAACCCCCTACTTCTTTTAATGACCACGTTTCATTAATTTTCAGACTGGATCCAAGAAGATCAAATGATCATCAAGTACATGTGAATCAACTAATTTCCTTATACAATAAATCTTCAGAATCACCCAACCACCAGATCAATATCTATATATATATATAGATATATATATACATACATACATACAAGATAGTTATCCACCAGATCTGGTCAACCATCAATACAGAGGCTAAACATAATCATGCTGTTCAATATCAATAACTGAACATCAATTGTGCACCCAGAACCCTGCAAAATAGTCAAACGTAGTTAAAACAAATCTCTACCAGGGTTCGCGACTTCACCAAAAGACATCTGCAGCCATCTGCGCCTGTGCTACTTTCTGATATGCAGGTATACGTGCCTGCATAGTCTTCTGCTCTGGGGGTATACGCACCGTGTCACTCCTGCGGATAGGTGATTTTTCAGGCTTCAAGCATACCCAGACTATCAGATCTACAGATTTGATCATGCATCGATGAGATCTCAACCCTTCAGTAGATCCGATCACAAGAGTTTCTGATTTAGCCTTTCTTAGGATCTTCGACTTTCTCCACATCTCGGGCCAAATGATCTCCTTTCTTTTTATAGTCAAGCTCTTGTTAAAAACCATGAATCGGAACTGTAGATAACCAAAACAAGGGATCCGAAAACCTGGGGCTCAATAGATTGGATGGAAACCATAGGATCACTTAATCGATGACTTAAGTGATAAAACATAGAATATGATAAAGAAAAGTCCAAACGACTAAGAGGCGGACTTCAAGCTTAATTCACCCGCAACTATAATGTATCGGGTCTGCTCCTCATGACATCATCGATGGCCGATGGACCGATCCACTACTGCTCCGATGAATTGGATGCGACGTAGCATTTAACCATGTTTTATATGCCCGTCGGGTCCGCAACCTTATCGCAATCGGCACATGGGTGTGGCATGGCTTTAAGCGTTGCAATACATAACTCTCTGATGCGATATTATTATAGATTATTTTTAATGCCACCATTAGGTCTGCAACCTTATCGCAATCGGCGCTTGCAAAGGTGCCGCTTACTGCTGTATGACTTCCTCTGAATTCCCGATGCGATAATCACCATCGGCGATCGCAGGGCCGCTTAACATTGTATGACTTTCCCCCGAAGTCTCGATACGATATTATTATAAACTATTTTTAATGCCTTCGTCGGGTTCGCGTTATTATTGCAATCGGAGGTTTCAGTGGTGGCACATAGCCGAACCACAAATTAGCGATGTCGCCGATATACATATATGCCAATATATATATAAACTTTTCTACCGATAGAGTGATTGCCATATATATATGTTTTGGCCTCTGATTTCCCTCTGATAGTGTTAAATGCCATATAACTGAGTTTTTTCCACCTATGGGTAAATGCATACATGTATAAGTCTTTCTGCCTTTGTTTGTTGTATAATGCATATGTACATGCCTTAGCCTCCATTTGCGCCTCCGATAGTGTTAAACACATATATGCATAGTTTTTGTTGTCAATGGTGTTATGGACTCCCGATAGCTCCTTAGCCTCCGTTTGCGCCTTCGATAGAGTTAAACATATATATGCATGGTTTTTGGCCTCCAATAGTGTATTCCTTTGGCATTGGTGCTTCGATAGCTGTGAATGCATATATATATTAGTTTTAATCGTCGATAATGTTAAAGCATGCATACATGGGTTTTACAAGCCTGATAACTCCCGATAACTCTGTCTTCTTCCTCTGATGCTCTGTCTACTCCTCTGTTTGTTGTATAATGCATATTTTTATGGATTTTGGCCTCCGATAGTATATTTGTATGCATATAACTCTTTTGTTGACTACACAGCTCCCGATGGCTCCCGATGGATCTGTCTTGGCATTGTTTGCTGTTAAATGCATTTTGTGGACTATACGGCTCCTGATAGGCTCCCGATAGGCTCCTATGGATTGGTAGCATTTTCTCTGTTTTCTCTGCTCCCAATAAGTTCCCGATAGGCTCCCAATAGGCTCCTCTGGCTTGGTAGTGTCTTCCAAAGACCTCCTTGCATATGTGAATGCCTCTCTTGCTCCGATAGGCTCCCAATAGTTGTGTATGCCCTGTTTTCTCTGTTTATCTCTTCTGTAGATTCACATGATTGTATATAAGTGAGATATTCTTCTATGAGTGGGTTGCCATCAAGTACAACACATGCATCATAATGCCAACAATCTCCCTTTTGGACTTGATGGCAACAACACCAAAATCACTCTCCCCCTTTGACATCAAGGGAAAAGGGCAGATCAAGACATA
>Ga0115854_10095_pt1 | contig 17993 bp, 19 predicted proteins | sample InSIn2SAF170_FD_83868 | JGI IMG/M metagenome (GOLD analysis project Ga0115854, IMG submission 83868)
GGGACTGGACCACTTTCGCCCGCGACGTCCGCGCCCAGCTGTCTGACTGTATGCTAAGAGGACACTGCCATGATCGATGGTCGATAAGTTATTACTAACATATGTATGCGTAGAATCAATCGTTTCAAAGAGATATAACCCCTGAGTACCAAAGATTTTTGTGTCAAGATAGGTTTTAATCCCAGGTAGAGAATAGAGAGGCGAAGCTAATTGCAAGCCGCTATTGTATGAGTGAATGACGAGACCTAGCGCTCGCAATTCTTCCACCGCTTCGGTAATCTCAGCAGCAGAACAATTCAATTGTTGACTTAGTGTTTCTGTTGGGACGGGGTTAGGGAATTGTTTATTTAATTGAAAAATAAGATGAGAATGCATAAGAACTCCTTCTAAATTATGAAAATTAGTCAGTCTATGCTATAATTATAAGGACGAAATGAACTGTAGTCAATGAATATGAGAATATAGATAAAAGTAGATCAAATAAAGGAGAATTATTGTGTCAAATGTTAAAATTATCCCCTTAGGTGGGGTTCGCGAAAATAGTAAAAGTATGTATGTGGTGGAGGTGGACGCCCAAATATTCGTATTAGACTGTGGATTGATGTTCCCAGAAGGTGAATTATACGGCATCGATGCGGTGATTCCTGACTTCACTTATTTAAAGCAAAATAAAGAGCGCATTGCCGGTGTGTTTTTATCACACGGTCATGAGGATGCGATAGGAGCGCTTCCGTACTTTATCGATGAATTCAATGTGCCTGTATTCGGGTCCGAGTTGACGATTGAGCTGGCTCGCTTACAAGTTGAATCAGTGATTGGGAAAGGGAACTTCTCTGATTATCATGTTGTAGATTCCAGCCTGGCGATTGACTTCGGTGAGGTGAAGGTGCATTTCTTCCAAGTAACGCACACGATTCCTGATGCAATGGGAATCTCTATTGAAACACCAGAAGGACATGTTGTTTATACGGGGAACTTTAAGTTTGATCAGAGTGCAGATGGTCCGTACCGTACGAACTTAAACCATATTTCAGATATTGGGAAAGAACGCGTTCTAGCGTTGCTCAGTTCATCGCTGGGAGCGGAAAGTCTTGAAGAGAATGCACCAGATAAACGAGTTCAAAGTGTTGTGACAGAGATCTTCCAAGATGCGCCGACTCGTATTATTGTAGCAGCTGTCCAGAGTAACTTACTGCGCATCCAGCAAATCATTAATGCAGCCCACGCGACGAATCGTAAAGTCTTTATCTCTAGCTCAAAATCCCAAGATATTATTAATGTAGCTATTGACTTAGGAAAACTAACATTGCCGAAAAAAGACATCTTACAATCTATATCGGACTTGGAGAAGTTCCACGATGATGAGACGGTTATCTTGGAAACTGGCTCAAGTGGAGAACCGATTAAAGCTTTACGCGAGATGGCGACTAATCAACATCCTAACATTGGTATTCGTAATGAAGATACCGTCTTTATTGCAACCAACCCATCAGTAGCGATGGAAGTGGAAGTGGCTGAATGTGAGAACTTGATTTATCGTTCAGGAGGCGAAGTGGTCAAGTTATCCAACCAAATTAAGGCAAGTGGACATGCAACACCGAATGATCTGCAATTGATGATGAACTTACTTCACCCGGAATACTTTATTCCCGTCCAAGGAGAGTACCGCGTCTTAGCCGCCCACGCTCGCTTAGCACATGAGACAGGTATTCCACACGAACATATTTTCACCTTAAGCAATGGGGATGTTGTGGAGTACAAAAAAGGCAAAATGCACAGTACCGGAACGGTTCCGGCTGATAATACTTTAGTTGACGGTATAGGTATTGGCGATGTGGGCAATATTGTCTTACGTGATCGTCGCCTACTATCTAACGACGGAATTTTCGTGGCTGTCGTAACGATTGACCGTCGCAAACAAAAGATTGTTGCCAAGCCCCACATTGTTACACGAGGCTTTGTCTTTGTGAAAGCTAATTATGACCTTATTAATGAATCGACTACAATTGTGGAAAAAGTGATCCAACAAAACTTGAAGCATAATGATTTCGATTGGGGTTCGATTAAGTCAGAGATTCGCAATGAATTGAGCGATTACCTCTTTAAAGAAACGAAACGGCGCCCAATTATCTTACCGGTTATTATGGAAGTTAACCAAAGACGCTGGTATGATAAATAATTGAGGACTGTTTGTATCCTATAAAATATAGTCAAAGGGAGAGCGGAGCTTCTAAGTTAGCTCTGCTCTTATCTACATAAAAAGGAGATTAATATGTCATATATCTCAACTATTTTTTGGTGGTTTATAATCATCAACTCGACCTTAGCTATCTTTACCATCTTTCGTGACAAAACTCGTGATATAGCCTCGATTTGGGCATGGCTTTTAGCCCTTATTATGTTGCCGGGGATTGGATTTATTGCTTATTTGTTCTTCGGTCGAGGAATGAGTGATAAAGATATTTACGATATTAAGCAACAGGATCAGATTGGATTACGCGAATTGAAAGATACCTTAACCGAACGATACGAACATCAACATGAAGCAAGGGATGAAGTATTTTCTAATAATAAAAAAGAAATGGTTTCTCTGTTCCAAGGATTGGATAATGCAGCACTAACGCGTGATAATGAAGTTGATATTTATTCGGATGGTAAGGAAAAGTTCGATCAGTTACTGGAAGATATTAAGCAAGCCAAGCATCATATTCATCTCGTTTATTATATTTTTCGAGGGGATAAGATTGGTCGAGCCATTGTGGATGCGCTGGAAGAGAAGGCCAATCAAGGTGTCGAAGTACGTGTTCTATACGATCCGGTGGGTACTCGGTGGATGACGCGATCATTTTTTAAGAAATTAAAATCATTCGGTGGGCAAGCTTGTCCATCATTCGGAGAACGGGTGCATATCTTAAATATGCGCTTGAATTATCGCAATCATCGCAAAATAGTTGTAATTGATGGAAAGATTGGCTACACGGGAGGCTTCAATGTCGGGGATGATTACTTAGGAGAATATCCGGAAATGGGTTATTGGCGTGACACGCATGTCCGAATTGTCGGTAATGGGGTACTCCCATTGCAGACCCGCTTTTTAACCGATTGGAATGCATCAGCTGGAGAAGTGCAACAAGTTCCTTACGATGACCAGTATTTTCCTATTCAAGAGACAACAGGTGATGTCGATTTGCAAATTGTCTCTAGCGGTCCGGATAGCACCGAACAACAGATCAAAAAAGGCTTTATTAAGATGATTAGCTTAGCACGTAAATCTGTTTATATCCAGACCCCTTACTTAGTGCCAGATGATGCCGTGTTAGAGACGATTGATATCGCCTCTAAGTCAGGGGTAGAGATTCATATCATGATTCCAAACAAACCGGATCATCCCTTTATTTATCAGGCAACGTTGAGTTATGCCGAGCAATTAGTTGAATACGGCGCTCATGTGCATATTTACGATGGGGGCTTCTTGCATGCGAAGACTATAATTGTAGATGATGAGATGTTAAGTATCGGAACAGCTAATTTCGATATCCGTAGCTTCAAGTTGAACTTCGAAGTTAATACCTTCATGTATAGCGAAAAACTAGCTCAAGCTTATCATGCTCAATACATGAATGATTTACAACACGCTTATGAATTAACGCCGGATATTATTGCTAACTACTCACTCTGGGAACGCTTCAAGCAACAATTCTCTCGCTTATTCAGTCCTATCTTATAATATATACAAAGCTCCGTATCATCATTATTGTTTCGATGGATACGGAGTTTTTAGTATGTATAAACAAGGATGACCCCCTGTTGATGTGTATCATTGGGTACGTTTGATATTTTCAAATTTTTTGCCTCGTGCAAGTTCATCTATTAATTTGTCCAAATAGCGAATATTTTGCATTAGCGGATCTTCGATATCTTCAACACGTTTCCCACAGATAACTCCTTTGATTAATGTACGATTTGGATGTAACTTAGGCGCTTGGTCGAAGAATTTTTCGAATGATACATTAGCCTCCAATTGTTCATGCAACTCATCTTGGCTGTAGCCTGTTAGCCAACACATCAGCTCATCCACTTGCTCAGCAGTCTTGCCCTTCTTCTCAGCCTTATTGACATAATGCGGATACACCGCACTCACCGCCATATCAAAAATCTTATGTCTCGCCATGTCATCATCTCCTTCACATTCATTATAACATACGAAACTAAACTCATATAATGTGAATGACTGAATCAAGTTGCCCGGGCTAGACTTATCGGTAAAACAAGAAGAAATGAGCAGCGATTGCCTGAAATACTCATGGATTTCGACGGACAATATGATAAAATAAGGCTAGATAGTAGCCCTACAAATAAGGAGATGTTTCATATGAATCAGGAATCACACTACCAAAACCTACAGCTACAACTACACGACACTATGACACAACTCGATAAAATGATTAGCCAACTAAAATCAGCTAAACAGTGGTCATGGGTAGACTTGTTAGGAGGCGATTTTTTCTCAAGTATGGTTAAGCGCAAAAAAATGAAAAACATTAGCAGTGACCTACAAAAACTCCAACCTCAATTAAATGCTTTGAAACATAATTTGCAAGATGCCAATATTCAGGTGCATAGCTCCTTTGATCACTCAACATCGCGCCAATTTTTTGATATATTCTTCGATAATGCCTTTACTGATCTTAAAGTACAAGATGAAATCAAACAATTACTGGCCGAACTAACGACACTTCGTCAAGTCTTAACTACGTATCAACAGCGGATTGATAAGGAGTGAATTATTGTAAAGTGTTCCATGATTAAAGTCATGTTTGGACATTAATTTTTAAAATAGCATTGCTTAATTTACTCATGAGACTGTTGAGCGTATAGATTATACTGCAAACATGATAGAATTTAGGACATAATGAAAATAAATATCACGTTTAACAGTATCAACAAAAGTACAGGCGTAAAGCATTTTTTATTCACAAAACATTCAATTTAGCGAGTGCTTTTTCTAGTAAATAATAAAATTAGGAGTATAATAGTATTTAATAAAGAAGGAAAGCTTTAGATAACATTCAAGAAAAACGTCAACAGTTAGTCCAAGTTGTCTCTGATACAGAACTTGAGGTATTAATCGATGGGAAGGGACCTGGGCTAGTTAAAACATTTTAAATTTTTATGCTAGATAAATTAAAAATAACTGGAAGAAGATGAAATTTATGATTCCACTAATTAAAAATGAATTTAGGACACGTGCAAAAAAATATGGATTGTTTTTATTTTTAGGTGTAGTTGGATTAATTCAGGTTCTTTTAATTACGGCTATTTTAAAAATATTTAAATATGATCAATTACCCAATAATCCATTTATAGCAACCTTCTTTCGGTTCTATAATATTTTGTTTTTTGCATATAGTACAATGTTAATACCAGTATCAGCCGCTGTTATTGGATATTACATCATTTCGGTTGAATACATTAGTAACACCTGGGAATTTTTATTATTAGGCATCAAAGATAAAAAGAAAGTGTTGATGAGTAAATATATTGTGAGTCTCATCATTTTCTGGATTCAGCAGTTAGTTATCTATGGTGTGTTTTCAATTATTCAGGTAATATATTTTAAACAACAGCTAGATGGAAACTTTATGGTACTGGGTTTTTTTACGGTGTTGTTTTTTCAGGTTGTTCTTTTTACTGCTCAAATAGTGCTTCATTATTTCATTAATAATGGAGTAGTAGCAACTGTATGTGCTATGGTATTTGTCATGTTATTTTTTCTTATGCCAAGAGGGACAAGCAATATTTTTGTAGAAAAAATACTTATGTTGACACCAACATATATTGGGATGTTTGATACATTTAATGTCGTAAATTTTATAGGGGGCGTGGTGGTCAACTTACTTGTTGCTTCGGGGATGTTATCAGTGGCTATTTATAAGTTCAAATTGTAAATGAATAGGAGGGATGATTAAATGAAATATTTACCGTATACATTGTTGGTAGCCGCAGCCGTTTTTTTATATAGTTTTGTACAAAAATTAATAGCTTCGAGATCTCTTAATTTAAATGATCTAATCATAATTATTGTTTGTATCGTTGGATTTTTTTGGTGGCGTAACTATCAAAAAAAGAGAGGAAATTAATCATGCTTTTTTAGTCACATTGAGCTTATGAATAGAAATAAGTAGTAATGTGATGATTAGTTATTTTATAATTACCGTACATATAGTTTTGGATATAGTCGTGCAGTAATTTAAAATACTTATGCTGATAAAAAGGGGCTATTAGTTGTCCTAGTTTATCAGCATTTTTTAATTGATTGATACGTTACTATTGATTTATGCTTCCCTATTAGAATGACGAGGGAATTTTTGAAGAGTATCTCATGCGATATATGATTAGTCATTTTCAACGAAAAATACATATGCCAAGTAGAAAATCTAATATTGCCAATTTTACTCATGTGATTGATCAATTTGTGAGATAGAATACAGTTGTAACAAAAGGGATGCACAGGAGTTGACAAAATAAGCAATAATGGGAGACTATAAAAATGTCAATAAAAGTAGAAGAAAATAAATTAGATGAGGAGTATGTAAAAAAAGCCGATAAAGTACATAGTGAAGAATCTAGTCACTTTTTAAATCAATTACTCAAATTTTCAACATCCCGAACTAACTAAACCTTTTGGTACTATTGACATAACAGTTGAAAAGCTAGAAGTATTGGGAGGTAGGAAAGGGCCCAGATTGTTAAAGACACTTACAAAAAGCTATCCTGGTACAGTTTCCGATGTTTGTGTAGATATCTTAGTGGTTAGCGCATATAAAAATTGTGAGTAAATAGAGTTAAAAAATGATATCGTGCAAAATCCGACTGGTAATAGGGTAGGTTTCCTTTTTTGATATGCAGAAAGAATTATACAGAAAGGACTAAAAAATGAAAACACTACTAAAAAAAGAATTCAATACACACGGGCAAAATAAATTATTGTATATTGTTCTACTAGTCGTTGGCATAATGCAAGTGTTTCTTGCGAGATCGTTATTTGGAGCAGAAGGGGGAGGAGCACTAGCTAAAACGATATTTCAGGACAACAGCATCATCTATTCTCTAGTAGCTACGATATTTACGCCGATAATCGCGGGAGTTTTGGGTTATTATTTCATTTCAAGCGAGTTCGAACAAAGAACTTGGGAGATGTATTTTTTAGGCATAAAAAACAAGTCAAAAATCTTATGGACAAAGTATGTGGTATGCTTGTTCTATTGGATAGCATATAATATTTGCGTTTGGGGAATATTTCTAGGGTTATCTGCATTTTATTGGCAGCGTCAAGTTGACCTTTTTTTTGTTTGGTTGATCCCTATTAGCACTACTCTATTAGGACTATTTCTGTTCACAGCACAATTGAGTATGCATTTTTTAATACCCAATACTCAAATATCAATTTCTATAGTGATGGTATTTATTGGAATTGTTGGAATGGTTTTAGAATCATGGCTAATTTATGTTTTGCCATTGTCATCCGGATTTTATTTGAATCATATAGATCAATTTAATAATTTAGAGTATATGCGGTTAATTATTCAAAATATTATTTTTTCAATCATCATAATATCTATTGTAGTTAAAAGATTCCATTTATAATTACCTTTTTTACTCATGATTTTTTTGAAAAGTCACTATAAAATATATACGGAGTCATCGAAGTCACACAAAAAGAAAGGTTGATATATCATGGAAAAATACAATGATGAAAATAAGAAAGCACAGAAAACTGTCGAGGTTATCAAAGACAAAGAATTAGAGCAAATGATCGGTCAAAAATAGAGGCAAAATCAAATACTGTACAACAAGCTGATAAAGTACTAAATCTAGGAGATGATGAACATGAATATCAAGTTTAACAATGTCAACAAAACATACGGGCGTAAACAGGTCTTGCAAGATATTAACATTACCATTCCAGAAGGCAAGATTTATGGGTTTATCGGAGCGAATGGTGCGGGGAAAACGACGGCGATGAAGATTTTAACCGGATTGACACCTGCAAGCAGTGGCACAGTCACATTTGATGAGAAGGAATTGAACCAGCTAGAGAATAAGGCAAAAGCGTTTGGTGCCTTTATCAGTACGCCGACGTATTACAAGAATCTAACGGCGTATGAAAACTTAGCAATTATCCAAGATGTCTTAGAAGAACCCAAAGATGAGATTGATCGCGTACTGGAGATTGTTGGCTTGACCGATGCAAAGAATAAAACGATTGCTGAGTACTCATTTGGAATGAAGCAACGGCTGGGATTAGCGTTCTCCTTCTTGAATGATCCGGATATCTTGATTTTAGATGAGCCAACGAATGGACTTGACCCCAAGGGTATTGTGGAGATTCGAGAATTACTGTATTCATTGTCGAAAGAGCAAGGGAAGACGATTTTTATCTCAAGTCATAATATTTCAGAATTAGAATCGATTGCTGATATGATTGGCATTATCCAAAATGGCCAATTGATTTTTGAAGGAGAGCTTGATGAATTATATGCAGGTGGCGAAAGTTCTTACTTACTGGAAGTAGATAACATTGAGCAAACCGAATCAGTGCTTAGCAAAGAAGCGATTTCCTTTACAAACAAGGAACACAAATTCCAAATTAAATCGTCTAAGCAACGTATTCCTGAAGTGATTAGTGCATTAATGACTCACGATATTGACATATTTGAAATTACACCGAACAAGAACTTAGAGCGGATTTTCTTAGACTTAACGGACGGAGATGACGGACATGTGGACACTCATTAAACATGAATTTAAGACACATGGCACTCAACCGATCTTGTATTTAATATTAGGAATTATGGGATTACTACAAGTTTTTCTCACAACAATCATGATTAAAACAACAGATACTGTATCGATACAGGGGAGTTATATTCAAACAGTTTTTCAAACAAACAATGCGATATTTTTCAGCAACTCAATTATTTTTATTTTCAGTATAGGTGCTGTGATAGGATACTATATAATATCAGTCGAGTATCAGAATAACACATGGGAGATGTTACTATTAGGAACAGGTAGTAAATCAAAAGTATTATGGGCCAAGTATATCGTATCTACCTTATATTATCTTAGTTATCAGGTATTGTTTTATTCATTGTTTTTGTTGGTGCAATCGACATATTTCAACCTTCAAATTGAGATATCCTTTAGCCTATTGATGCTAGTATCGATTATGTTTTTATCACTTGTGCTATTTACAGCACAGATAGCGTGTCACTACTTAATTAAAAATGGCACAACGGCTATTGCCTGTGCAGTTGGATTCCTTATAATGCTTGTGATTTTACCATCAACAGATTTGTTTAGATATGTGATACGGTTATTGACTCCAGGATATTTAGCGGGATTAGACGAGTTTAGCGTCACGGGATTTGTAAGTGTCGTTGCATTAAACATCATCGTTGCATCTAGCACGATGTCACTTGTTGTTAAACAATTTAAATTATAGGAGGCTGAGCAAATGTTCTTAAAACTGGAATTATTAAAATTCAAACGAAGAATTAGTGTTGTTGCGTTATGTTTATTTATGTTGCTGGTTGTTGGACTTCAAACTTTTATGGCACTAAGCGTACAAGAGTTAGCAACAGATGTATTTTATATTGCAAGTTTAGAATGGTTCAGTGGGATTATCTTCCCAGCACTAGCACCCGTATTTATTATGTTATCGATTTATGCGGCTACAGAACATAAGGGCATGCAAAATTTTGTGTTAAAAGGGGTGAAACCCCAGAAATTATCTCAATCGACGTGGAAGTTCTTTCTTATCGCGTTACCCTTGCTGTATTTAAGTTATGTGATGATACCGTTTGTCTTGATGTTCTTTAGAGGTGGGCTAACGAGTGAAGGAATTTGGTCTGTTGTGATATACAGTGGTTTGTCCGTCATCAGCATTGTGTCACTCGTTAATATCAGTTTTATTATCTACAGAATAACAATGAATGACTTTTTACCTGTGATTATTTCCGTTGCGGGTGTGATGTTAGCTTTTGCCCCATTTGGACAAGATATGTGGTTAGTTAATCCGTATTTATATATGTACTACAGTGCGGGACATAGTGGGTTTAATTGGTATCATTATGCTGTTATTATAGGACTTTGTGCGGTCAGTTTCGCCGTGTATACGTATGTAAGCTATTATAAAAAGACAAAAAGGGCGTAATCATGTGGAAAAGTGGACACCCAAAATAGATGTTATTTACCACATTGTATTTTCAGTATTAGCTGTGTATTTGTTTTTAGGCTATAAGGGAGTGTCTTATCTCCCTCTTATGATGAGTTTATGGCTGTTATTACTACTTTTTGATTATATGATGATGACGATTATAGGCGTGCGTACGCAGATTGCCCGACTGATTGTCTGGACATTCCGACTCGCACAGGTGCAATCAATCTCATTAATGACAACTATTCAACTGCCTCTCGTGATCAGATACGTATTATTAATGATGCTGTTGAATTTATTATGCCAATGTATCACTAGTTTATTAACGCAATATGTCGATAATCGTTTATTGATGAGACGCTTAGGGATTGGCTTAGTTGTTGGTATCGGTTTATGGACGGATTATGCCAATATTTTGTTCATTGCTTATATTGTTTATGTGCTGTTTTCAACCATTTTGGCAATCAAACAGCGAATTAATCACCATGTGTATACTAAAAATAAACACACAGGTTATTGGGTACTCGTCGCGGCGTTTTCGTTGCAATTAATTCCACTACTCGGACTAGTTATATTGGTGGTGTTGTCTAGTCAGTTATTTACTCAGGTATGGTTATTTTTTATGGCTGTTGCTTCAACACTTCTTATGCTAATTGCTGGCTTTAATCATAAAGCTGTTGTGGGTCAGGCATCGAAATGGTTGAGCTTAATATTCTGTACTTTACTCTATATTTATATTTTTGTGCTTATTTTAGGGTTAAATCTAAGTTTAGTGCTATTTATATTATATATTATCGTAAGTATTATGTATATATTGACATTAACTGACGTATTTGGCAAGCATCAAGTGAATGCTATCAGGTTAATTAAACGGGAAGAGGCTCTAAAACAAGATTTCTCCAATTATTTACACGATGATGTTTTGCAAAATATTAATGTATTGATCAAGATGACAACGTTGGAGTCGTCTGAGAAGACACAAGCGTTCTTGCGGGAGCAACTGTCAGCTTTAAATGATCAATTGCGCCAGCAGATGAATCAGTATAGTCCACAATTATCCAAGCACTTAACTTTGCAAGAGAACTATCGTCTGCTTGTGCGGTCACTAGAGCAGACATATCCGAATCAAGCTGTGTCGACATCTTTTTCGATGAATCGGAATTTGACTTTACCAGAGCCGTATGATGTGCTAGTTTATCGGTGGCTCAGGGAGTTGATTCATAATGTGTACAAGCATGCAGGGGCGAGTCAGTTGGATATTCATGTGGCAGCGTACGATGAGTTGATAATTGTGTTGGTGGAAGATGATGGGTGCTTTAAGAAGGGATCGCATCTTGAGATTGGTCATGGGTTGTACGTGATCCAAGAGCAAGTGGAAGCAATTGGTGGCCAACTGTATATAGAGGCGAATCGTCCACGGGGGTTGCAGATGCGGGTTGAGTTCAGTGTGATGGGAGGCGAGATAATTGAAGATTTTGTTAATTGATGATCATAAGTTATTTTCGCAAAGTTTGGCATTAGTGCTAGATCAGACAACAAGTGATGTGCAAGTGGATATGATTAATAGTGAAGGGGAGTTGCCTGATGATCTAAGTGAGTTGACAGTATATGATGTGTTAGTGTTGGATATTAATTTAGATAAGGGATTCAGTGAAGATGGGTTCGAGTTGGCAGAACGGGTGCGCGCTGTAGCGGTAGATTTGCCAATTTTGATGTTGACTGGTTTTGATTTGCCGGTCTATGAATATCAGGCGCATAAATTGGAATTAAGTGGATTTGTCAATAAAAATATTGATACCGAAGATTTATTGAGCCTACTCAAGCATGTGAAAGATGGTGGGCGGCATTTTACAACGGAGAATTGGTTTATTGATGAGTTGACACCACGCGAGCGAGAGTTGTTAGGGGCTATCGCGACTGGGAGGAAGAGGAAAATAATTGCTGAAGAAATGTATATTTCTGAGCGCACGCTGACCAATCATATGCAGAGCATTATGGACAAGCTAGAAGTGAACTCCACGATTGAAGCGCTTCAGAAAGCCAGAGAATTAGGCTATTTGAAGTGATCGGTGGCGGGAGAAAGATGGCTTTTGGGGTATACGGATCTTGAGCTTTGAATGATTGCTTGATTTACTCATGCATTGCGCTGAATTGGGGAGTAAACTGGGGGTAGATTAGGTAATGGAGGAGATTATGATGAAATATGCACCGTATAGTCTGCTAGCCTTAGCAGGTATATTAGTTTATCTGACAGTGAATCGCTATATTACAATGCACAGCATTAATGTCGTTCCCCCGATTGGCGCAATCTTGTGTGTTATTTTCTTTTTCGTCTGGCGCAATCACTTGAAACAGCAAGGGTATTATGATGATTAAATAGATGAAGTCTCAGCAATTATGTACTGACCCCCAAAAAATGGTAGAGTAAATCATTCTAACTTTTGGGGGTCACATCATTTTCAGGGATTGTTTTAGTCGTATTGTGATGCGGTCATATACTAGATAGGGCTACAAGTTCATCCCTCGAATGTATTCAATTTCTTCTTAAGTTGTCTTATCTTTTGAAAAGATTATAGACCAATAAAAAGTCAAGTTCTACGGCAGGCAGACGGTGGAATTTGACTTTTTAAATGAGCTAATAAAAATGAGTCAATCACTAGGGTTTATACGAGCGTGTTCTTTTGGTAAAATAGGAATTGACGATAGGGAAGATGAGATAATATAGGGGAGTTAATCGATGTCAAAGAAGAAATTGTTATTAATTGATGGATATAGTATTGCGTTCCGGGCATTCTATGCGATGCATAGTCAGTTGCACCGGATGAAGAATAAGAATGGGCTACATACGAATGCACTCTATGGGTTCCATAATATGTTAGAAGCGGTGATGGAAAAAGAACAACCGACGCATGCATTAGTGGCCTTCGATGCGGGGAAGACTACCTTTCGGCATGAGTTGTTTGATGATTATAAAGGTGGTCGTGAGAGTATGCCGGCTGAGTTGTCCGAACAGATACCTTATTTGAAGGAGTTAATTGCAGCGTATGGTCTACAGACGTATCAATTGCCGGATTATGAAGCGGATGATATTATCGGAACCTTAAGTACTCAGGCATCAGATGAATTCGAAGTCGTCATTATTACGGGGGACAAGGATTTGACGCAACTGGCCAGTGATCAGACCCGGGTTGATATTACGAAGAAGGGCATTACGCAGTTGAAGTCGTATACGCCGGAATCAATGATGGAAGAGATGGGGATTGCCCCAGAACAAATTACCGATCTGAAGGGATTATCGGGGGATTCTTCGGATAATATTCCAGGTGTAACACAGATTGGAGATAAGACGGCACTTAAGTTGTTGAAGAAGTTCCATACAGTAGAAGAATTGTATGAACGTATTGATGAGATGAATGCTTCTAAGCGCAAGGAATATTTAATCGCTGAGAAAGAAACAGCGCTACTCAGCAAACAGTTGGCGACGATTATTACTGATGCGCCTATTGAGATTTCACCGGAGTCATTAGCTTATTCGGGGAAAAATATGGAGGCGTTGATTGGCTTCTATAAGGAAATGGACTTCAATAGTCATTTAGAAAAGTTAGATACGGATGTGTACTTCGAAGAATTACAAGATGAAGCAGAAGCGGTCGAATATGAATGGGTTGAAGAAGTAACGGAAGCAATGTTCGGACAGAGCGGGACGCTGTATTTTGAAATGTTCGAAGAGAATTACCATACGGCACCTTATATTATTGCGAGCTGGACTAATGAGAATAAAGTCTATGTAGCTGAGCCAGAGACTTTATTAGCTTCCAAGGCTTTCCAAGATTGGCTAGAAGATGAGTCAGCCCGGAAGTATGCGTACGATGCAAAAGCATTAATGGTGTCCTTGAAGCAACGTGAATTGGAGATTGCTAATATTACTTTTGATTTATCGTTGGCATCGTATGTATTGACCGCTGAGAATTCTAGTGGAGGCGATGTGGCGGCTATTGCCAACAAACATGGATATGTGGATGTCTTAGAAGATGAAGCGGTCTACGGTAAAGGGAAAAAAGTAAGTATTCCTGATGATAAAACAGTCATGTATGAGCATGTAGCCCGTAAAGTAACAGCAATTGATGCCTTAGCAGAGCAGTTAACAGTGGAATTGGCGGATAATGATCAGTTGGCCTTGTTCGAAGAGATTGAACTGCCGCTTGCTCATGTCTTAGGTGAGATGGAGATTCAAGGTATTACGACGGATGCGAATCGTTTGGAGACAATGAAGGAAGAATTCGCTGACGTATTAGAAGAGATTGAGGCTAAGATTTATGCAGAAGCAGGCGAATCATTCAATATTAATTCTCCGAAACAATTGAGTGATGTACTGTTCAGTGAAGATAAGTTGAACTATGAGCCAATTCGTAAGACGAAGACGGGTTACTCTACTGCGCAAGATGTCCTGGAAAAGATGACGTCCTATGCGCCCATTGCTGAGCTGATTCTGGAGTACCGAACCATTGCGAAACTCCAGTCAACCTATGTGGAAGGCTTGTTGGATGTGATCGAAGCAGATGGCAAAATCCATACGCGTTATGGTCAAACCGTGGCTCGAACAGGGCGCTTAAGTTCAGTTGATCCGAATCTGCAAAATATTCCGGTGCGTTCTGAGATGGGACGGAAGATTCGCCAGGCGTTTGTTCCAAGAGAGGATGGATGGAAGATCTTCGGAGCAGATTATTCTCAGATTGAATTGCGTATTCTTGCCCATATGTCGGAAGATGAAGATTTAATTGAGACGTATCTGAATGATCAAGATGTCCATACGACAACTGCGATGAAAGTCTTCGATCTAGAGTCACCGGAAGAAGTGACGGCAAATCAACGTCGCGATGCCAAAGCGGTTAACTTCGGAATCGTCTACGGGATTAGTGATTATGGTCTATCGGAGAACTTAGGTATTACGCGAAAAGAAGCACGAGAGTATATTGATACGTACTTTAGTCGCTTCCCGAATGTGAAGGAATATATCGATCAATCCATCCGTGAAGCGAAAGACAAAGGTTACGTAGAAACTCTGTACCACCGTCGTCGTTATTTACCAGATATTAATTCGAGAAATTTCAATGTGCGGTCATTTGCGGAGCGAACAGCGATGAATACGCCTATTCAAGGCAGTGCAGCTGATATTATTAAAGTGGCGATGGTTGAGATGCAAAAACGACTGAAAGTATCAGACCTGAAAGCGACGATGCTCTTGCAAGTTCATGATGAATTAATCTTCGAAGCACCGGAATCAGAATTGGCTGAATTAGAAGCGTTAGTTAGTGATGTCATGGAACATGTGGTTGAACTGGATGTCCCGCTACAAGTTGCTAGCAGTTCTGGCGACAATTGGTATGAAGCGAAGTAAACATAATAGTAACTGAGATGATGCAGAGGAGGATATAGATGCCAGAATTACCAGAAGTCGAAGCGGTGAAGCGAGGATTAGATCAAAGTATTGTGGGGAAGCGCGTAACAGCTATTGAGGTGATGTGGTCTAAGATCATTCGGCATGATGATATAGAGGCATTTAAACAATCACTTATTGGTCAAGTATGTCAGCGAATAGATCGTCGCGGGAAATTTTTGTTGATCTATTTTGATACACATGTGCTTTTGTCTCATTTGCGGATGGAAGGAAAGTATTTTTTGTGTGATAAGGAACAGCCGGTGCACAAGCATACACATGTTATCCTGGAACTGGATAAGAAGGAAGAGTTGCGTTATCATGATGTGCGCAAGTTTGGTCGAATGGAGTTGCTGGAGATCGGTCAAGAATTCCAGCATCCATCCTTTACAAAATTAGGTCCGGAGCCAACGCCAGCAACATTCAGCCCTCACGTCATAAAAGAGTATCTAAGTGGCCGAACAACTGCGATCAAAAATGTTCTCTTAGATCAGCGTATGGTGGCAGGCATTGGGAATATCTATGCGGATGAAATTTTATTTGATGCCTATGTTCATCCTGAGATGTCAGCAGCTGAGATCACTGATGAGGAGATTCAGCAGTTGTATTATTCGATCATCTCTATTATGCAAGCAGCAATTAAAGCTGGAGGCTCAACGATTCGTAGTTATACTAATATGTTCGGGGAAGCCGGTCATTATCAGGCGTATCATCAGGTATACGGCAAAGATGGCGAAAGTTGTTCACGATGCGGCACAATCATTGAGAAGACTAAAGTGGGTGGAAGAGGTACGCATTTTTGTCCGAATTGTCAACGAAAGCGAGGCGCTTAATGACCACGATTATAGGACTAACTGGAGGCATTGCAACGGGGAAATCAACTGTTACGAACTATTTACGAGCACAGGAGATTCCAGTTATTGATGCCGATGACTTATCACGTCGCGTCGTCCAGCCAGGAGAACCGGGCTTAGTATTAATTAAAGATCACTTTGGACCGCATGTCATTTTAGATACCGGTGAGCTAGACCGTCAAGCACTGGGCAAAATTATCTTTGGAGATAAGGTGCAGCGGCAACAGTTGAATGAGTTGCTCCATCCGTTGATTGCAGCTGAGATGGACCGAGAAATTGCCCGGTTAAAGCAACAAGGTGAGATGCTGATTGTGTTAGATATTCCGTTGTTGTTTGAGATAGATTTTGGGGAGAAAGTGGATGAAGTGCTGGTTGTCTATACGCCAGAATCTGTCCAGTTAGAACGATTGATGACGCGCGATGAACTCTCCCGAACAGATGCGGAATCGCGAATTAAGGCACAACTTTCAATTGAAGAGAAACGTTGCCAGGCGGACTACGTGATTGATAATTCCGGTAGTCGTGCTCAAACTATCCAACAAGTCACTGAGTGGTTGCAGATAAGATCTGAGTTGGAGTTTAATGGCTAGCTAATCGTTTTTGAGTAGAAGAGGCGCTAGTTGATGGCCAAGAGTGTGGTATAATAAAGGGTGTATATGAGGAGGAGTGGCATCATGCAGTGTCCAACATGTAAAAATAATGGGAGTAAGGTCATTGACAGTCGACCGTCTGATGATGGGAAGTCGATTAGACGGCGCCGTGAGTGCGAACAGTGTGGTACGCGTTTTACAACGTTCGAGCGGACAGAACAGTCAGCGATCTTAGTTGTGAAGAAGAATGGGAACCGCGAAGAGTTTAGTCGCGAGAAATTATTGCGCGGGATTCGGCGAGCGTGTGAGAAGCGTCCTATTCCGGCTGAAGTACAGGAGTCCGTGGTGTCTCAAGTAGAGCGCCAAATTCGCGATGACGGTAAGAGTGAAGTGGATTCGACCGAGATCGGTAAATATGTGATGGATCAGCTAGCTCATATTGATGATGTCGCTTATATTCGCTTTGCCAGTGTATACCGTGAGTTTAAGGATATTGGGGTCTTTATGGAAGAGATGAAAGCTTTTGAAGAGAAGAAAAAATAATGGAGGAGTTAGATGAGTTATCCGTGGCAACATATTGATCCAAAAGATCAGCTGATGATTCAGTTAAGTCAACCGATTACAGAGGCAGATACTTATCTAATCAGTACACTGTATAAGCCCTTGATGAGCGGACAGGCTGTCTCGTTGTATTTATCGTTAAAATCTGTGCTTTATTATTCACCCAAAGCATCATCTGAGATTTTGCTGTCGCGGTTATTAAGTGAGAATAATATAGGGATTGAAGCATTTTTTAACGCGCGTAGTCAGTTAGAAGCCTTGGGACTACTGGATTTATATCAGCACAAGCATCAACAGCATCAATATATTTATCAAGTGCATCCTCCTTT
>Ga0115854_10096_pt1 | contig 17891 bp, 17 predicted proteins | sample InSIn2SAF170_FD_83868 | JGI IMG/M metagenome (GOLD analysis project Ga0115854, IMG submission 83868)
AGAAGAGGCCGAGTGTCTCTGTCCTGGTGTTTCCACGCAGGGCGCAGTCAAATGTTGGTGTACAGGTTCAGGTACCAAGGCAGCAAGGGTGCAGCTTGAACCCTCCTACATGGCAGAGTACGAGCGCTGATCTGGCGGACACACGAAAGACTCGGATCTCTTCAATGGGCGCGCCGTCACCGTGAGCGGAGATCCAACACTTTGGCACACCGGTTGGACCATATTCTGTTCCGGACTCGGGTACTAACCTAATGACTTTCGGTCCAACGCACTCACTCAAAGAACGTTGGACCCCATCGTACGGTCTATATCTCGGGATAGATGTCCGTCCGTCTCAGCAACGGCATCTCCCTGCGGATCCTCTCAATAACATTGAGATCAATATCCGCAACCGCAATCTCCGGACCTCTACTCTCATCCCACTCGCCACTAAGCTCGGCCAACACCTCCCCCCACGGACTCACAATCATGCTATGTCCATAGCTGACCCTCTTCTCATTATGCGCTCCAACCTGCGCCGCCGCAACGACATACGCCTGCGTCTCAATAGCCCGGGACCTTAACAATGACTCCCAGTGCGCCTTCCCAGTCGGCACCGTGAAAGCGGACGGGTACGTGATTATATCGCTCTTCTGTCTTTTGAGAGCCAGCGATATCTCTGGGAAGCGGAGGTCGAAGCATATCATCATCCCCACCCTTCCTATCTCCGTCTCAAAAGGGGGGAGGATCTGCATTCCTTTCTCTACGCTGTTGCTCTCTCTGAGCACAGGACCGCCCTCGATCTCGACATCGAAGAGGTGCAGTTTTTGGTACCGCTGCACTATGGCGCCTGTGCCGTCGATCCAGAGGAGGGTGTTCTTTACTTTCTTGCCACCTTCGGCCGGCTCATGGACCCCTACGTTGATGGCGAGATTGGACTGTTTGGCGGAAGACTGCAGGCCCAGGACGAATTCACTAGATTGTACAGACTTGACTAAGGATACGGTTTCGGCTGCGGATGAGCCGATATAGTCCGAAGCTTCGGGAAGGAACAGCGCCTACTGCGGTGGATCAGTGACTGAGGGCGGAAGGGACCTGAGGGATGCTAGGAAGGGAACAGGGGTATGAGTGTGGAGCAAGATATTCACCTTAGCTCCTGCTGCAACTGCTTTTTGGACGAGCGTTTGGCACTGCTTAAGGTTGTGTGTCATGCTCGCGGTGGAGCAAATCTGGCCTATTGCCTAGCGGAAGCATCAGTCTACCACCTATGCAGGACCGTCAAGTACAGTAGGTGTATTGGACACCTTCAAATTGTGTAATCGCCGTTGCATGCGCCGCTGAGGAGAAGGGCATGCGCATACTGAGTGTAGTTCACACAACTCATGTTTATACTTCTTTGTCATGGAACATTCTGATCTGTACTGATATCCACGCTCTTATGCATGCCTATGCTAGTTGCTAACAGACGAAAGGCGAGGCTTACAGCAATGGCCATCGTTGCGGAAAGGCCTCGCCCGATGCTTGTAGAGTACCGTCGTGGTCAGTATGATTGAAGAGTAATTCGTGCGACACTCGATCACACTATGCTAGCAATCAAACACACAAACTCTGTGACGGTGTGCAATACTTGCAGTACGTATAATGATATACAGTGATAAGTTCAGGTTGTGTGGAGATTGCGGGACGCTTCGAGAACGGAAGCTTCCGCTGTTGGATTGATGTAGGAGGGTTCAAGCTGCACCCTTGCTGCCTTGGTACCTGAACCTGTACACCAACATTTGACTGCGCCCTGCGTGGAAACACCAGGACAGAGACACTCGGCCTCTTCTGTGATCCCACACTCGACCCATAACCGGTAGACGAAAAGCTATCCACCGCTCTTCTCGCAATGAAACTACCCAAACGCCGCAAGACACCACGTTGAGCCCGGCTGAAGCTATTCGTTACCGGTCTGTGTCCATGGTACAAGCATGGCCTCCCAAACGCCAGCGCAAAAGAAAGGCTGGGGCTCGCTGCTTTCCAACGCAGTCGCAGGCCTAGAATCCAGGCTCGACAACATCCTCGCTGAAGATGCCGAAGCGTCAGCGAAGAGCAGGGCAGCAGATGCCGCAAGGAAGGATGCGGTTCATCAGTCGGCGCTGAGTCCGCCACCAGACGCCTCGCGAGAGTCGTCAAGAAGCAGGGTGAACAAGAGGTTGGAGGAGCGGTTAGCCAAGGCGGTGAATAAGGGCACCGAGTCACGTTCGACGAGCAGGGCGCCGCCCGTAGATAGAGCTGCGACTGCGAGTCCCGCGCCGTCCGACACTGCGCGGACGAGCTTGGACTCGAAGACGTCCGAGGTGCTAGTGGAAGTGCCACAGGCTGCTGCGGATGCTACTGCGGAAACGAAAGAGGACCCAGGTGGAAATGAAGCGAAGGAGCCTCCCAAGGACACTACACAGACCAAAGAAGCTTTGAGGTTACCAACACTGGATGTCACAGAGCCCGATGCTCCCTCAGTCCGGCCCTCCCAGGAGTCCGGCCGCCCCTCACTCGACGCGCCTTCTCAAACATCAGTCACGTCAGAAGCCCCTTCAGCGCCGATCACCAGCCGCCGCAGCCCGGAAGAGTACGAGGCAGAGATACTGGCGCAACAATCTGAGCTTCACACCCATCTCGAACGTATCGACGCCCTCCAAGCGAAACTTTCGTATCTAGCGAAGTCCGCAGCTACATCAGCAAAAGAGGTGGTAGACTCAGCGGCTGCCGGGAGCTTGGAGAAGAAGCTCGCAGAAAGGGATGGACAGATTGCTCAGCTATTGGAGGAAGGACAAAAACTCTCGAAGACGGAGTTAAAGCACTCCAGTGCCATCAAAACACTTCGAACTAGGTTGACCGAGGAGCAGAAGAGTTCAGAAGAGGTCAAGAAGCGGCTAGCAAGGGCTGAGCAACAGGCAACGGAGGCGGCAGAGCGGGCGAGGCAGGCTGAATCGCAGGCTAAGCAGGCACAGGAAGGCTTGAAGGTCGTTGCGAAGATAGAGAAGGATGTGGAAGCCCTGAGCAGGGAGAAGGAGGCGGCTGGGGTGCTGATCGCAGATTTGCGAAGGCAGTTGAGTGATGCTACTCATAGGGCTCAGGAGGCCGAGAAGAGGGCGCAGAGTGGTGCCCTTGAGAAGGAGAGGAAGGTCGTTGCGGATCTGAGGGAAGAGCTTGATAACTCGAAGATTGAGAAGAAGCTCATGGAAGACAGGAGTAGGAAAGAAGTCGCAGAGGCCAGAGAGGAGGCGGTGCGGCAGAGGGAGAAGGCAAATGCGGCGGAGACGGAGGTATCGAATCTCGAGACCAAGCTTGAAGTGCTTCGAGCGAGGACTGAGGAGGTCTCATCTGGTGCTACTAGTGGTTCACAAGCGAAGCTTCTCCGGCAAATTGAGACATTACAGACGCAGTATGCTCTTGCGAGTGAGAACTGGCAGGGCATCGAGGGCAGTCTCATCTCTCGTGTTTCGGCATTGGAGAAGGAGCGCGACGAAATCGCCAAACGGGAGACAGACATACGGAAGAAAGCCCGCGAGGTCAACACAAAGTCACGCCATCTCGAAGAAGAGCTAGAAATCGTCAACGATCGGGCCAGAGCTCTGGAAACCGATGTCCAAGAACAACGCTCTCAAGCGCAGAAGTTGCGATCTCGACTAGACCAAGCCGAATCGACCCTCTTAGATGCCCGCGCTGAATTTGACCGCCAGAAGAAGCTCTGGGACACCGACTTCCAGCAACGCCTCGAAGAAGAGAAGACCAAGTGGCAACTTGAAGTCTCCAGCCATCCTCCATCAGAATCCTATTTCCGTGGTGACTCACCCATCATGTCGTATGGCAACCGCAAACCTTCTACACCTGACTTGTTAGGCCTGCACACCCGCCGCAACGTGAGCAGGAACATCTCAATGGACCATCTCAGTGGCATCACCACCGACCGCTCATCCGGCCGCATCGTCAGAACATCAGCAAAACCGCCACGCAGCCCAGTCCCAGAGGCGCTTATGCTGCAGCGACAGGGGTCGGAGAGTTCTGTGCATCAGCTTTATGGAAATGGGAATCATGGCGCGGGTGCGAGCGCGGCGCCGAGTATACATACAATTGATAACGATGACGTGGATACTGCAACGAGCTCCCCGCACCGCACAGTTGCGGACCTCGTTTCCTCGGCCAGCACGGTCGGTGCAGGCGGCCCGAGCGCGCAAGTCCAGTTGGTGGAGCGTATGAGCGCCGCAGTCCGCCGACTTGAGTCCGAGAAAGCGGTCTCCAAGGAAGAACTGCAGCGCCTGCAAGCACAGAGGGATGAGGCGAGAGACGAAGTCGTGAGTCTCATGCGCGAAACAGAAGAAAAGAGGGGACTGGAGGCGCAGGTCGAGAAGCTGGAGAAAGAGCTGGACGGCGTTAGCAAGAGGTATCAGACTACGCTTGAGATGCTAGGGGAGAGGAGCGAGGAGGTTGAGGAGTTGAGGCAGGATGTGAAGGATTTGAAGAAGATTTACAGGGAGTTGGTTGATAGTACTATGAAGTGATCTCCAGCTGACGGTCAAGGAAGGAGATGTGTGGATGAGAAGAGTACAAGTCCTAGCATTAGCGCGGGCGTTCTGGACGATATGTGAGTATACCAATTCTCTGTGGGCGACTGCACCCCACCATAGGCTTTTCTGCATGTTCGAGATCACTGAATCTCTCGATTCGCTCTGATGATTGTCTCTTGACTGCCTCCTGGCTGTTTCTCTAGTCTCCGCGGCTAGGACATGTCCCGTACTCTACACTGGAGGCCCAAACGCTCTCAGCAACTGGGGATCTTCGGGCGGTGGCTCGAAAAACTTCAGGCATGTAGTTGGTAGCTCTGAGAAGGTATCAACTAAGCAAGCCTAGCTTTAACTCCTGTAGTCCTGGTCTGTCCGTCAACGTCTTCTTTACCTCCTCTTCTTCCGATTGCGATACCAAGGCCAATTATGCATATCTTTGCTTATCCATTTCACGGTCCTACGTCAGGACCATAAAGTCTCTCAGTACCAACGGCTCTGGTCCACGAAACAGCTCCTCGTGCTTTCACTCAGATACTTTCCAGGAACGAAGTCCTGGAAACTACATACCTAGCGTACGTCTTCTTCACATCCGGACTCATACAAGCCATGGGAAACGAGCTCGCGCTATCCACCTCAATCACAAAATCCGCCGTCATACTTTTATCCTACCCATTCTGCAAATACCCAACCACTACCTTCTCCTTTACATCCCGTAACCCTACAACGCGACACCTAAACACCACTTCCCCTCCCCTAGCCTTCCTCGCCTCCTCGAACCCCTTTCGAGCACCCGTCACATTGTGCTCCAACTAGTGACGCTCTCACGTTTAACCCCTTGGTGTCAATCTCTCGTAAAAGGTGGAGGAATTTTATCCTCCGAGCTCTGTGCTATTGGTCTGAGCTTCTGAGGTAAGGCGTTCCGAGTGACACGGGAGACGACGGAGAGAAGCAAGAACACGATCGCAAGGGCTGGGAAGTGGTGAGGATAGTGTTGCGAGTTTCTGCCAGTTGCCCTGCGGTCTGCTTGAACCTACAGCCTACCGTTCGGAGGTTGTGTAACTGCTCATGCCGTTGAACCGCCATTTTCGTTAGCAATCGATGAGTGGAAGCTTTCATTTAGAGGAATACAATAGGAAAGAGGCTAATGTGAGCAAACTGTAGATAGTCTTATATCAAATATTCCTAGAACAGCTTCTTGTGCTAATTAGTTCTAGTATTCGTCTGTCGACGGTGGACTCCTAAACGCTATGCATGTAATCACTAACGTCTCCGTGACCGCTCAAACAGCTCTACCTGCCCGTCCAGACTGTATGATCTCGCCTGTCAGTCTGTCGTCTGCCCGGAACACAGGCCAACTGCTGCCATCTGCCTTCGCAAGCTCGAATTCGAGCTTCGTGCCCATGATCTTGTACTTGCTTTTGTCTACATCGATTGGACCAAATAAGGGCACTTCTTGTGTATATCGCTTGTTGTCTGTTGTGCGAAGGTCGAGAGCGACTGTAGTCGCAGAGGTGAAGTCGATTTTGGATTTCTCCTTGTCGATCTTCTTGAGATATAGAGAGGCGATGACGGTAGAGGGAGTTTGGTAGTAGTCGTGCCTTGTCCGTGTTAGCATACCCTCACCGTGTTGCGCACAATTTGTCACTCTACCTCACGGTCTCCAGATTCTCCTCGCTAGTCTTCTGCTTCTTCCCACTTCCGACGAACATATGCCGGTCCTTGCTCTTGCATCCTTCCATTTTCAGGAACTCGTCGAATTCTAACACACGCCTTTTACAGCATGTGTACCCTTTGGAGCCCTCATGGAAAAGTGGGTGTCCTGGATGATATACACACTTCTCATCGTCTCTACTTGAGCCTTGCGTATACGTCTCATTGCACCCTCGCCGCCTGCACGTCGTTCCAGAAGGTATTGGTAAGCTCGAATCGTCGTCCTCTGATTCTGGCGCAGGTGAAGCCGCTGCCCGTGCAGGTGCCTGAGCCTGCGGTGCTCGAGGTGCTGGGGCCGGTAGACGATCAACAGGCTGTGGAGGGGGCTCTTTAGGTACCGCGGGCTCAGGTTTTGGCGTGTCGTCTACAGTGGAGTGTTTGCCCGTTGTGCATGGTGGGATGGCGAGGAATTCGTCGAATGTGAGGACGCGGGGTTTGCAGCATTTCCAGCCTGTTTGTGATTAGCATATAGTTCGTGGAAGCATAGATGTCAGGTATACACACCTTTCTGACCCTCATGGAACTCTGGCGGACCGGGATGGAAGACACATTCTTCCTCGGGATCTGAGAACGTCTTGCCGCAGCCCTTATGAACGCATTTCCCTGCCATCGTATACGGTCGCGAATGTTGTGCGAATCTAGAAATCAGTATACTTTTATAAGGTGACTTATGTAATATGGAAGTGTTCTACAAAGTTCGGAGGACCTTCGTTGCGTGCCAAGAAGCGGAAGTGAGCCCTAGAGCTCTACTATACGGAAGATTGAATCACGTTTGTTATGTATAACAGCTTCCGTCAACCACTAAAGCCCGACTAGCACATATATATCAAGTCCGACATGAGGACATTTACCCCATTGCTTCGACACGCTTGTCGGCTTACGCTGTTCGTTCGCTCCAACTGCTCGCTATGCACCGATTCAAAGATGGTCTTGTCAAAGGTCTGGGACAAGAGACCGTTTGACTACGACGAGATCAACGTGATGGACCCAGGGCAGGACAAGTGGAAAGCTGTGTACGAATTTGACACTCCGGTATGCTTGAAGGAGGCATCATTCAAACATGGTCACACTGACTCCTGAAGGTCGTCCACGTTGACCCCGGCTTAGCCGACGGAGACGGAGTTAAGACGTCTACGGCATCCCGGAAGCTCATGCACCGCTTCCAAGAAGATCAGGTCGAGCAGTTGATGGATCAAGTTCAGAACAAACAATGACTGCCGGATACCCGTGCTGGACGGCCTCTATATTAGGCTGTCCCGCCAACGTCATGACACTGGGTGAGGGGTACGGGGAACCCCAGGAGAACTCTATCCGGCAAAATAGTCCACTTCGAAGTTTGAGGTCGAACCTCTAAATACACCAACTGAGAAGCAATTCCCGCTACGACCTACGTCTTGCGTACGATCCCACATACATAATGCAGGCGGCGAACAGACTGCAGAAGGCGCTCAAGAAGGGAGGTCCCACGTTTGGAGCATGGCAGGTATGCAATGATTATTCCCTCTTCTCGAACAGGATAGGCTGACCCATGTCGTAGATGCTGCCGGGCTCCAATCTTTCCCGCACGCTTGCTCGAACTGGCGTTGACTGGATTTGCGTTGACACGGAACACGGGAACATCGCTGGTAAGCGGAGACAGCGTGGAACGAACAAGTCCTCACCTGATATAGGACCTTAGATCAAGCAATGCACGAAGCCGTCGCTGCCATAGCAGGATGCGGCGTCAGTCCAGTGGTTAGGATCCCGGCGAACGAGGCATGGATGGTAAAGAGTGAGAGCAGGACGTACGCCCACCGACTTCATGCGACTAACCCGAGATGAAGTAGCACTGGACTCTGGCGCACACGGGATATGTGTCCCACTCATTTATACCCCAGAAGAAGCCCGCACGCTTGTGAAGTCCGCCAAGTTTCCTCCACGCGGCAACAGAGGTTTCGGCTCCCCGTTCCCCATGGAGAAGTTTAGCGGCGAGTCTACTCAGGAATATCTACTACAAGCGAATGACGCTCTGGTTACGATTGTCCAGATCGAGACCAAGGAAGCCCTCGAGAGTGTTGACGAAATAGCAAAAGTGGATGGCATAGATGTTCTGCTCGTGGGGCCCTTCGATTTGGGCAACAACATCGGCTACCCTATACTCGATGGGATAATGCACGATGAGCTCCATGCTGCTATCGCGAAGATTAACAAGGCGGCGAATGATAACGGAAAGCGGACAGGGATCTATTGTACGAGTGGAGCTCAATCCAAGGAGTATGCGGATAAAGGCTTCAATATGGTACGATTATCTATCGAGCCTTTAGGCTAGGACTAACGTACGGCATAGATATCGGTATTGGCAGACATGGTCGCCCTGCCCATAGCCTTCAGTCAAGCCCTCAATGCCGCGGCTGGTAAAGACGAAAGCGTGAGGATGACTGGACCATACGGCAGGTAGCGTGTGATCAAGTCATCTCTGCAAACTTGCCCAGATCAACCTCTCGATCGACTCTTGCATCTTCGTCGCGTTTCTCATAGTAAATCTTGCAGACTCAGCCATTATTATCCTTATCCTTCCGTCGGCAGCTCTCTTTCCCTCCTTCACAGTCACTCACTCGCCGTACCCAGAACGACGTCTCAGCCCCCCTCGAACTTGTCCTTTAACCTGGTCTCATATGCTACTCCAACTTGCAAAGCAGAAACGTTCCTCTGCCTCATAAACTCCACACAACCCTCCCTCGGCCCCAGCAAGTGCTTGACAACAACATCCTCCTTTGGATGCGAAGTCGTCATATTCTCTTCCTTCACACAGCACCGCGCCCAATGAAATCGCCAGAATCGATTCTTCTAATGACTCCACTTCCCTTAGCTTCACTTTCGCAAAAAGTGGACCATAGTTGCCGTGCTCTTAGTGGGCAGCACACGTTCTGCCGCGGCGTTGGCGCGCTTCCTCTTCCCCGCTGTGAAGCCGGTTGCGCTGCTGCGGAACAGCGGGTGCGTCTCAGACAGAGGAGAAGGCATGTTCACCCTGCCTGCACCTCTCTCTAACTCCGATGGTCCCCGTCCGTCTCCTGCAAGTGTCCGACGCGAGGTCAGGCACTAGTCTAAGAGCATTTCACAGTGTTTTGTTCCTGAATTAAACAGATATTCAAGGCTTCCATATATCGGCGACAATACTCTCAGTTTGCCTCTAGACTCTTCGGAAGAGCCCAACCAAGGCAAGATCGGATCATGCCAAGGAAAGTATTAGACTTGTTTAATATGCCACCGGTGGCACAATAACCGTACGAGATCTCTCGTAGGGTTGCGGTCTCGAACGCTGTCCAAGAACTTGTTCTACACCAGCACTCGACCATTGACCTAGAGGCTCAGCCTCCAGCTAAGGGTGAAAACGAGCTCACGATAATGCTGCACGCACCAAAACTCCTAGCGAATATATTTTCATATAGAGCAATCAGACAAGAACGCTCCCAAAACTTTTCTGCTATCTAGTCCCAACGGCAAATTGACACGCATGAAGATGGATTACGAGATCAAGCGGAAGGACGTCAAAAAACCCCATCGAATGCAAGCAGTCCTACGAGAAATGCAACACAAGCAACGCAGAATGCGGACGCCGTCTAAGACATGATAGAGGTGGACTCCGCCAGGAATGTCAGTGACCTAGAGGACTATCTACAAAGTCATACGGGTAACGAATGAGTTTCCCTTTCGCTCCATCTGCAGGGGAACAATGTGTCTTATGGAGCCCATTGCCACAATTTAGAGCTCAAAGGCCCTCATCACTAGTTTGGTAACGGGCAAAGACTGAATTAGCATTCCTAAGAAGGAGCCGACAGTATCATTACCAGACCTGCTCCCTCTCCTCTTCTCTTCCAGCTATAGAAGCCTCGATTTCCTCTTATACTTGCATACAACGCTATCAAAAGCGCGCCCTGGGTGGGCGCGCTTCTGCTGAAGCCGTGGTTCGATATCTCGACAGAGTGCTTGGGTGTTATTTTGTTCCTGAACCAAGTGGTTATGACGAGATTTCAGGAAAGACGATGACTTCCACTGGCCTGCAATCTGCTATCCTAATGTAGTAGACTTCGCTATGACTGGTTCACAACTCTAGTCGGCTTTCCCACAGTATTCTCGTCCCGTCTAGCTACCTGTGTAATTTAGGCAAGAATGCCAGGTCCTCCTTAGACGACTATCCCACGTGATCAAGCCGGTATCGGCGCGCAGGCATGGTGCATTACGCCATATCTGTATATCAATCGGATCATTACGCGCGCATGATTTCTTGGATCCAGATGTACTTTCGAATGCTCAAATGTCCAGCAATAATACAAATGCGGACATCCTCATCGTAGGACCGTAATTCTACACGCTAGAATCACTGCTAACTAAAAGTTCAGGCTGGAGCGGTCGCCGCATTCACTGTAGATCTCCTTGTCTACCCTTTGGATACGCTGAAGACCAGAATTCAATCCCCCGATTACAAACGCCTCTATACCAATGGCGCTGCGGCGTCAATCAACAGGCCGGCCCTGTTCAGAGGCCTCTACCAAGGCGTGGGCAGTGTCATAATAGCCACCCTCCCCTCTTGTGCGTATTCAGCCCGTTTCGGTCACAAGAGACCTCCACTCACTATTCTTAGCAGGAGCATTCTTTACCACCTACGAAGGCATCAAAGCCATACTCGAGAAGCGTAACCCCACGCTCAGCGGATCCAACGCACCACTCGTACCCCAACCTCTCATCCACGCCACGGCCTCCTCAATCGCCGAACTCGTATCCTGTGCCATCCTTACACCCGCCGAAGTCATAAAACAGAATGCGCAGATGGTTGACGCATCCAAGCGCGGGCCCAACGCTACGCTCCAGACGCTTGCCAAGTTCCGGAAGAATCCGCTGGCGTTGTGGAGGGGCTACACTGCGCTAGCAGGCAGGAACTTGCCATTTACCGCGCTGCAGTTTCCGATGTTCGAGCATTTCAAGAGAATGTTGAGGGATTGGAGGGATAGAACTGGGAAGAGGACGGGGACGCTGTTGGAGAGTGGGTGTATTACGGCGGCGAGCGCGGGGACTGCGGGGAGCATTGCTGCTGTTGTTACGACGCCGATTGATGTTGTGAAGACGCGGATCATGCTCGCGGCGGCAGATGGGACCGCTAAGGAACCTGGGCCGAACATGTCGGACACGGTACAGAAGATTAAAGACGGGAAGGTCAAAGACGCGATGGGGCATGTCACCAAGTCGAAGGGCCGTCAGAGCAGCATGATGATTGCGCGAGAGATCATCGCAGATAAAGGCTGGGTTGGGCTGTTCAGAGGCGGAGCGTTGAGAGCAGTATGGACTATGATAGGGAGTGGGCTGTATCTTGGCGTATATGAGAGTGGCAGAATCTACTTAGCCAGGAGAAGAGGAAAGGACATTGACGAAGATGAGTTATTGTAATGTCTTGATGCACGTCTGTCATGTAGACATGTTGAACACACACCATATAGACATTGTTTGCTTGTAGCCTTGGAAACATGCATTTTCAAGATCTGCTTCATGACACGACTTCGCTTCGCGACAGTTCTGCTTCAGTCTGAGCCTATCGCCGGAACCCCCGCAAGGCCCGCTTCGTGCCGTCACGGCTATACAAGCCTCCACCTCCGCATCACCACCACACCCCCACCACATCTGCGCTATACGACCTCGGAAGGCTTAGAAGCCAATACCTTCACCATGGACGCAATCCCTCTCATCCAGAACGATACCTCCACGCGATGTCGTTCCGCTGGAAAGACCATAGTGTCTCGTCACCAGACCGAACCGCCCTGAAGAAGTCCTCTCCAAGCACTATTCCATCGAACACAACCGCAACCACAAACATGCCCACTCGAACCCAAAGACCCGTCCGAATTGCCGGTGTGTCAGGCTCCGCCTCCGACCGCCGCCACGCCCTGCTTAGCCTCGCGTCCAATCACCCGCACGATCCTATCGACTTCCTCACCGGCGACTGGATGTCGGAAGCCAATATGACGTCTCGCGCGCAAGGCAAGCTCGACAACATCGACGCCTTTGAGCCTACCTTTGTCGAAGCACTTGAGCCTGCTCTTCCACATATTGCAAAGTATGGTATCAAAGTGGCGTGTAACGCTGGCGCAACGGATACGCGACGGCTGTGGGAGGTTGTGTGTGGCATGGTGGAGCGGAACGGGTTGGCATTGAAGGTGGCGTGGGTTGGTGGGGATGAAGTGCTTCCTGCGGTAAAAGCAGCAATTGAGAAGGGGGAGAGGTTCGAGAATTTGTGTACGGGGCAGGCGCTAGGGGATTGGGGCTTTGAGCCCATCTACGCGCAGGCTTACCTAGGCGGTCTGGGCATCGCTGCTGCATTCGAGAAGGGTGCGGATATTGTGGTCTGCGGACGCGTGAGTGATGCGAGTCCGGTCATTGGAGCAGCGGTGTGGTGGCACGGGTGGGGGAGAGGCGAGTTGGAGAAGCTGGCGAATGCTTTTGTGGCCGGGCATCTGATTGAGTGCTCGAATTATGTTTGTGGAGGAAATTATTCGGGGTTTAAGGGGCTGGAGGGAAAGGGGTGGGAGGATATTGGGTATCCTATTGCGGAGATATCGGCTCAGGGAGAGGTTGTCATTACGAAAAATCGGGATTCGGGCGGCGAGGTCAGCGTAGGGACTTGTACGAGCCAGTTGCTGTACGAGATTCAGGGGCCATGGTACTTCAATAGCGATGTGACGGCTGAGCTGGATGAGTTGTGGTTTGAACAGCTCTCTACAGATCGAGTAGCGCTCAAGGGTGTGAAGGCTGAGCCGCCACCGCCAACCACGAAGATTGGTATCACGGCGAAGGGCGGGTATATGGCGGAAGTGCACTGGTTCATCGTAGGTCTAGATGTGAAAGAGAAGGCACGCATGATGGAGGCGCAGGTCCGGAAGACGCTCCAGCCGTATAGTCATCGGTTCACAAGGCTGGAATTCACGCTCAATGGGTCTTGTCCGGAAAACCCTACGAATCAGAACACGGCAACTGTGGACTTGCGAATCGTCGCTCAGGCGCCGGAGGCGGAGGACCTGGCACCTGGCAAATTCTTGCGGCCGTGTATCGATCCGATCATGGAAGGCTATCCAGGGTCGACTTGCCAGCTGGACTTCAGGCAAGGATTTCCAAGGCCGGTGTATGAGTACTACGTTACGCTGCTACCGCAGGCTGATGTGCATCATACGGTGAACATGCATGATGAGAGAAGCTTCGAGATCCCACCGCCGGCGGAAACGAGGACATATCCGAGACAACAGCCTAGTCGGTTAGCAACGCGGGATGCTGTGGACCTTAGCAAGTTTGGCCAGACTGTAAGGGGACCGCTGGGCTGGTTAGTACATGCTAGATCCGGTGATAAGGGAAGTGACTGTAACGTTGGACTTTGGGTCAGATACAAGGATGAATGGGACTGGCTGAGGACATTGTTAAACGTAGAGAAATTGAAAGAACTGCTAGCGGAGGAATACAAGGGAAAGCCAATTGTAAGTCCAAGCTCGTCCTACCCTGTATGATGCTGACGCGATCAAGGACCGCTTTGAACTTGTGAACCTACGAGCAGTCCATTTCTTGCTCAGGGATCATCTTGATCGAGGAGTGAGCTGTACCACGAGCTACGACATGCTCGGGAAGAATTGCGCAGGTAAGTCTTCCCGTGATCAGAAGCAATCTTCATTCACTAACAGGAAGCAGAGTTCATCAGAGCAAGATGGGTAGATCTGCCTGTGAAGTTCCTGAATAGGGGCAGGATATAGATTCTATCCAGTAGGCCCGCGCACCCGAGATCGTGTTTGGTAGCGATCGTGCTGAATGCTAAGCTGGCGACCCTTTGTCAGCCTCATCAAAGAGGGTGCTCTCGGTATGTGAGCGCATCGTTGTTGAACTCAAGAGGGAGCTTATACACAACCGCTGTACGGTTCTCTCGTCCATCTGCATGGTTATACCAGGTCTTCAGCAGGGGTAAGATCCGAGGTCAGAAACTCATGATAAGCATTGCATAGTGCTATCTTTCCAAATGAAGCACTGTTTCCATGAAGACGTCTGCTAGGAGTAGGCGGACACGAGTTCAAGGAAGTGAGTGGTTGTGGGAGTTCAGCTGCGCATCCACGTGATAGCACGTTTGCGTTGCGCGTCCTTTCTACTCGAATGGGGAGTCACGTCAGGCATCACCATAATTACTTCCAGTTTCACGTAATCTCTGCAAATTCCTTTTCACCATCACGCCTTTTCCTCGTGTTTTGCAGGCATCGACTTCGCAGCCCACCACAGGGTTACCCTTTTGTTTCTCCTTTCAAATCGATGTCAGACTTTGTGTACTTCAAGAATCACGGTTGCACCATGTCTCCTGCCAACCCGCTTCTCCATGGCACCGGTGAGCGTAGTGCCGACAACAAAGACTCCAACGAGGACTCCGACTAGGTGACTAACTTCGACTCGGACATCGAGCCTGTTACCGAAGTGGGAAATGATGGTGATACCAGGACCAGCGTCACAATTCGCGGACTTAACATCACAATGGAGTATCTGGCATTGACTGAAAAGATCAAGTCCACCGATCTTCGGTCTAATTTCCCTCTTCCTCGTGAGATTCGCAATCAAATCTTGAGTAACTTGCTCGATGCTGAGCAAGTCCGCAAAGAACCGACTGAGAAGCGTAAGATTGTGGTCAAGGAGTACCATGATGGTGGATGTGGTATGTGCAAGCCTGGTATCCAGCGCTATACTATGGCCGACGATCGCCACTGGTACAAGTTCGATGTAGCGATTCTCCGAGTTAACCACGAAGTCTTCCAAGAAGCCAGCGAAATCTTATACGGAGCTAACGACTTCGTTGTTGTGTCTTGGAGCTGGTCGGGCATTGCAGAAGACTTCGACATTATGGGGGTTCTGATTATCTGCAGGAACCGCAACTTCGTCGCGAGGGTAAAAGACCACCGCATCCGCATCCATCTCGAGTGGCCCAAGAACAAATTGGCTTGTAGGGGAGGCCGGGACGAGGAAGACACTGGCGCAGCCCTGATGATGTCGCAAGACCTCCACCTACTGACCCGCATGTTCCGAGTCCAGAACTTCAGAATCGTGGGTGACTGCGTTATGATCATAGGACCCCGCGATTGCAAGAGTGTTGCGGTGAAGCATAGCCGAGACACGATCAAGGTGATCCGTAAAGCTCAGCTCCGCGAGACGAGCTATGGCAGACCGAGCGATGGGTTGCAGCAGCTTGTCCTCGACTTGTTCATGGAGATTCTAGGAGTCGGACATAAGATCATCATCACAGGAGTCGACAAGAGATCGGCGAGAAACGTCTCCGAAGTCAGCTCGCCTCGCGTCGTCCGGGCCTGTGCTATGCGCTGGAACTTGTTTCCCTTGTTGATTGCTTTGAAGGACGACGCTGATCGTGCTTTCCTCGCCGGAAACCTCGAGCTTGCCTTCCACAAGTACATGTTCATCAGCAGGGTGAGCGAAACCGCCATCATCCCGGATTATGCCATGCCAATGTACGCTTATCGCTGTCTGTGCAGAGACGCCGAAAACGCCCTGCGCTTCCTCATGGTTGACATTTGTACTATGGCTATGTCTATTGGTCTTAAACTCGGCAAGAAGTGGTGCAAGACTGGTGCAGTCATGTTGAAAGGAAACAACCTGTCCAAGGACTCCATCGGCATGAAGCCTGACCAATGGTACAAGGTGAAGCACTGGGCAGCTGTGACCGCTATGGAGGTTGACTGGTACGAGAACTACTGTTTGGGCGTTATGATAGGAATGCGAGACTACGCTATCAATGAAAACGAGCGCATCGATGCCGGCATCCTCAAAGATCTCCACATGGTCGAGACGTGGCTGGAGTGGAACAGGCTGCCTCAGGTACGTCGGGCATTTATTTGAACGCCAGAACAAACGCTGAACATCGAACTCTAGGCGCGCCGTCGGCGTCGCGATGCTCCAGCCAAACCGAAATATGCCAACTCAAGCCTCGCCGACCGACCGATCAAAGTCCTACACTACGCTGAGCCTTTCTTGTCCCACTGTCCTCAGGGCCTAGTCGGATGGCAAGATATCAAGCATCAGTTGGTACAGGCGGACTGCTTCCGGAATGGGATCCCGCCCTCCTTCATCCCCCCTTTGAGGGACCCATCCACGCTTCCACTCTACAACTGTACCATCGTAGATGAAGTTTACGAGGACTGGCACATCGAGGATGAGAACAAATGAAGGGTGCTGAAGAGGCTGAGCTAGTAGAAGGCAACGAAATGGATGCAAGATGTTATGATGAGATTGGTTGGGACTGAGAATTTGTTCCTCATATCGCTCTCTTATGCCCGATAGCAAGTTCGGAATGTGCGAGAAAAGTATGTTGTTCAGAGTAGCTCTGTTCCTTGCTCTTGCTTCTGTAAACATTGAAAACTTACCATGTTTCGCGAGAACGAACAGATGTTACTAAGTTGTTGATCAGCATTCAGGGTGGTGCCTGACGAGGGTGTCTTCTCCTTTTGTGGTTGAGAACAGACTGATAACACAAACATCGCACAGATGGCTATGTAGTTATTGAAAATGGGATGTGACTTTCGCCAAACTCTTTTACATGTCACTTTGTGAGCCCCTTTTGACTGCGGCCTCGCCTCCGGAAATACCCAATATGATGACTAAGCCAGGACCCTGGTCGAAAATTGGGAGCTCCAGCATCCGTCGCGCGACACAGGTCGAACTCCTCGACCAGTTCCGCAAGCAAATCCCACCATGAATGTACGTATACAAATAAACGCTCCAGAATTTTCTGAGGTCCGCGACTGACACTATGCGCAGTTCGTGCCTCTCAACCCGCGGCCCATGCTGCAAGCGCTGTACGTCCCTCTACCTCTACAACCTCTCTCGCAACCCACGACACATCCTACAAACTCCAATTGCGCGGTTGGATACCTAGTGAGCTCCTATTTAACTGTGCGTATAGGGTAAATGAAGACGTCCTCGTGCGCCTGAAATGGGGCCAGACAGAATACAAAGGCCGCCTCGTCAGCGTCGACAGCTATATGAACATCCAGCTCGCGAACACAGAAGAGTTTATTGATGGCAAGGGAACGGGTACGCTGGGGCAGGTGCTGATACGGTATGTGCTGCACGTTTCCATAAAAAGCTTGAGATGTCCGCTGGGTCCGGTGAAGTACGGCAGCGGTCTCCAAAGGTCAGGCTATAAGTAAGGATGAGAGGCTGATGTTCTGGGTCAAAACAGGTGTAACAATGTGCTGTGGATATCGGGAGCGAGTGCTGCAGCCAAGGAGGAGGATGCTGCTATGACCGGCTGAGAGGTTTGCTGCTTGGTCAGACAATATATTGGCAGCTGCGCGCTATGTGTGACAGCGGTACGAGACCCCATCGAGGAAGGCTGGCAAGGATAAGGGAGGCTTTCGGATATCGGACCAGGCGTCAAGGCGCATATGCAGCTAGTGCAGGACTAGGCGATATCTGCTTCCTTAGAAACTGCATAGACGCAAGATCGGGTTGCGCAGATATTGCATACTGAAGGCCATCGAAGTCACCCAATTCACTCTTCAATCTCCTCAATAACAGGCCTCCGCTTCCGTCCCTCCCCATCTCCCTCAATACTAACATCTAATCCTCTAATCCTCCCCTCGAGCCCAAACCTCGAATAAT
>Ga0115854_10099_pt1 | contig 17775 bp, 23 predicted proteins | sample InSIn2SAF170_FD_83868 | JGI IMG/M metagenome (GOLD analysis project Ga0115854, IMG submission 83868)
GTCAGTATCTCAACCGTGTTGGGCAGCTCGTATACTAGCTGGGTGGATACTTCGTATTTGTCTTAGGTATGAGACGTTTGCTTGAGGCCTGGAGGGTTTGATTCGTTGTATATATTGAAGGAAATCATCTATGTTATACATGGGAGGCCAAATTTATTACGCAAGATAGAGATCTTGCCTTTCACTGTGTTTCTTTCATTGATTATACTGAAGAGAAATGAGGATTTCTCCAATTGCTATGATGAAGTATTTTCATAGAAATACCTTGATGAGAAAGAACGCCATGGTGATTTGCTTCCATAGATAACTCCCAAGTAAGTGTTTTAGTGAGAGAAGTTGTTCTAATAGGAACTCTAGCGAGAGACGAAAGATGTGTTCCGATAGTACAAGGTGAATGAGGGACGGGTACGTGCCCAGTTGGGGTCAGGAGAAAGAACTGTTCTCTGATGAGAGTCTGAAGTCTGAGGATCTGAGGACATCTCATTCCATCTTGTCCGCTGGCCGAAGGTATCGACTTATAGACGGTAAGATTATTGCTAACGTTCAGGTGCCCGATATGTGTTTTGATCTTGATGATTATGATTCGTCCGGTGTGGCCAGCGGGGTCTTGACTCCAGCCTTCTCTTTCTCAATTCCGACATCCTTCTCTTCGCTGGTTTTAAGCTTCTTAATTGTTGGAGGTCGATCATTGAGAACAGCAGGCGCCGCACGTTTCCTGGTTTTACCTTTGATGCCTGACTCAAGCTGAGGAGGATGTTCGAGATTGTAACGAAGTGCTAGTTGGTTCAGAATGATGGAATCCCAGCCCTTAGAAATGTAGCTGCAGTGTCTGATTTCGTAAACCATCGTGCTTCGATCAATTTCATCATAGATCTCGTTGATCTTGTTGGCATTCCCAAATCCAGTCGATGAACGCCAGTAGGTCAAGTACGGTGTAGGTTCGCCCTTCTTGTTGACTTTGAGCTTCCAGGATACCCATACGTCCTGTTCGTCTCCCGTGTACGCTATAAACATTCTCTTTGTAGGATCGTGATGTCTTATGGTTGCTTGCAAGTCCCGGTCCAACCATTTGAAGATATGAATCCAAGAAAGTCTCATGGATTTCAGTTGCTCTTCAATAGCATTTCCGATCGATTGAAAGGTCCCATCAACCTGATGTACGATCTCTTGCCCATATGCCGTCGGAAAACGGTCGTAGTAGAACTTGGTCACAATACCGCTAGCGTCTTCATTGATGAAGCATCGCATGGTCACTACTTTGCCTGTAGTGTCTATTCCAACCACCAATCGTTTTAAGTCGAGATGATAGTCGAGATCCGAGTGATCGTTCGACTTGGGAGCATTCTCGTTCCTCTCCATGCTTTAGTAATGACACTTCGATTCGCAATAAGTGAGAGAAGCCCGATCAAGAATGAGAAAGAGGCGAAGTCCTAGCGTATTGAGAGTGAGTGACTTTATCTTGCACTCTGAGTGAGGACATGCGGATCAAGTTCCTTGGATTGTTTAGCAGTGGGGTGTAGGATAGACGGGGTGTTGACTTGGAAAGGACTGCTTATATACAAATGGTGTGGAGTGAGACGAAAAGACGTCTAGCTAGGTGTTACTGCTCCTTTACCCTTAGCAGTTAAAATAGAGTCTACCAACTCTTAACGACATACCCGCTTGCGCAACTATGTTTTCTAAGAAATAACGTTTTTGGGCACAAGGAGAAAGCTAAAAGAGCTAGAAATAAGGTTGGAGTGGGCTGTGTGGCGCAACTTGTGGCGTTAGGTACGTCCCACCAAGACCTCGGACCTCTCTCTCCATTCACTCCCACCTTAACCACAGGAGCTCTTATCCAAGCGCTTATCGTACTAGTGCAGACTGGAGTTTTCAGAACAAGAAGCAAATTAATACTCAAAAACAGAACGTAGCTAAAGGTAACTACTTTCCCCGCTTTTCGCATCTTCTCTTCCTCAACGTCCCTAGAGGACCGAACGGTTTCCTAATTTCTACTCATTTCCTTGCTAAGACTCTATGTTATCTGCAATCTGCGAGCCCTATTTCCTCTGATCATGCCCTTTCACTTCGAGTGAAGATCCAATTAGTCCCCACATCTCAAAATCACCGGGACCATATTTAATAGCAATATGTCCACCGCCCGTGCGAGAGTCAACGAAAAATAAATACCATCAACGTCCCGATCGAGTACGAGATGACCTTCATTAATGACAGAGCTCAGAATGGACCCAAAGCTAATAAAAATATGACCGCCAACAGCAACGACAACGGATACACCAACGTTAACGGCAACATTTCCCACGCAAACGGTATCAACAACAGCACAACCAACATCCCATTCACTAAAAGCAACGGCACAACCACCCCAATGTCTGACCATAAAACCGCCAACATTTCCGTACGAGACTACATCTACTACCTCCCGCACCCCCTCCCAGAAGGCACTCCCTCGCCCTACACGCCCGGCCTCCCCGACACTAACCCCCTCAACCTCCCTCCACACGCCAGCGAGCCGACCTCAACGCTCGTCCTCACAAGCACAACCTCCACCTTCGTCGACATCCGTTTCCTGAAACCCTTCAAGCCCTCTGAACCAGGCCTTCCGAACGAAGGCGGCCCAGCACACCGCCTAGAATGGGCATTCGCGGGGAAATCGCAGAGCTTCAAGATTGTGGACACGGACGAGAACGAATCAGCTGTAACAGCGGAGAATGAGGAGGTTGAGGAGGAGGAGGATCAAGTGACGCACTCAGTCTGGCAGCACTGGATTGACAACGAATACTCCGTGGGCGCGCCTGAGATCCCCGTCGATGAGGGCGATATGCACCCCATGCCTGACGGTCGTGTCCTCGAGGTCGGACACTCGTTCAATGCCGCGCTTGGGAAGATGCAGGGTTATGAGGAGATGTGGAGTGATGTGCCGATCAAGGCTTGTTTCCCTCAACAGTCAAAGTTCTCAATTGTGCTGAGACTGGAGGATGTGAACGGTGGAGTACGGGGTGTGGTTGTTCGTGTGGGTCAGTTCTGTCAAGGCATCGTCATGAAGGAAAGCCAGGTCACAGTTGAGAGGTGGGAGTTCATTGAGCAGAGGGGAAAGGAGGGTGAGGTAGTTGGTGGCAAGTGGACGCGATTGGCGAGGATTGGGGATTCCTTTCTCCCGAGTGCGGTTGCGTTCGAGCTAGAAGGTTTAAAGCAAGGGACACGGGTGACATCTGGAGAGGCTCACTGGATTGTGGAAGAGTTGGCGGAGTGGGTGGATTGATGAGTGCTCATGGAGGACTTAGGATGGAGATGCTTGGTTTACTTCACATCTTCGAGGCCATCGAATTATGGGCGGCAACGGCGGTTTGCATTGTGCATAACTAGTTGTCATTTGCATATGCTGTCATCGCTAGCAAAGACCTATCCATTGACGCCGCCCATGCAGAGAATATCCTTTGCCCTTCCGTGACCATCATTTTTGAACTCGCTGTGAGGAACAGCTACACCGGACCAAGCCTATACGGTAGTCTATTTCTTCTTGGCACCCTCCTCGTCGGCCTTGTCCTTGGCCCGCTTCTCACGGACACCCACGAGACGAGCCTCGGAGCGGGCGTCACGCAGCTTCCTGTACGCATTCTCCTCGCCCTTGTAGTCTCCAATTTTGCCCTCCTCGAAAGCGATGAGGTTCTTGATGGGAAGGACATCAATGGTGGACTTGACGGTGTTCTCGCCCTTCTTGGCGGCCTTGACATCCTCAGCCGAAGCATCACCGTTCTTCGTCTTGCCATTGCGGCGAGGGAAGAGGATGAGGCGCTTCTTGTATTCCTGGAGGCGCTCCACGTTGGCTTTGAGGCTCTCCTCAGAGAGGTTCTGGCGGCGGGGATCGATGGCGATACCAATGGTGGATGCGAGCTTACGGGGAATGCCAGCAGCTTAGAAAAGTTAGCTAGTGTTATGTGAGTGTCTCGCCAAAGTGATATTTACTCTTCAACTCAGCGAGCGAAAACCCGCGACCGGGGCGAACACGACGGTTGTCTAAATTTCAAGTCAGCCAAATCCCATTGTATCTCTTTCGCTTCACATACACTTGATTGTTGGGCATCGAACAATGGGTCGGAGTCTGTCGACGGGGCGAGGCGCAACCTTGGCTGCCTTCGCAACACGAGCATTCCTACGGCGCGTCTTGCGACCGGGCTGTCGTAGTCGTTAACATCTGGACCACAGGCGCCACTACTCTCAAGTGATTGAGAGGGGAATTACCTGGTCGAAGTGCACTCGGACGCGGCGCTGCCTACAACATTATTAGTGCTTGATCACGAAGGAGAATTTGGCAGGCCTACCAGTCCTTGTGGAAATGATTCTTCTGAATCTCCTGGTTGTGCTTGATCGCCATCGCTGCAGATTGTCTAGAGGATGGTTAACACAAGATGCGACTGCTTCGCTGTGTAGTGTTGCGTACCTTGGTGATGGACCTGGAGGTTAGTTGTCGCTTGAGATTCGTCGTGTCTAGAAAATGTGCGAAGACGAATTTCGGCTCTCGCTTAGCTCTTCGGTAGAACTATTCGCCGAATGCACGTGCACGAGCTTGGCACATGATACAGATTCAACCTCACAGCTCTCGAAGTGTACAAGTTAAAGATTCAGATGATGGATTTCATTTACTATCTAACATTCGTTCAACATTCCACATACACCAAGATCAACGTATCCTCCCGTTCAAATAATGCATCTCGTCCAGCGACAAGGTAAGTATTACAATTTGGTAGACCGAAGCCAACCAAGAAGTGCAAGGCACTAAGAAGCCAATGCCCATGCCATCTCCAAACTCCGCCCAATCCCGAAATCGTCACTCGTTAACTACCTGCAGATACTCCAACGTTCAATCTCGCAGTAAGCCACCAATGCCCAAACCTACTCCATGATCAATGCGACCTCTCTTCGTAGGGCTGCCGTGGTGTTCAGACGACTGCAGCCTCCTTTTCTCAAATTCGCCGGATCGACTGATGCCAATTGGTTTCTTCACTTGACCGAAAATCTTGCTCTGGATTAGAGTGGCAGATTGTTGCGATAACGGCGCGGACATCTGTTTGGAAGGAGCCGCTCGCCGGAGCATACTGGTGGCCATTTGGCTTGCTTGTGACTCAGGAACTTCGTCTTCTTCTCGGTCAGTAAAGGCCTCTTCGTCATCCACACTGGACGCTGTGATGGTGGAGTTACTGCTTTCTCGGCGAGCGTGTGCTGCTTTGTGCTGATAGTGTGCTGGCGGGGCAGATTGCGGAACATTTACAACGGAGAAGATTGGAGGAGTGCGGGGCACGTCGGGATGGAGGTGGGTAGACCGTCGGTTTGGGGTCTGAGGAAGGGATGACATTGAATGTGTGCCTCGATTATGCCCAAAACGTGACCTCGGTGCATGAGATCTAGTGGGAGTTGATGGAGCTGTAGCAGTTTCTTGGCTTAGCATCTTGTCGGCCAAGAGCAGGGCCTCGAAGTTATTTTGTCCTCGGCTACCCTCGTTAGACAGTGGAGGGGCAACTCGATGGATCCGATGCCGTGGGGTGGACTGATGAGGAGTACCCAAGATGGAGCGAGGGGAGCCTTGCTCGTTCATCTGCTCAAGATAGGGCAGAAAGGGAGCAATATGGTCTCTATTCTTCCGAATCCGTGTCTTGAGTCGATCATTCTCTTCCATGACACTTGCCAACTCCCCTTCCCTATGCTCAGTGAGCCGCTTTTGCTCGTCCAACACGTCCCGGAGCTCATCATTTTCGTTCTGAAGCATCTGACACTGGCGGTTCATTTCAGATATCAAGATGGCGTTAGCGGGATTGATGGGCGATTCCTGAAAGCTCTGAACCGGGGACACCATCGTATTCCGACGCTTCTCCTCCGCTTGCTGAAGAACATCGATTTCACGTTGAGCCATGGCAAGCTCAACAGCCATACGGCTAGCGGACTCCTGGCTCTCCATCACGGCCATGTTATACTGGAGCTTATAATGTGCTGCAGATATCCGAACGTCTCGCAAGGCACCAGTGAGCTCCGTAACCATTGACCGGAGCTCGTCTGGGGAGGCATTGTTCACTTGCTCTGGGGGGTAGAGCACTGCTGCTGAGTCCGCCAGGGCTGAAGGCTGGTTTGGAAGCTTGGTGGTTGGAGGGGGTGAAGAGAGCTGAGGTGTCGGCGGTGTGGGGGTCCTTACGGCAGTGCGGGAGACGGGTATCTGAGAAGAGGGAGGAGGCGTCATAGACGAGGTAGTTGGAGGTGCGGGAGAAGTGAACTTGGCTCGATCGGGAGAGAGCGCCCTTGACATGTCCGCAGGACCTGGAGATCCGGACCTCGAGGCAGATCGGAGTTTAGGCGTCGCGGGACGGGAGAGCTCCGTTGAAGGCATGAGAGAGTCCTGGGAAGCTTGGGATAAAGACGCCTGGGAGTCCATTCTGCCTAGGCGCAGGTGGTCCAAGCCTCGAGCGACACGTCAGAAATGCAGGCGAATCGCGACGCAGTGTGTTCCGTTTGCGCTTTTGCTTGTCTGTGTGTGTAGCGAGGAGTGACAGGTGCCAGTGAGCTTGCTGGTCGCTGCAGAGGTCCGACGCGGAGTGTTGACAGGCGCCGAGTCCACGAGTCGACGGTGCGCGAACCTTGGGCGGCGGCGGCGGCGGCGGAGCGGGGGTCGCGTCGATGCGCGCTGGCGGGCGGATCGCGTGCGCAATGCGACCAATGCGGCAGCAACGTCGAGCGAGGAGAACGTGTGGGTGCGACGTGGCCTGGTGGTGTGGTGGAGGGTTGTGGTGACTTGGTCGTCGGCGGTGGAGAGGGTGGGTGATCGCGGACGGGGAGGCTGGCACAGGCGATGGGCGGGCAGCGGCCGGCAAGCACGAACCGCCCTAGGGTGCACTAGCGGGTTTCAAACAGGCCTGATGTAAACAACCACAACCGTGTCCCGCTGCACAGGCAACGGCTCTCCGTCCAGGGCGGCCTGCGGTCCTAGCGCTCCCAGTTCGTGCCCATCGCCAGAAATTATCTACCACGGCAGGCGCCCTCTCTCCTGGCTGGACATGGCCTCGTGTGCTGGACCCGCCTGAGACGGCCCCCTCGACATTATCCGTCGCCAGATTGGCCTCTGTGGACCTCCAGCATGGAGCCTCAATCCTCCCTTCCTGTTCGCTCTGGGATCCCTCGACCTTCGTCTCGACTGCCCGTGCTCAGGTCCTCGGGCAGTCAATCGCAGCTCCGGCCTGCGTCGTCGACAGAACAGTTGCGCAAGAGGCCATCCGTCTCGTCCCTCTCGAGCCTCTCGAGACCGCCCAGTCAACAAGCACCACCGTCGCTGCAGAAGAAGACGTCAAGAGCGTCTCTTATTCGCCCGAGCGCATCCTCAACGGTGCCCTCAACGACACCGAGTTCGAGTCGAGCATCCCTAACGTCAGCCACAAAACGTGTAGCGCCCGGTTTTACGCAGAGGCGCACCTCAAACACAGCAAGCGCAGATGTAGGTGGTTTCAAGAAGCCAATTGGCCGGCCACCGTCGCGTCAGGCGAAGCCCAACCCTCAGCCAACGGCAGTACAGAGCAGAAATCAGGAGGAAGATGTGCTAGGAGACTTGGACGCGTTCCGCTCGGCCTCGAGGGCATCTTCTCGCGCAGGGCATCGAGAGAATGAGCACGAACATGTCTTGGAGAGCGACTCGGAATCTGCAAAGCCAGCACCGAGGAAGGCCAGACCGTCACTCTCGGATCGGACCATCGAGAGCCTGTCACAGCTCCCATCCTCGCCTGCAGGAGGGAAGGGAAGGAGGAGATCAAGCTTCTTCAACGCTGACAATTCCATGCCACCTCCACTGCGGCCTGCGTCTGCAATGGGCAACAATGGACGGCCCATGACAAGCGACGGAACACCTCAGGCTAGACCAACGACACCGAGGCGTCTTGGTAGTTCTACACCAAAAGGGTCTATGACTGCGCCAGGTAAGAGGAGTGTTAGCGCAGCTATGGCTACTACTGCCATGTCCACGCCCAGCAAGGCCCCTTCTGTCACGAGACCAGTATCCGAAATCAAGAAGCAGCCCCTTACGCAGATGCACAATGTCCAGACCGTGCCGAAACCGAGACCACTGTCCAATAGCAAGACCATGGTTGCGAGGACACCGAAAGGCCGCACCTCACTAGCTGGAGCATTTGGCAATGCCCGGTCTCCGCCAGCGACGGCTGTTCCCTTGACGCCTTCTCCGATCAGGGAGACGTCAACTGCTAATAGGACGCCAGACACGAGTCGGAAGGTTTCCACTTCGTCATCCGCTCTCAGAGATCATATTTCAAAAGCCAAAGCTGCTCGTCGTCCAGACGTGGCACCAAAACCTGCGGAAACCCCTAGCAAAACATCCAGTTCTTCGACTGCCTTGCGAGAGCAAATCGCAAAAGCCAAGGAAGCAGCTCGACGCGCCAATGCCGCGAGAGAATTTGGAGGCCGTACGCCTCCAAAGGAAGTGCCAGCAGTGACTGAGAATGAGTTTGGGATCGTGCCAGACCCCGCAGAAATAGCAGAATTTGACTTTGGACTGGATGATCCCTTCAATCAGCATTTGAACGGGACTAAATCTCTGCTTCGAAAACGCATCGATGCTGCTCGTGTGGAGGGTCGACTCAATATCGCAGCGATGGGCTTGACCGATATACCAGATGACGTCTTGGAAATGTACAAATATGATCCCAACGACACAAGCGTTGCCTGGGGCGAAGTTGTTGACTTGACTGTGATTATCGCTGCAGACAACGATCTCCAGGAGCTACCAGAGGGGCTGTTTCCAGATGTCGATTTTGACTCCACGCTAGACTCTGATGATGGACCCCAATTTGGGGGCATACAAACCCTTGATCTACATGGAAATACTCTTCGAGAGATTCCGATGGGCTTGAGGCGGTTGACTCAGCTCTCTAAGCTCAATCTTGTAAGCGTTCGGTTTTAGCACCGATACTCGCCCTATAGCTAATGAACATGAAGTCCAGGAATCAATTACCTCTAGACGCTCTCGACATCATCTCTCAGATTTCCAGTTTACGAGAGCTGAAGCTTGTCGGAAACGCTTTACATGGACATCTTCCAGCAAGCATGGGACTTCTAAAACAGCTAGAAGTTCTTGAACTGCAAGAAAACAAGCTCATTAGTCTTCCTGCGGAGATCAGAGAGCTAGCCCAGCTTCGGACTCTAAATGTATCAGATAATCAGCTGACAGCCCTTCCAGAGGAGCTCTTCACATCTGTCCCAATTGTTGAACTCATAGCATCCAAAAACGGCTTCAGTGGACCATTTTTCATCGTGGACACTGTACCGCATCTTCGAAATCTTCAGTTATCGAACAACTCGATTACTTCGTTTTGTGAATCAGGTACAATCCTTCTACCGGCCCTGAAATATCTGGATTTGTCTGTAAATCGGCTCTCTGCTCTCCCAGACGTGTCATCCTGGACAGGTCTCACGACCCTGCTCATTGGAGATAACAAACTTTCATCGCTCCCAGATGGGTTCATTTCATTAAAGCAGCTCCGCATTGCAGACTTCACGGGGAATGACTTGACAAAGCTTGATGAAAAAATCGCGCTCATGGAAGGGTTGGAGAACTTGACGGTTGCAGCCAATCCGCTTCGCGATCGAAAATTTCTCACGATGAATACCGAAGATATCAAACGCGATCTACAGTCTCGGATAGAGCCCTGCATTGCTGATCCTATGTCGGAGGATGAAGTTGGGACCGGGGTGGAGGTAAGCGGCACTGAGAGCGGCTTACAACTCAGGCCGTCAGGCACGTTGGACCTTTCCTTCAAGAATCTGACGAAAGGCGACGAGGATGCCCTTGTCTCTTTCGCGGGATCAGACGACGTACGCCAAGTATATCTCCAGCAGAACTACCTAACGACCATTCCGGCGGTTCTATCGCAATTCACTTTCCTCACCGTGCTGGACTTGTCCAAGAACAACATTGTCGAGCCGCTCACGGACTCGCTGCAATTGCCAAAATTGCGAGAGCTCCGGTTGAATGGGAATAAAATGCAATCGCTTGACGATATCGTGTCGTTGCTCTCCGCGCCCGGTCTTCAGCATCTCGACGTTTCGCATAACCGCATCCAAGGCCCTCTTCCGACCCTTCGAAAGAAATTTCCGGAGCTCCTTCTTCTTATGGCTTCAGACAACTCCATCTCCGAGGTCTCAGCTCAGTCTCTTGAAGGCCTCAAGATCGCTAACCTCAGCAACAATGAAATCTCCCGTCTCGAGCCCCGAATAGGACTTCTAGCCGGCACATTGACAAGTCTCGATGTTGAAGGCAATACCTTCCGGGTCCCTAACTATGCCATTCTGCGGAAAGGAACGGACGCAGTTCTAACATGGTTACGAGACAGAGTCCCTTCTCCGACTGAAGAATTCGTCCGTGCGCCCGAGTCACCGAGCTTCTAGGAATTATGTATCGGTTGTAACTGGATTATCCTGAGCTGGCTTGGTTGTCAACGGCGTTCATGTCTGGGATGGTTGTGTCCTGGGTTGGCTCTCTCCTTTCATGATATCAACTGTTTGTGTGGTCATCTTAGAGGGAGCGCTTCTGTTTGACTGGGGGTTCGCCTCAATCTTGCGTCGTGCTTCATGCTTTCATTCTTCATGTTGGATACCTTGACTTGTAATAACCTTTGTTCGAGTTAATTTTAGCTAGCCAGGTAGCAAGAAACTTTTCAACATCTTTAAACAAACGATTCTGTTCATCTCTTTTTTCTCTTAAGTCCATTTTGCTGATCTCAGGAAATGGCCTGGTGCTCTTAGTTTTCGGTGTCCCGTGGTCCGTCTGGTGCTCGGACCACATCTCTCGGTCGAACGACCTGAACACATCCGGCTTTAAGGACACTATACCCTCGCGGTTGACGACCCCTGCATCTCAAATACTATGCCTGACTGGTATCAGGCTTGAGCTGCCCACACTCAGCTGGCAATTTTGGAATAGTATGATGACGCTTGGCACGGATATGGGTGACGGAGATAGACGAGATCTTGCCATGGTAGGACGAGTGTCCCCGCGAGTATTCGTGCGAGTGCGCATTAGGCATGCAGGTCTGCGGCGTATACACAAGTTCGCTAGAGTATATAACTGGAACATAGGGGAGAAGTAAATCTTTCAACAACATTAGAGCTCTTTCCGATCCTCAACCTTTCGCAATCATGGCCACACATTCTGAGCAATTTCTAACGATGGCGTCGGAGAAGTTTGCAGCCTTTCAGATAGCCAAAGAGGAAGAAGATGTTGGTCCGAAGATGCAATACACGAGGTAAGCATACCATTTACTGTCCCACCTGATTCGTTACACGCCCCTTCCACATGCTTATAGCCCTCAGTACTGACAAACAGTGATGCAGACTTGGCAAATCCGGCCTCAAGATCTCCAAAGTTATTCTAGGAGCGATGGGATACGGGAATCCTAACGTAGAGCCATGGATGATCACCGAGGAGAAAGCGCTACCATTGCTCGAGCATGCCTACAAGCGCGGTATCAACACCTGGGACACGGCGGACTATTATTCCCTAGGCCAGTCCGAGGAGATCATCGGCAAGGCCATCAAAAAATATAATATCCCGCGCCAGCATCTTGTACTTCTCACCAAGTGCTACTTTGGCGTTGACGAGAGGGTTATAGCGTCGGGCAAGATGAATATCCAGATGGCAATGATGAACGATGGGTACATGGTCAATCGAGTTGGACTGAGCCGAAAGCATATCCTCGATGCAGTTGATGCAAGCGTCGCGAGGTCAGCCATTGTGAAAGAGGAGTAGTCACAAGCCAAGCCATGACTGACAGATACCAGATTGGGGACTTATATCGATGTATTTCAGATTCATCGCTTGGATCGAGACGTACCAGCCGAAGAGATCATGAAAGCTCTCAACGACGTAGTCGAGAGTGGCAAGGTCCGTTATTTGGGAGCTAGTTCGGTAAGTCCTCCTTCCCACCTACTGCATTATCAATCCATGTTCTCTGATACCCTATAGATGGCGGCCTGGGAGTTCCAGATGTTGAACAACATTGCCGAAAAGCATGGCTGGCACAAGTTCATCAGCATGCAGAATTACCACAACCTCCTCTACCGCGAAGAAGAGCGTGAAATGCATCCCTACTGCGACCACGCGGGCGTCGGCCTCATCCCATGGTCCCCGCTCGCGGGTGGTATTCTCGCCCGTCCGTGGAGCGCAAAAAAGTCGACGGTCCGAGGAGAGACAAGCCAATTCCATGATTTGATCAGTAACGATGGCGACAAGCCTGTAATTGACCGATTGGAAGAGGTGGCCAAGAAACTGGGTACGAGCATGGCTATGGTAGCTACAGCTTGGAGCCTGAAGAAAGGTGTCAATCCGATCTTGGGGTTGCAAAGTATTGCGAGGATTGATGAGGCGGTGGAAACTGTCAACTTTGAGTTAAGTGATGAGGACGTGAAGTTGCTCGAGGAGCCTTATAAGGCTAAGAGCCGGGCTCTGGTGTATTGAGAGCTGAGGTATGTTACAATACGTTTCGGCTTCAGACGCATCCGATGACTCGCCCGTGGGACCCTTTCGTTCTGAGGTACGATAGGTGCAATATACCCGTCTCTTTTGTGCGGCTAGTCTTCCTTTATTTGTTCGCTGAATCTGAATAATTCAGAGTTCATGATAATCGTAGCATTCACGCCTACTTTCATTGTACTGCCGATCTGTGTCTTCGATGCGAATTTCCTTTATAGAAATTCTGAGAGATGCGAAACTCAGCCTCAGACCAAATTGAGTTCGGAGCATCAATGCATAGTACTCTTCAGCGCCACGCCCCCATATAATCCCCTTCCTCCTCTGACCAATGGAACAAGAAATTGGCCTCATCTGGTGACATGCCATGAAGGCTCATTATCCTCGGTGTCACCGCGTCATCTTGTGAGAATCACCCAGACTCCCTGACAGCAAAGCGTACATAGCACAAACAACATGCCATCCTCTACAGTACAGCCCATCTCCTCTCGAATCGAAGTGCTACTCCATAAACACAAGTTGGCGAAATGCGGAGGATGGTCTCGAATTGGAGTCCAAGGATCGAGTCATCTAAAGAGCGCATTAGAGGTAACATGGCAATCTGTTCGACATAGTAGATGAGATGTATAGAACTAGTAGTTAGGAATAACTATATGTATACATCTGATATTTACTCTTCTATAAATACCCATGGATGGAACTCCGGTGTATATTTTGCTAAAGATATCCATAAATGCTTTCGTCAAGTCCCATCAGTAACTCCAAACTCCGTATGTCATGCAATCATTGTCATATCACCATATATGTGGTCCAAAGGTCTCCCCCTTTGGCACAGTTTTGTACGAGCAAGCTCTCCAATCACAGCCCTAAAACAGTTGTCAGTATGGCATGCATCAAGAGAATAAAATGGGTACTGGGAGCGACTGACTTGCTTGTAGACCTCCGTCCCCCACCACTTAAACCCGCTCATCCACCCTGGAAACACAATGCCGAAGAAAATGACAACTACTCCAATAGCAAGTCCCGAGTCCAAAGCCGCACTTAAAGTCATATTGTATTTCTTCCACCAGTCCTTCTTGCGTTTTCGGAGCTCATAGTTGAAAATATAGCACACGATAGCCCAGACTGAGAAGTTTAGACCGGTGGCAGGCGGTATCCAGCTCAGACTTCCAAACACGACGGCAAGGTTCACCTTCCGCAACATGGATCTGCGATTGTGTCGGGCGATTAGCCATAATCCGACTGGTAATATAGCACCGACAAGGAAGGCCCATATTAGAGGGCGATAGAGAGCACCAGGGCCAAAGAAGCGCTGTGGGCCTACGACCCCCCAAAGTATGCTCCCATTGAAATGAACGCGTGCTATAGGGCACGTGAAGCCGTTGATGGCGTATGGTGTGCAGATTCCAGGAATAAAAGCCAACATCCAATTCAAGACACCAATCTGCGTGAGACTAGAGATGACAGTAGCTGAGAGCTGGAGATTGAAGAGGAGCTTAGGCGGAATCTTCATGTAATGGCCGAGTTTGAGGTCGGCGGAGAATTTGAGGCCTTGTGTCGATGTGATGTAGCCATAGGTTGTAAAGACCATGTTGGCTACCGGCCGGCCTGGAAATGCAACGCCACATATCAACTGGCAGATAAGATAGAGGCTGCTTTGTTGGTTGGTAATAGCCATCACTATCCCAATAGGTATGAAGAGAGTGCCGCAGATACTGAGCGCTAAGAGGAGGCCGTACCAAGGTAGATGGATAGGATAATATTCGACAACAAAAATTCCAATTGCAGTCATGCTCAATCCTGTAAGTAAATACCAAGCAATGGGAACATCTTCGTATCGTCGCATCAGACGATTGTGAACATCTTCTTGGTTGAGCAGATCTTCGAGTTCCGGCTCGGATGTTGTACTCGACCTATACATCCTTGGTGATGCTGGGCGGACGATCCCATCAGTAGCTGGGAGAGGTTCGTAATCTGCTGATGGCTTTCTTCGAATTTCAGCCCACGATCTCCGCCATTGCATGACTATGTCTTTGCCATGCCAAAGTGCGGTGTGTGATATCAAAGCCGTAAGAGCAGCAAACTGGAGTGCGTAGCTTAGAACATAGGTGATGGGAAGAAACACACGGCTATACTTTTCGTATGCGTCTTTGTCGAATAAAAAGTTGTCTGTCAAGATCTTGCTGACATCGTACGGGTTCCCTGTGTTGTCAAAGACTGCAGCTGACAGGATTGGCATGTACGCGGAGAACATGACGTTGGCGTAATCTGCGGCAGCGTGAGCACTCTGCATACGTTTAATGCAACAGGGAACGTACACATTAACGGAGCCATAACCCACATAACTACGACTAAGCCGCCGAGGATGTTGAGAGCAGCCCAAAAGGGAGTGACCAGGGGAGAACCGATGTAGGCAATTTGTGCCCAATCGAAAGTCAAAGGGAACAATCCCAGCCCTGACGCAATGCCAAACTATGACAGTTAATAAAGCTTGCCTTCTAAACGTGGATGAGACTTACAAGATTGGCAACCACGACGTTTTTGGGTGCAAACCAGGTGATGACGCTGAAATAACTCAATGCTGGCATGAGAAGGCCAGGGAGGAAGTAGAACGCAAATGAGCCACCAAACACGACTGTGAAGAACTTAGACGGAGAGATAGTCCATCCATCAGCCGGCTTGTTTTCGTCTTTATGCAATGCGGTGAACATGGTCGTGGACACCAGAGTGCTTGGCCATATCATCCCACTAGGCCGCACAAGATATTGGCGAGTAATACCAGCAAGTGCATAGCCCAGGATTTGAGTAGACAGGGTGAGGAGGATCTGGTAAACGACTCCTAGATCTTGATGGTAGAACTTTGTTTGTTCGACGATGACCTATATCGATGTTAGCGCGCGTGGCTTCTAAGACGTTGGGGCGTATACTAACGTCTGTAGCAAATGCAAATCCGAACGACACATTGCTGCTAATGTATACGCAGCAATGTTCCTTTTCATTCCAGCGGCCTTGTGCGAGCCATAACCGAAGTCGTCGTCTCCAGGTGTCCTTGAATTGCGACGTCGGAGGTTCATACCTATTCGCATAGATGGAGCTATCAGACCGAATTGCTCCATTCAAAAACGTTTCATCAGGATCGGAAGCCCGTTTAAGGACTTGGTCCCAGAGAAGACCAAGCGGATGAACGAGTAAGAGCGCAATTATGGGAGTAATGCTAACGCTGGGGTATCTCAAAGAAAAGAACAAGTTGGTGGAGGAGCCCAGTATTGCAAACAATATAGACAGCGTCCACATGCGAGGTGTGTTAATTGATAGCGTGATGTCGTCAGTGGCGGCGACCGAAGCGCGCACTTGGGCATAAGGTGAATTATCTGCTGGATGGCCGTTGGTCTTTACGTCGTGTAGGTCGTTACTATCAGAGGTTTCTTCGTCGTCGGATTCATCAATCTGGTCGCTGCCAGAGGATGAACGCAAGCTTTCAAAAATACGCGGCGCGCCAGTTGCTGTGGGAGCTACACTGCTGGCGGTGAATCGTGATTCCAGACCGAATTCTTCTTGCCCTTCGAGCGCCTCATCAAGCGTCCTGCTACCGCTGCTGCCATCCTTCGTACTGCGTCGCCGGGCGCGAGATGATGTGTAGACGGGCTCACTTCGGATCGAATCGTCATGGCTGCGGTTCAACGAGGTTCTTGACTGCGTCGGCTCGCTGTGTCTGAGCTTGCTCTTCCCCTTCCCCCTTTCCTTGCTGCGTGGAAGGAATGAAGTCACATGATGGTCGTCGGAGTCGTCCGGACTGGAGGCAAGGGCGAGCACTGGGAGGCCGCCGTATGAGCCGGTGCCCTGGGCTGGCGACGAGCGCACAAGCAGCGGGGCGCGCGACATTTCTCTCTTGTCTGGCGGGTGAGAGAGTGCTGGAGGATGCTTCGACTCGTTGACGCCGTCATCAGGACTCGTTTCGGCTGGGGCTATGCTACTCCTTGCTTTTTCGTGGAGCACATGGAGCTCGTAGCTACCCGCAGAGGTGGCAGAGCTCGCGAATCGGGTGTCACCAAGGCTACTGCTACCACGTGTGCTTGACGTGGAAGCTGTGGATTCAAATTCCAGTCGCGAAGGGCGGGCTTCAGACCCCATATATGACGGCGGGCGGCATGGGCGCATATAGTCACAGCGCGGGACAGGGCGAGCAGGGTTAGGGTCAGCTTTTGCACGGTCTGATGATTTTATCTGATCAGATAACGGTTAGATCCGTTGCCTCATGCGCCGCCGCCAAGACTGAACACTGTCGGGGCCGTCCGAGGTCGGCCAGACAAGGGACGGCTGCACATCATCACTTCGCTGCATGCTTTGGGCCTTCCAAGGTTCTGCTTGACGGGCACGGGTTTCCTTGGCTTCTTTCACCGGGTACGCATATGCCTCCAAGGCGTAACAATGATATTCGTACATGACTATTTACAGCGCGATACGCGACGCTACGTCATATCTGTGGGCAACTCGGTCACCCCACCACATGCCCATGCACATCCACACCTTCGCCGTGGTTGTGGCCAGCGGTGAGGCTCTCCACCATCTTGATGGCGCCCTCGATGTCGTCCTTGTTATACAGAAACAACCCCTGCAGAGATGCAGTGCTCACCGAATTTACCAGACCCAACTCCTTAGCCTTTGCCATGAATCTTTCCTTTGCTTCACCACCCACGTCCAAATCGGCGTAGAACCGATCCCACAGTTGCTCCATCTGATACTCTGTCGCCGCGCCAAGCCGTACCGTCATGTCAACCCGACCGGGCCGAATGAGCGCCTCATCCAGCTTCTCGACGTGATTTGTGGTCAAGAAGATGATACGCTCTTCAGCGCTAGCAACGCCGTCCAGAGCATTCAGTATGCCCGAAAAGGTGACGGTTGCGCCCGCGTACCCATCTGCGCTAGGCTTCCTACGGTTGACGAAAGCAACATCAACGTCCTCCAACAAGACTATAGTTCGCCGAGGCACCTTCGTCAAAAGATGATTTAGTCGGTCATCCGTAAGGCCTCGTTCGCTGACATTGAGGATGGCAATGTTGAAGTCTAAGTGGCCTGCCAGCGCCTGTATAAAGGAGCTTTTGCCTGTTCCCGGAGGTCCATACAACAAATAACCTCTCCGGTAGGGTATTCCACGATCCATGTTCACCGCATTGCATAAAGACGAAAACAAGCCGGCTGATGGATGGACTATCTCTCCGTCTAAGTTCTTCACAGTCGTGTTTGGTGGCTCATTTGCGTTCTAC
>Ga0115854_10101_pt1 | contig 17640 bp, 13 predicted proteins | sample InSIn2SAF170_FD_83868 | JGI IMG/M metagenome (GOLD analysis project Ga0115854, IMG submission 83868)
ACAGTAAAGTACTGGATCGTATGCTCCTCAAAGATGTAACTGTGGCTATTGAATCGCTTCCGCGTCAATCATGAACCGTTCTGTGGGCTAGACATGCTGCAAGACTTTCTCCACATGACTTTCGATCGCCATGATCGAATCAGCTATTGGAGGAGTCCAGAAGATGACGCTCCCTTTGACCGTGGTTCATAGAGACCTTCGGTGTCAAGAGGTAGTACATGAGGTGATAGCATGGACAGTTCCTCCGCTCCGCTGAGGGGCACAACCAGGATTGCCAATCACTTGACGCTGGCAAGGGATCGTCCTGGAAGATTGACAATAACATGTCCAGAAGCGGGCCGTGTCGAGCCCGGATGCCGAGGCCGGACGATCCGGTGCAGTTGATGATAAAGGGTGGAATATCCGATGTGGCAGATCCCTGGACCTGTTGCCGCCCATTCTCGCGTAAAACGACAGCGAGGCTGATTGCCGTCCCTCCAATCAATTCAGCAGAGTACGACGTTGTAGTTTTTTCACGTTTGAGCTTCGAGGCTATTTACCCCATGCTTGTCTGTTTTAGCGAACAGTCTTTCCTCCTGTCCCACTGGGTGCGAAACCTGCAATTTCTTTGACAAAATGCTATCCTCGCTGTGGACTGTGAGAAACCACTCTGCAATTCGCAGTGTTCATGTCAGAAACCTCGTCATCTCGTGGATTAATGACTGAAATGTTCGCAAGGTCGATCAGCTTGTCTAAGTATCGGGAATCAACAGCAATGTCCATGGTCTTGGCACAAGTTTTCTACTTAGGTAGGACCCAACGTTGTACTATCAGCCTTCTCCGACGGACGAGATACTTTCAAACAGCATTAACTTGAGGATTCTCGATCCTAATAGTCACATTTTGCCGGGGCAAGGGTCATGGTTTAGGCTTCCAACGGAGCAGCATCACTATCGTGACCGTTCTATCTGAGCTAGTCCTGTGTTTAGGAGAATTTCTTTCCTGCCATGCCCGCCATTCTCTCCGACTGCTGCGCAGCCTCGTCAGCCCCGATCAGTTTCGCGTTGAACTCGTCTAGCCTATCCAACGGCAAGTTCAGTAACAGATGCTTGTTCTTCCACCTTACTTCACTGTCGATGAATGCCTCGTTCTCACCTGGTGGTGGAGGTGGCTCAGTGATTTTTGTAATCAGATACGCTGTTGAGGCTTCCGCAACTCCGTAGATCAACACACCCAGCAATGGGATTTTGACCATCACCGCGAAGGCTGCAGAGAAGCCGAACAACACACCGCTGCGCTCGATGAACCAGACCTTTTTCTGCTGTTTTGTGAACTTGATACGGTCGAAGTATGGCTGCAATAACTGTGACATTAACCTTCGAGATGCAAAGTACGTCTGCAAAAAGGAGACCATGTAATGCTTTGGTATTACCAGCCCAGTAGCGAAGATGATACCCGCAGGGACTGGCCCAACAGCTTTGTTGAATGTGTAGAATGATGCGGCTGGCAGCACAAACGGACCAAATTCTGGGACGAATGTCAAGAGATAGATAGCCAAAGAGATTGCGGCTCTTTTGCCGTATTTTGTAGCGAAGATAATCACGCCGTCCATGAAGTTTCGCTTCGCCCTCTTCTCAACGGCACCGTGAGTGGAGTACATCTCGAGGGTAGGGTAGTACATAGCCCGTAGATGCTTGGGATCCTCTGACTTGTGCTTCTGAACATATGTCTGATCGACCCATCGAAGAGAATCCATGAATAGGTTGTCGAGAGTTGGCGTTATGTTGCTCATGACCATCATGAGAAAGAACGGAATTTGAAGAACTTGGGTGGAGATAAAGTCCAGGCCACCAACTAGTGTCTCGTCCCATGATTTGTGATCTAGATCGATTCCCAGAGATGTAAGCCAAATAGCAGCTTTGACGATGTAGATGGGGATATTGAGAACAAGTCGGATGGCTAGGCCGGCACATACTGCTATTGCGGCTTGGCGGTAATGGTTGGTGGTGAATAGATCTGGGTTCTGGAGTGCACGATTCGCACCAACGAAAGTTAGTTGAGCACCACGAATGATGGCATTTGGATCGAAGTTCGACATCTTAAATACTAGTATGCACAGAGATTGTATCTGTGTACTTGTGTATCACAAAATGATCAAGAAATATCCAGATGTGGAAGTGAAGACTGACAAAATGTGGCTGGTGTGGGAAATGGACTCGGACGTCATACGGTGCAAAGAACCACAATTATCACGTGGAGATTGCGATACTCGTACGAGTATGGCGGAGTGAAGGTTAAACGGGGTTTGTGCTGTCCAACCCTGGCGGCTGCATGCGCTTGAAATTGTGCAGGAAACACGTTCGAGTTTAAGGAGGCGGAAACAGCTGTGGCATCGTTGCTCTGCCCGTCAGAACTCAGTTCCCGAAGACAAGTCCATGACCACGATAAGAAACACTTCGAGACCGAAGATGCATCATGGCAACATCGCCCATCACTGGCGACCAACCTTCTGCAGGCTTTCGTAGATCCTCGGCCAACTTCACAGATGTTTCAAAACGCAGTATTTCTCTTCACGACAAAGTCATACGATCAAAGGATGACGCCGATGCTGATATTCTCTACGCGCATCCAAGTGTGCGGATATACCATTTTCAACCACCCACTAATGCGTTGTCAAGTCTAGACAAGACCGCGAAAACACTACCTGACGCAGATTACCCTATCGACGCGATTGAGATTCTGCCATGGCGATCGCGAACAGAGACACTATCTGCCAGAGGGAAGCTCGTCATTGAAAAGGTTCAAGGTTCTGTACATTTCCTGAAATGTGGTAGTGTGATACATACAATCATGCGGAACTCGCAGTGCTGGTGCGTGGATGGCGAGTCGAAATTCGTGATGAGGATAGGAAGGTTGAGGTATCAACGCATCGAAATGCCAGCTGCTGAGCCGGAGGACAAGCAAAAAGTAGAAGAGTTCAAGGAGGTCATTGGTAAAATACTCAAGTTCGAGAAGACACCTTGTCCATTCGTCAGAGCTTTCCAGGTCGACTTACCAGAAGATGCTATCACACCTAGAAGGAGAGGGATGTGGAAGCGGAAGGAAGGTTTGACGCCTACCACACCAGATGGCGAGGTCTCCATTGACCGCAAGGGTAAATCGATGAGGACGATGAGCATGAGAGGCATGCCTCCGAGCTCATTTCCAGCAAGATCGGTGACTCAAGCTGGTCTTGAACGGCCACGGACAGCAAGCACGCCTACATCATACGGGCGATTCAGCTTTCCTGATATACGGTCTGAGTCGCCAACCACATACACCTCGGGGGAGGAAGGCACTGATTCTGAACGGCACGATAGCGCATCAGACCGAGCAGAAAGCAGCCACGACTCCGATGTTGATGAATATGACAAAGAGCCAACCATAGTCCCAATTATTCGATCACCCCTCCAGAATGTACAGACCCTCTCTCCCAGGCGAAGCGAGCACCACAAACCCTCTCAGATTGAAACCTATCAAGTGGTGTCTTCCAAGAACTCGCCAATAGTGGCTTCGCGAGTACAAGCGATCAACGAATTTTCTACTAAAACCAAAGAACCCGCCCTACCACAACGTCGAGGCAGTCTCTCAGCCAAGAATCTTGATGATGCTGGCATCTCACTTCGAAATACGCTGGTGGGCTCGATACCCGAAGTACCACTAGAAACCAAGGAAGACGAGCAGGTGTCAATGGTGCCGGAGATGCAACCACCGCAGAATGCGCGGCACGAGCGGCTGGTACTTGATGCTTCGGACACCAACGAACCGGACACTAACCTACAATTCGACCAAACAAGAACTCCTTCAAAACTCTTGAAAAACACTCCGCCTATACTGACCAAGAACGAGTCTACCCTGGAGGAAGTTCAAGATACGGATTCTACTGACACCGACAGTCTTTATGAAAGATTAAGGGCTGAAGTTCAGCGAGAAATCGAGAAGCCCAGTCTGCATTACCCACCATTACAAACCGTACATGCACAAGGACCTGAATTACATCAGAAGGATGCTGTTTCCGATTCCAAAGGGCCTGCAAACTCTTTCTCCAATGCTGGCATCATCACTCCGAGTCAAGTCGCCCTTCCCCAAGATAGTGAAGAAGCGCTCTTCCGCACGCACACCAACGACGATGTTGCCAGTACACTCTCCGTGGACTCATTTCACACCGTACTGTCGGATGAGGACGTTGATGATCTCCAACCGATACACAACACCTGGGGACGAAACCACTTCTCACACAGGAGAGAATTATCGGAATTGACTGTGACTGCAGACACTACACAGTCCTCATCCAATGAAGTAGTGTCGAGCGACAAGACAAGTGACGCTGAGCCGTTCACTCCACCTGCGCAAGATTCAGTAACGGAGGACGATCTATGGCCGCGAAGACGAACACCTGGAGCGTTTGATGACGAACCAGATATTCGGCAGAGGGTGCGACATCAGCGCTCGTCGTCACCTGTTCCTCCGTCTCATTCTTCCTCCTCAAACATCGAACGCACAGCCAAAGCCAGCCAAAACGAAGGTATCCCGGCAGCTCTCTTGCAACGAGCAGCCACGTTGGCAATTCTGAAACCTCTCGAAGTCGTCGTCCTCCTTGTCCATATCTTCGGGCGTATTGCCCAAGGTGCCACGGTCAACGATCTGCTAAGTGGCGAACTATTTCGGCGGCCCGGCATACGACGCACAGCCTCTGGGACATTTGAACACAATCGGCCAGGGCAAATGGTAGGTAGGCAAAGCGCCGTACAACAGGACGATCTTACAATGCCGTTGCGCAGGAGTCAACTTACACCAGCTATAAGTTCAATCAAAGAAGATGATGCAGCATCCTTTGGAAGCATTGATTGATGCGACTGTGAGTTTTCTATGTACATTGGAGATAAGCAGGAACATGTACGAACTTTCATATAGCATATTTGACATTTAGCGTGGTGTTGAGATTAGGAACACAAGTGATGAATGCAGAATGAATGTATAGCTCGCTCAAGTTGACTGTGTACCATCAATGTTCGCTCGATCAAGCTGAACTCTTGCTCCGGGCTCGGTCAGCCTAAGCCACGCCAGTATCTAGGTACCCTTATCCGTTGCAATTACCTCAGCCTAAATGAATGGGGACTTCGATAGACTACACAGCTTTCTGCACACCTCAAAGTACATTTCTAATCGTCCTATGAAAACATCTAATTCGCTTTGCGACACGCGTGTCCGTGTTGATCGTCCGAGTCCGTTCGAGGCTCCGTTGTAACTACCGACGTTTATTCAGCCAATGGGAAATGTCTATTTCATCCTCCCGATCTTTCTGCCGCTCTATTCAGCCCGAGGAAGGGCGGCAATGCCAGAACGTCAATCAACGTTCCTCGAGGATTGTCGTAGTGAATAGCTATGCTTGGTATGATGACGAGCTGATGGATTGAAGATATCAGCTATAGAAAGGCAAGAGTTTTCCATAAAATACGTGGCGTAATATTCCAGACCACGGAAACGAAGCACTCGTGCAGTCAATATTGGAAAGAGATATACCACCCACTCATTGCTCTATCATCAGTTGTTGCCGTGACCTGCCCAGAGCTATTCGCAACAAATGGCTCAGGATACTAAAGTACCCACCAATGATACGGCTTCGACCACGGAGCCGGTCGACGTTCTCATCTGTGGTTCGGGGTCCGCTGGCCTTGCCTGTGCGCTATGGCTTGCCATCTACAATTCCGAGTTCTGCAAGCCAGCGTCACAAGGCGTGAGCAACGCTCCTTCTCCTATCACATATCGCATCCTCGAGTCCCGAGATGGCCCTTTGACTGTAGGTCAGGCCGACGGAGTTCAGTGTCGAACTGTGGAGATTTATGAATCACTTGGTCTCGAGCATTACCTGCTCAGAGAAGGCTACTGGGTAAACGAAGTCTGCTTTTGGGCAACGGAAGAGGCTACTAAAATTGCCTCTACACACAAGGTTGACGCCGAAGTCGATGGTAATACCATACCAATGACTGATAATCACAGGAGAAGAATTGTTCGGACAGGACGAGCAGCAGACGTACAGCCGGGTTTATCGCATCAACCTCATCTCATTCTTAACCAAGCTCGGATTAACAATTTGATGCTTGAAAAAATTCACGAGATGAGTAAGATGACTGTGGACTACGGCCGGAAAGTGCTGGATGTCGTCGTCGACAAAGACGACGAGGATTACCCTGTAAAGGTTGTTGCGGAGAAGGATGGTCAGAAAGAGATCTACCGAGCAAGATATGTTATGGGCTCGGATGGTGCTCATTCTCAAGTTCGACACTCACTAGGAATCCCTATGGAAGGCGACAGCACCAATGCCATTTGGGGAGTCATGGACATTTACCCTAGGACAAATTTTCCCGATATTCGCAAGAAGACCACGATTCGATCAGATGCCGGAACACTACTGATCATACCTCGAGAAGGCGACAGCATGATTAGAACGTACTTGGAGCTACCCCATGGTACAAAACCCAAGCAAGTCAAGCTAGAAGATCTCCAAAGCATTGCGAAGGATATGTTCTACCCGTACGAGATCGACTTCTTGTCTACAGCCTGGTGGTCAGCATATTCGATTGGCCAGAGATTGGCCAAGACAATCGTTGATCCGTCCGGACGTATCCTTTTGGCTGGCGACGCATGCCACACGCACAGTCCAAAGGCAGGGCAAGGTATGAACTGCTCACTTCAGGATGGGTATAATCTTGGGTGGAAGCTAGGTGCACTTCTGACTGGTCAAGCTGATGAACGTATCTTGCACACCTATGTACAGGAGCGGCAAAAGTATGCTCACCAGCTCATCGAGTTTGACAGGTATTTCGCGAAGCTTTTCGCATCGGCTAACAAGGAGGGAAAAGGCTCAAGTTCTGAGGAGTTCAATCAGGCTTTCGTCAAGGCCGGTGTCTTCACCGCCGGTATGGCGGCTAATTACGAGGGCTCTGACCTGACTGACGTGGCTGGTTCGAAACAGGAACTAGCGAAGAGAGTTGTTGTCGGTGAAAGGATGCCGAGTGCACAGCTTGTGAGAGCGAGTGACTCCAAGTCATTGCAGCTATTGAGACTACTACAGTCCGATGGCAGATGGCGAGTGATTGTCTTCGGTGGTGATATCAACGATGTCAACGTGATACCGCAATTGAACCAGGTAAGCCAATGGGCGTCGCGATTACAGCAGATATTGACATCCACAGATCGGAGACTATCTTGCATCTGACCAAGGACTTCTCAAAACATTCACACCATCGAGACGGCCACTTGATTCTGTTATTGAGTCTTTGGTAGTCCTCCACGGCGACCGATCGAAGCTCGAATTTGGGGATGTTCATCCCATATTCACGCCAGACTTCCACCATTTGCCTATGGCTAGTACGTTGCAGCACTCCATGTCGTGTCAGTACTAACATCTCCAGACTTACACAAGATCTTCTTCGATGACAACAGTTACAATTATGGCCATGGCCACGCATACGAATCGCTACAGATCAATCCACAGACCGGCTGTATTGTTGTAGTTCGTCCTGATCAATGTACGTCTTCTTCCAGATGCACCTTAAGATTAAAAGTTAACATGCGACAGATGTTTCCGCAGTGCTTGGCCTTGAAGACCATCAGGTTCTAGGCTCATTATTTCGCAAGTTTCTTCTGCCAGTCACAAACGAGGCGAAATAGACCGACTCAATCCCATAGTCTTTTTATAAGTCGTAATTGCAGAGTGTGATAATCATCCGCGACTAGTAAGTAGCCTCGGCGTCATATCGGCTATCAATACGAGGCTACTATGCGGAACTCTCCCCGCGAATCGGAGAACAATATTAACCACCACCACACTCTGCCAGCATCCCGAGGAAAGGTCTATCGGATAAATTCCCATTCTGTACAATTGTCAAAGACCGGATCGAATACTTGTTGGCCTTGCGTGCTCTAGCGACAAAACTCTTTTGATACCACACAGCTTCCACATAAACCTCACCTTCAGCTACATACTCACATCGTCAAATCAAGCTACCTTGAACCCAGCATCCCTCGATTCACATCTCCACTTCCACCACACACAAAACACAACAACCACCACCACCATGGCATTACCTACCAAAGTCGCCCTCGTAACCGCCTCCTCCGCCGGGCTCGGCGCCGCCTGCGTCAAAGCCCTAGCCCCGCACTACCGCGTCGTAATAAACTACCACTCTCGCCCCGAAAAAGCCGAATCCGTAATCCAAGAAGCCACAGCCCTAAAACCAACCTATGACGCCTCAACCACAACCCCACGTTTCACCGCCATCAAAGCCGATCTAGCCCAACGCTCCGAAATCCAGCGTCTGGTCGCCGAAACAGTCTCCCAAATGGGCCGCTTAGACGTCGTCGTCTCAAATCAAGGCTGGACCCGCGTGACCGATTTCTTCGATCTCGAGGACCAAGTCACGGAGGACGATTGGGACCGCTGCTTCAACATGAATGTTAAATCCCACCTCTGGCTGCTCTACGCTGCGAAACCGCATCTCGTGAAATCCGAGGGTGGTGGCGCTTTCGTAACCGTCGCTTCACTAGCTGGCGTGCGACCTAGTGGCTCTTCGCTACCGTACTCCGTGACTAAAGCTGCGCAAATCCATCTCGCGAAGGGGCTGGCTTTGATTTGTGGGAAAGACATCCGGTGCAATAGTATTAGTCCGGGCCTTATGATGACGGAGTGGGGGCAGAAGTTTCCGGAGGCGAAGGTCAAGGCCACGGCGGAGAGGGCGGCGTTGAAAGGGTTGGCGACGCCGGAGGATGTGGCGGATCAGGTGAGGTGTTTGGTTATGAGTCGGAGTATTACGGGGCAGAATGTTGTTGTTGATTGTGGTATTGCTATATAGATGGATATGGTAGATGGAGTATATAGGGTACATAGAAGGGAGATGGTGTTGTATTAACAGTAGGTACTTAGTTACGTACATATGTATGGATGCGAAGTACGTATATGATCTGAGTAACACATCTGAATGACTCGCTGTTATCTCGAGTCTCAGTGCAGTTTTCGCTTAATTCTTCGACATTTCGTAGTGGCTCATTTCAGGTTTGTCTCGTCATTTCACCTCTACGTACTCTATTCTGCGGAGGAATGGAAGAGATGACTTGCTGATTGCTGGTTCTACAAGCTAGTTGTTGGCTGCCCTGGACTCGGTGCTGAGATCTTCTGCTCTTGGCATATAGCTGGGCTTGTATACATTGAATTTGACCACGAAACGCTGCAGTGCTCCAGTGATATACTCAACGTCTGACACGGTATCAATACGACGTACTGCAGACAATAAGACTTAGGACGGAAGGGATGACGTGTGCACTGAGGATCATGATCAGCGTGAATGGAAGTAGCGGTTGAAGACACAATTAGCGGATTGTGCGTCACTACATGGGTATCATCAATTCACTCTTTCGGTCCTTCATTCATATTCCTCATCATCGACTTCATCTCCCCCACCCTCCATAGCTGTAAACGCCGCCTCAGCCATTCTACAGCCATGCTTGACCCGTCTCCGCTCCTTCGCATCAGTAATCAAATCAGTTCTCCGCACATTCTTATCAAGAAAGTACTGCACACTCTTCGTCAATCGTGGTTCCAAAGCCGAGAAAACCTCAACCAGATCTTCATCCTTCATCTTCGAATTCGAAAATATACGGATGAACAGAACTTCGAGAAACAGCGTGGCGCTTTCCTTCGTGAAACCGATGTTCAATGTCTTGATGATGTTGAGATCAAGTGTACGTTTGCAAATTAAGGTTGCGTAGAGACGTGCTATATTCGCCATCTCGTTGACTGGTATGCTGTCTCTATTGCTGCTGCTGATGTCGTCTTCGTCGCTGCGTGTAGCGTCGTCTTCGTCTTGGGTTTCGCCGAGCTGGCCGAAGAACTTCCATAGGGCGATCATGAAGCTCATTTTGTGTTTCTTTTCTCGGAGTAGTAAGCGTGCTACGGCGGCGTAGTAGGGGTTGTAGGTTGCTTCGGAACGACAGATGCGGAGGAGTACTCGTGCGATTTCTGGTTCTTGACGCTTCGTGAGCCGAAGCTTGGAAAGACGGGCGAGGGCATCGGGAGGATCTGATGCGGTAATTAGGGCGACGAAGATTGATCGAGCGGTTGGTGTGGAAAGATTCAGCTGCGAGAGGAGGAAGGGGATATCGATTTCTTCATCGGTTGTGGTCGCATCAGCTGAGCGTCTGGTCGAAGTTTGTTTCGTGTGCTCGAGGCCATTTATAGGTACGGTGCTTGCCTGATTGTGGGCGTGTCCCTTCCAACTCGCACCGACGAGCCACCATTTGCCCTTCTTATCACTGCTGAGGATGTCGGATCGGTTTATGCCAAGTGGTTCAGTGCCACGTAGCTGGCGAGTGTTGAGCGAGCCGAGCGCCTTACGCATTCGTGTAAGATGCTCGCCTGTTATGCCTGCCGCATTAGTTGCTTGTCGTGTTCTATTGTTTTTGAGATCTGTGATTGCATCCATCATCACTCGTGTTCTGATATTAATGGACTGGCCTCCAGACGTCATCTGTGCTGAAACATCGTTCATCATTTGCACGATACCTTTCAGTGCTGTTGGGTCATCTGACCGAAGTTGTGAGCCACAATCGCGGATGATACGGAGGAGAAGTTCCGCGCTATGTTCGCCAAAGTCGGAGAGAAGGAGTCTGATATGGTCGAAGACTAAAGCACTTGAGACAACGCCAAAGGTGAAGAGGTTGGCAATGAGACTGACAAGGTTGAGGCTTTCTTTGCCTTGAGCATCATTATTAGCGTGGCACTTATCGAATGCTTCTATTAGTCGGCTAACTAATTCAGCTGCAAAATCGGGACCAAGGATCTTGTAGAGTGCGGCAAGAAATGCAGCATACAGGATGATAAAGGTGTTTTGCAGAGCGGATGGGATACTGAAAGTATCCAGGACAAGGTCGATGATAACAGAGGTGACCTCTTGACGAGGATTGGACTGGTAAAATCTGTCAAACTCATCCACGGTGGAGATAATATTGGCTTCAGAAAGCTTGTTCAACGAGCCTTGTGCCTGCCTGCGTAATTTTGCGAGAAGTTCGGAGTCCGTATCAGGTGGTTTCCGTCTTGAAGGAGGGACGTATTTCGCGGTTGAGGAAGTGCTCGTGATAGGTGCAACGTAAGGATTCTCTCGCACTGGCTTGGTAGACGGATTTTGAGTTACAGCCGTGATGTTCTCATCTTCCTCAAGATCACTACCATTATCATCAAAGCCTCCGAATTCAGCCTCACTGTTCTCTTCTCTGTCGTATTCGTCTTCATCGGTATCCGAAGCGTCAGTGACTTCGCTATCGCTGTCCGAGGTATCGACAGCCAGCGTGGTCTTTTTCTTATCATCTGATCCCGTGGCCTTTCGTCTCTTGTTCTCCAACCATTGTCTCTCCTCCTTCCTTTTCTTCGTAGTATCTACCGCGTCATCAAGACCGTTCAGAAGCTCGTCAAAGTCATCGTCAAAGACTTTCTTGCTCTGTTTCCCTTGCATACCAAGTCGTCTCTCCAATTTGGCAATTTCATCATCTTCGTCAGCCTGTCTGTCTTGGAAAGTCTTTGAGCTGGCATCGAGGACAACTTCCGGCGAATATTCACGGGAGCCGCGTGAGAGATCATCTGACTCATCGTAATATTGTTCAGGAGGTGGTGAAGGTGATGGCGATATAGATGGCGAATAGGTTTTCTGCTTCCTCGGCTTTTGCACGTTCGCTGGCTCGGGCTCAACACGAAGAGGCACTGTTTTTGATCCGCTCAGTTTCTCGGTTTGTTCGTCGTCCGAGCCATCCATGTCTTGCCCATAATCGTCATCTTGATCGTCCTCATGCTCGAACTTTCGTCTCTTGTTTCCATTTTCCTGTTGGTGCCGAGCAACTTGTCGTTTCTGCTTGCGCTCAGCGACCTGCGTCCTCTGCCTCTTTTTGTTCTGCGGCAATCCCAGCTTTTGTTGTAGTGCAAATGGCAGTTGGGGACCTCGTCTGCCATTCTGTTGTCTTCCGCCGCCTCTCGACATATCAACAACCAACAACCGGTGTTTCCTCTTAGTGATGTGACTAGATCACAAATTCCACCCACTTCAACAACACCAACCAAATCTTTTGGAGCATCGGAGATATCGGAGATTAGATTATGCACATCTATCTTGACCTCAACTGGCCGCACAGAGTATCCCCACGTTCGGTACTGATTAGTTCTTTGAGCATACCTCTTCCTTGAATTGTCCAGTTCTTATGCTCTTTCAGAATACCTTGAGACGCTCGCTGTCAGCATGCCTCAAGAGCGTCTCTCTAACGACGAGGTATGACTATAAAATGGCTATTATGTTGCAGGTTGCTAACAATTTGCGTAGTTCCTTACCTCTTTAGGTTCCCTGCTTTCCTCTACAACGGCAGCCGCTCACGGTTCTGTCTTCCTCACACAAAAGCCATTACCATCTTCAGATTCTGAGAAACCTCCGTCACAAGTCTTGATACGTGCTACGAATGGTGCCACCACTTCCAAGCCTAAACCCAAGCCCAATTTCAAGATCTCAAAAGAAAAACAGCACAAGACAAAACCAAAGATCAAACTTGCAACTGTTGTCGAATCGATGGAGCTCGAGAACTTTTATGCTAGATATGCTGATGTTTGCAAGAAGGGCATGGAGAGTATGAGGAAGAGAGATAAAAAGAAGGCGAAAGTGAAGGCCAAGGCGGCTAAGAAGAAGAAGGGAAACTCAGCTACATGAGGACAGGCTCATCCTCGACGAAGTGAGACTTTGCGATTTTCCGCCCTTAATGTCGAGCAGTACTATGTTACAAGGCTGGATTGAGGTTGCTATTGCAAATCAACACATACTCTGAGCGGCTGGATTCTTTGGTATTCCAAGGACGCTGAAGAAACTGTTTAGCTGGTGCGCTGAGACTTGTTGTTACTCTGGATTCCAGACTGAAATGAATGACCACGAAACCTCTGACACCACCAACTCTGGGGCGCTTGAGGTCATGGCGGTGCGAGGTCACGAGGAAGGCTTACCGTGACATATATCAGCTACTACTGTCTTCAGACACAAGAGAGACTTTTGTAGGCAACTCGACCTGGGCTCTCACATATGTGAACGTTAAGCGCGATTGCTGTTCCACAAAATTCGAGGTTTGCTGTCAGCTCGGACTCGTGCTATCTCGGGCCATATATATCCACTATGACCTCTAAGACTCCTAGCTCTCCCTCGAACCTACCATTGCTGTAGGAACATCATCCACCAAGCCTAGTCTTGAGCTCTTTCAAAACTCAATAATGCTATGCTAGAAAGCATTTTATGCTATTCTAAGGTTTCTGCTCATTCAGATTGGCGTGACATGACAACACCGATGTGCTTGTTGTCTTTCAGGATCATGTCTTACCAACCGCCTACGAATTCTTCGGCGCACGCCGCAGCATGTTTGGAGGCCTTTGTGCTTGTGAAGCAATGCGATCCAGCTGTTCCTGGTTTGAAGTGCTTCTGCTGTAGGAGGGAGCCGGATTGGATAACATGCCTTGGGCCTTGACACTACCATCGTGGGAGATGTCCATGGTTCTGCAGCTGAGTTTCAATACATAGAAGCAAATTATATTCTATTTGCTTCACATATTTATGCAAGTCAAGCCTTTATGCAGACGCCAGGAAGTGCCTCTGGAGAGACATGAGCTACCCTGAACTGAGACGACCCAACTTCCTCCCGTCACCGTTATGTTTGGTAATTGAGAGCAAGACCTATTATGAGCTGAATGGTTGGTTTCTTCGTTGACGGTATCAACCTTACTGTTCCACTTTCCAGTCAACTACTCAACAAAGCATCAGTCTCTAGCGACGCAAGATGAGCAATGTCAACACTCCTGGAGCACATCAGTCAGGAGAAGAGGCCAGTTTGATGAACATCTTAGTATGGTTAAGCACGAGGACTGTTTGTCCCTGTAAAAGGGGTGCTAGGTTAGACATGTTGCTTAACCATGTTGAATATGCCACTCAATGTCGGTGGCACACCACAGTGTAACTCCGATGATTGAATTGCTTACCATCATGTTTTGCTGAAGTTCATCATCAAAGGACAATATGGCTAACGACCCGAACCGCGACTTCCAATTCGTGGTACAGCAGCGGAAGCCTATGAAAGTTTTCTCTTCATCGAGGCCGGATCCATTTCCTACATCTTCCAAAGCACATTTTTGCCACGACCTCACGTACATGTTAGAGCGATCATCTACTTTGAAGAAGTCTCTGCTCATGAATGGCCGAACATCAGCATTCGAGCTTCTTTGAACAGGAAGCGGAGCGGAAGCTTAAGGGGGGCACCCGTTCGGAACGGCATTACGACATCGTGGGATGCCGGCTGGTTCTGTGCAGTCACGGTTGTATGGTATAATAATATCGTGACTCAAATTTGGTACCACAATGAGCACAAAGTGGTGACATGGTGCAACCGGTAAGCACATATTCTCCAAGTTCCTCCGTGCCCCCGCTCTAGTCAATGGCTAGTGACGGGGGCAGGAGGAAGTTAATAAGATCTTGGTTCGAGTCCGAGTGTCGCCAAACTACTCTTTTTGCGACACATTTTTGCTTCCGGACGTCTTAGTTGTGGGACATCGAGGAGGGCACCGGAAAGGGCTTGGCAATAAAGGATACTCTCTACAAGGAGGGCGCTCCTGAAGGTATGTCATTGTTTTGCAGAAAGACTTTGCTTTTTGTTTACACTATCGACTCAACAACAGCATAGTATCAGCGCTGGGTACTTGCATTGTTCTTCCTGGCACCTTTACCTCCATCAATTCTACCTCTACGCCTCCGACGTCTCTCCAAGCAGTCTCAACTCGGCCTCAATGTTGTCCGCACCTTCTGGTACACCTCGTGGATAATGATGTACAACTTGATGCGTCATATCCTTGATTCGACACAACAGCACCATTGCTCCCGCCCTGAGCATTTCCTGCTCTTCTTTCCGATGAAGTCTCTCTCTGACAGCAAAGCATCTCCTCTGCCATTCGTTCCAATTTCCTCGCTGACTATCCACTATCGCAATCGACCAGTCTCGTAACAATACGGATCGCTCTTCGGCTTGTATCCAACTATTTGGGTGGTTGTGTTGAATGATGTACTCTGTGACACCCCCAACGCTATGAGCGTGCAATTTGGCAAACATCAGGAACATGAACCAGCCGCTGCTGCGATCGCTTGTTCCGACCTTGAGAGCATGATATGCGTTTGTGATCTGTGTTCTGGCTGTTGCAGGTGATATTTCTGCGGTCAGTGTCGCGGGTACATTGTCGAAGACGTTTGGCGAAACTGTGTGGAGGTTCTGGATGAGGTACCTGTAGTCGTCACCGCTGAGCCCAGGATACGTTGAAGTCTTGACTGTCTCAAGAATGGTCTTTGCTATGTTGGCTGGGATATTTGTATTAGCATTCGGCGCAATGAGTGTGGCAGAAAAGTGACCTACCTTGCGCGACCTGGAGAAGATTTGCATCGGCCATTTTTGTCGTGACTAATACAAGAATCTTTCAGGGAGGAAGAACACAGATCTATGAGCCTCTCGCTAATATGAACAACACCGCAAGGAACTGTCGTCTTGAAAATGCGATTTGAAGGGAAAAGAGTCAGCAAACTTGGTGTATGATTGTTGTGTATTTGACAAGGAGCAAAGAAAAGATATTTGCAGTGAACGCGGGAAATTCATGTTTTCCTTTCTATTCTGCCCCAACCGGCAAAGATGTACAACAAAGCAAGTGAAGGCGGAGGGAATCAAGGCTAGCTGAGCACGACAACAGTGAAAACGTCTGGAAGGGCCAGGATAATGGAACGAATTGGTATCGAAGCTCCATTCCGCGATCCATTGTCCCAAACCAATCCAGCGACGAGGGGCAGCATGTAAGTCTGTTGAACCAACTCCTTCAAGAAGATCCTCTCAAGCATATATATATCAAAAGCTTCAATCTCCAAAATTCGTGACACAAAGCTCATTACTTACACACTTGAGTCTCATAGTCTCCAAGCAACTGTACTTTTCCCAAAAATTCGTACCCTACCAGCCACAAAGGATTATGACTGGAGACTTCTGCGGCATGACAGGTGGCTATGGATACAGACCCATTCGTTGTTGGTAAGTCAGGACGTTGTCAAGATGGTGCAATGTCTGCAACTTGCAATGTTGGTTCATTTGGTCAGTACTGGTCTGAGTCATATCTGTTGCAGTAGATATCGAACAACGTAAGAGAGACGAAGCAGTACAGAGAGAAGAAGACACAACAGTGTGCAAGCTAATATTTATGTATATTCTGAGTATATAAAGGCCATTCCTACAATCTCCATCACATGATGTTGTGCATAACGTCAAACACTACGATCTCTACAGCAGTACCCACATTCATGGAATAGAAGTCACATTGAAGTCTTAGTACACAAATTCCGACTCCTCATGACACCTTCCAGCTGTACCACGATCCATAGATACGAAGCAAGCACAAACGCGTCGCCATTTCCCACCTCCCGACAAACAGTTTCCAGCTCCTCCACCTGTCCATCCTGACCAACCATCCTGACCAACCATTCTAACCACATCTTCAAACCCCTTCTTATGCTTCGTTTGCAGATACCCTTTAATTCCTCCATACTTCAAATGCTCATCATGCGTCGGGATCCAAAACTTCGCCCCCGTCCTCACAGCCACCTGCCAACCATTCTGCACTCCCAAATTCGCTTGCTGAGGATACCAAGCCGGATCTAACCCATGCAAAACAGCCAACATTCTACTTTTCCCCTTCTGCTTCTCGACGGTCAAATTCCCCAAACGATTCGCATAGAACCCATGCGGTGTATAAAGCATCGTCTCCGCAACAGCCCCTGCACTTCCAAATCTTGCACTACTCCCATTCCCACCCTATACACACCCAGCATCATAAGCAAACAACGTTGCAAAAGGCAACTCCGGAAACCTCTCTCCACTTCCCAACCTCCCAACCCTCAACCACTGGGGTAAATAACACCCACTAACCTGTGTCATCATCCCATCACAACCTTGACCTCTCCACAACTCCTCCACTCTGCCCTCCAAATCAACATCAGGCATAACCAGCACGTTCTCAAAGTGTTTCCACCCCTCTACCAGCGCAGCACCACCACGCACAGTAAGAACAGGCACGTCAACACCACACTGCACCACCGAACCGCGATGACAATGATCATCTAAATAATGCGACACGACCACTAAATAGACTTCTCCATCATCATCATCGTCATCATTCACAACATCTTCCTGCCCTTGCTTCCACAACATCAAAATCCACTTCCTAACAACATCCACCCCGCTAGACGACCCCTCAACACTATGACTCAGCATCATGAACCAGCGATATCTAGCTACTGTCTCGCCGTCAAACCGCGGATCAAGCAGGACGTGGTAAAACTTCCTGCCGTGCTTGTTGGTTGGGCTACTGATAGTATTGGCTTCGTTGGTTGGCGGGGGAAGGATATGAGCCATGATGTGTCGGCGTTGAGGTGCGTTAGGATTGGGTGGTTGCGGGAGGTTAGATGTGTGATGATGGAATCGGAAATCATGAGTGGTTTGGTTGATTAGTCAGTTGATCGGGTATGCTGTGGC
>Ga0115854_10103_pt1 | contig 17577 bp, 12 predicted proteins | sample InSIn2SAF170_FD_83868 | JGI IMG/M metagenome (GOLD analysis project Ga0115854, IMG submission 83868)
CAGTGGAAAACACTTAAAATTCCAAAACATAACCCTAGAAGATGAAACGCCAAACTATGGGCCCCATTTGGGGTAAATTGGTACATCAATTTCCCGGGGTCGTAACTTTGGCATACGATCTCCGTTTGACGCATACAATAGCTCGTTAGAAAGATCTATCCGAGCAATACCATTGTTGGAATGGGCAACATCGGTCCATGGTCCATTCCATGGACCGATGTTGCCCTCAGATTCCCCAAAAAACATCGTTTAGGGCCTCAAAACGGCTCCGGAAGTTCAACACCCGAAAAACTGCTAAAAATAGTAAGTTGTGCTACAATTAAGGAAACTGGAAATGCTGAGAAGAACAATGGTTGGGGTCTAGGTGGGCTTGGCAAGTGGCCACCAAGATCCACCTGGATCAGAGGAATGCAATGGTGACGCTGACATTTGAAAGCTCTCAAGTGTTGGATCTAATCTGACATCATATGCACATGCTTTGATGTTTCATCTTTGATGTTGCTTTGATCATGTTTTTGTGAAATAAATGTGGTCTTTGAGAGAGACATTGTTTGGTTATGGTAATATATTATTTCTCTTGGAACCTGCAAAAAAACTAGTACTTCTTCTGCAACGGAATGTAATATTATCAAAAGAGATATGTGATCAATCTCTATATTAATGATATTTACACAAAAAACTTAGAATCGATACAATAAAACAAATTCATGAAAGCAAACCAAATGATGTTTTACATGTATCCAAACTACTGCCTCGCATTACCCATTGTGTCTTGTCAGCAAATTATTCATTCTTTATTTTTTTGTTTAAAACTATGACGATAGCTTTCTCATTATGTATATCTCGTTGATATCTTTCCAATGATGTTTAAATCATCGAAATCCGATGTCATATGACAAAGTTAGGCTAATTTTAAATTTGGGTGAAATAGTGAATATTGTCATGACGTTTCTCAGTTGTAGGATTGTGCCCTTCTTGCATCTAAAAATCCTATCAATCTTATTTGGCTGAGTCATGACATAAAATTTTCTTGTTTGTGATGTCATTGGCTTCTGTACCTATAAGAATCAAAGAGACATGATCATATAAAATACTTTATGAAACAATAACACATGTCTATAGGATTCAATCTTACATCTACATGATTCTCTTCAAGGTATTTTGCAAAACAATAATTTTGTGGATGAAGCACCCTTATCATTCTTCTTCTTGATCCATTTCCAGTGTTCAAAAATGTGCTGGCAGATGGAGGGTGATTGTGTAATAGTACAAGATGTGGTATCAGAGCGGTATGTTTTTTCTCTGTTTTTCTTTGCATGTCCCCAACGAGGTCGGGATATAAGGAGTTAGGGCTTGAACTGGTCGAACCTTTACAAGACCAGCCTCGCAAATCTTGACGGCCTCCAATGGCGGATGAGAAGAAAGACGAGGGGGAAGGAGATCCTATCAAAATCTTGCTTGAAGAAACCCTCAAGCGACAACAGAACGCGATGATGGACAGTTTCGCCCAGATCCTTCAGCGGCTATCCAGAAGCGAAGGTTTGGCTTCTAGCAGCTACTCTAGAAATGCTACGCCCTTTAAGGTACAAGTTAATTTTGAAATCCCCATCTTCGTGGGTAAAATAGACGCAGATGCGGTAGATAAATGGTTAAATATGCTAGAAGGGTATTTTTCTGTTCATCAATTTTCAAGTCGAGAAAAGATTGTTTTCGCTCTTCTCAAAGCAACCCCCCATGTCAAGGACTGGTGGGAAACCTACTGTGAGCAGAAGGATGAAACTACCGGCTCACTATTTTCAGCCGCACCCACTTGGAATTCATTCCTCGATGCTATCAAGGAGCAGTACTACCCTATCGGAAGCTATGAGGATGAATACATAAAATGGACCATGCTGTGGCAGGGAAGGGACCAAGACGTGCCAGAGTTCACCAATCTTTTCCATACCCTTCGCACAAAGTTGGGTATCAAGGATACGGAGCAGCATTTGATACTCAAATACCGCGGTTGCCTGCACAAGTACATTAAGGAAGAAATACAATTCCTGAACATCTCCTTGCTCAGCAGAGCATACCAATATGCTGTCAAGGTCGAGCAGAAGTTTAAACAAAAGAAGCGAGACTTTGGATCTGCGAATCTGAAGCAAGGGAAAGGTGCCCCTAAAACACAGAACAAAGGGCAAAGCCAAGGCGGGGCAGCCCAAGACAACCCGCCAAAGCTGCAGACGAAGAACAACGCCGCGAAGCCGAAAAAGGACACGGGAAAATGGTGTGAGTTCCATAAGAGCTCCACTCACAACACCAGTGAGTGTCGGGCCAAGCAGTCACTGGTGGCCGAGCTAAAGGGTCCAGAATCAGATACATATTCCGACTCTGAGTCAGAACCTAACAAGGGGAATGAAAAGGGGAAGCAGATCATTGACGCGGATCCCAATGCCACTGTTGCTACCGCCAAGATCCAGAAAAATGAACCCGAAGATCCAGAGGAGGAGGAGCGTCTCTTCCACTCCCAGATGTGGGTAAAGGGCTCCCCACTACAGTTCATTGTCGATAGCGGGAGCCAAAAGAACCTCATTTCGGCGGAGGTCGTAAAGCGGTTGGGCTTACCGACCACGGCACATCCACAACCATACACCATCGGGTGGCTTCACCAAGGACGGGATCTTCGCGTGAGCCAACAATGTCGCCTCCCGTACAACATCAAGCCCTTCACGGATGAGGTATTGTGTGACATCGCTCCACTTGAAGTTTGTGATGTATTATTAGGACAACCATACTTGTGGAAGCGACATGCTGTGTATGAATCAAGGCCCCGGGCTGTTATTGTTACATTGGGGAATAAGTTGTACAGGATACCAGAGGTAGCACCGCCTACCACCATCTCCATGATTACTGCAAAACAATGTAGTAAGCTCATTTCCAAAACTGGGAAGTTTGTTTTCCTGATGATACGCCCTCAAGGAAAGAAGAAGCTGGTGGCCACAACCCCCAGACAGGACCCCTCCGCACGACAACTACAGATGGATAAGGTCGTGAAGGAGTACGAGGATATCTTCACCTCCCCCGCAGGGGTTCCTCTGCACTGTCAGGTCAAGCACCCCATCGATCTAACCCCAGGTGCGCCACTACCCAACGGACCAATTTATCGGCGTTCGGTTCTAGAGAATGATGAAATCAAGAGGCAGATTCAGGAGTTGCTGCAGAAAGGTCACATCCGTCCGAGTTCATCGCCTTGTGGGAGCCCGATCGTGTTGGTACAGAAGAAGGATGGGACTTGGAGACTCTGCATTGACTATCGGGCGTTGAACAAGATCACTGTCCGTAATAGGTACTCGATCCCACGGATTGATGACCTCTTGGACCAACTAAAGGGGGCAAAGTACTTCAGCAAGATCGATCTGAAGTCAGGGTATCACCAGGTACCAATCGAACCCTCTGATGTGTGGAAGACTGCCTTCAAAGCCAAGGAGGGCCTCTTCGAATGGTTGGTCATGCCTTTCGGATTGACGAATGCTCCTGCAACCTTCATGAGGCTAATGGATGACATTTTGCGGCCATTCACCAACTCATTTGTAGTGGTATACTTGGATGACATTCTGATCTTCAGCCAGAGTTGGGAAGAGCACCTCCAACACATCCGACAGGTTCTTCAAACACTGCGGCAACACAAGCTGTGTGCCAATTTGGAGAAATGCACTTTTGGCATGACCCAGGTTCAGTATCTGGGATACATTATTGATGAACAGGGGGTGCACGTGGATCCGGCCAAGATCCAAGTCATTCGGGATTGGCCATCCCCGACCACTCTGACAGAGCTCCGCAGCTTTCTAGGCCTTGCCAACTTCTATCGCAGGTTCGTGTTGGGGTTTTCTCATATCGCTTGGCCCTTGAGTCAAGTCACCAAGGGAGGAGCGAAAGCGAAATTCTTTTGGTCTGAATCTCAACAGAAGGCATTCATAGAATTGAAAGATCGCCTTTGCACGGCACCAGTGCTCACGTTACCAGATTTACAACAACCATTTGAGGTCGAGACAGATGCCTCTGACTACGCTATTGGGGCAGTCCTTACTCAACACGAGCATCCACGCACATGGGATGAGAGCCTCCCCTATGTTCAACACAGCTACAACCGAGCTCTTCACAGCTCGACTGGCCACAGCCCTTTTCAGGTGGGCTTGGGATTCCAACCACTATGCCCCATTGATGTGGCCCTGCCACTTGCAGCTACTCACACAGCTTCAGCTCATGTCCAGTCCGAAACAGATAAGGCAACCAGCTTCATTGAGCACATCCAACATATTCGCCAGCAGGTCCATGACATTCTGGAGAAATCAAATGCCAAGTACAAGCAGCGACATGATCAACACCGGGTGCCACACAAGTTTCAGGTGGGCGACAAAGTCTGGTTGCATCTGCAAAAGGAACGCCTTACTGGAGCCTATCGGAAACTGAGACCACTCCGATATGGTCCTTACACCATTACTAAGGCTGTGGGGGACAATTCATTTGAGCTCAGCATTCCCCCATTCCTTGGCCTACACCCAGTGTTCAATGTGGATCGCCTTCGGCCATACTTTCCACCATTGCTAGACACATCCGACATTGCAGAGCAGCTCACACCCACAGAATTAAACCCAGATTGCATGGAACAGGCTGCCACTGATCGGATCATGGACACACAGATCAAGAACACTCGCCAACAGAATATCCAACTATATCGAGTTGTCAAAGCAGGCCAATTCCTTCACCAGGGCAAGTGGCTCACCAGGGACCAAGTTCAGCAGAAGTTTCCTCATCTCATGGAGGAACTCAACGCAATGGGGACCATTGCTTCCTAAGGGGGGAGGAATGATCCAGGTGGATCTTGGTGGCCACCTGCCAAGCCCACCTGGACCCCCATCATTGTTCTGCTCAGCATTTTCAGTTTCCTTAATCGTAGCACAACTTACTATTTTTAGCAGTTTTTCGGGTCCTGAACTTCCGGAGCCGCTTTTAGGCCCTAAACGATGTTTTTTGGGGAATCCAGGGGCAACACAGGTCCAGTGTTGCCCATTCCAATGATGATAGTGCTCGGATAGATCTTTCTAACGAGCTATTGTATGCGTCAAACGGAGATCGTATGCCAAAGTTACGACCCCGGGAAATTGATGTACCAATTTACCCCAAACGGGGCCCATAGTTTGGCGTTTCATCTTCTAGGGTTAGGTTTTGGAATGTTAAGGGTTTTCCCACTGTTTCTCAACAATAAATAGGCCTTCGAGCCTCATTGTAAGACAGTTCAGAGGCATGTAGCCACCACATCTCTTCTCAGAGATAAGCTACCATCGCCCTAGCTGGGTTATTTCCATCACTGTTTGTAAGCATATTTCAGTATTCTACATTAATGAAGTAAAGCATTATTTCCGCTGCATATCTATGTTTATGGTTATCTCTGTGTTTTATTGCGTTCCTGTTTAAATCCGGATCAGTGGTATCAGAGCGGTCTGCTTTTTCTCTGTTTTTCTTTGCATGTCCCCGACGAGGTCGGGATATAAGGAGTTAGGGCTTGAACTGGTCGAACCTTTACAAGACCAGCCTCAAAAATCCCGACGGCCTCCCATGGCGGACGAGAAGAAAGACGAGGGGGCAGGAGATCCTATCAAAATCTTGCTCGAAGAAGCCCTCGAGCGACAACAGAACGCGATGATGGACAGTTTCGCCCAGATCCTTCAGTAGCTACCCAGAAGCGACGCATCGGCTTCCAGCAGCTACTCTGGAAACGCCACGCCCTTTAAGGTACAAGTTAATTTTGAAATCCCCATATTCGAGGGTCATATAGACGCAGATGCCGTAGATAAATGGTTAAATCTGCTAGAGGGATATTTCTTTGTTCATGAATTTTCGAGTCGGGAAAAGATTGTTTTTGTTCTTCTCAAAGCAGCCCCCCACGTCAAGGACTGGTGGGAAACCTATTGCGAGCAGAAGGATGAAAGCACTGGCTCACTATTTTCAGCCACACCCACTTGGGATTCATTCCGTGATGCCTTCAAGGAGCAGTACTATCCTGTCGGAAGCTATGAGGATGAATACATAAGATGGACCACAGTGCGGCAAAGAAGGGACCAAGACGTGCCGGAGTTCACCAATCTTTTCCATACCCTTTGCACAAAGTTGGGTATCAAGGATACGAAGCAGCATTTGATACTCAAATACCATGGCTGCCTGCACAAATACATCCAGGAAGAGATGGTGTTCTTAAACATCTCCTCTCTCGGCACGGCGTACCGATACGCTGTCAAAATTGAGCAAAAATTCAAACAGAAGAAGCGAGACTTTGGATCTGCAAATCCGAAGCCCAAAGGACCAAGCCAAGGCGGGGTGACCCAAGACAACCCGTCGAAGCTGCAAGAAAAGAACAACACCATGAAGCCAAAGAAGGACACAGGGAAGTGGTGTGAGTTCCACAAGAGTCCCACTCATAACACAAGTGAGTGTCGGACCAAACAGTCGCTGGTGGCTGAATTGAAGGCTTCTGAATCAGATGCATGTTCCGACCCTGAGCTAGAACCCGACAAGGGGAATGGAAAAGGGAAGCAGATCATTGATGCAGATCCCAGCACCACTGTTTCCACTGCCAAGATCCAAAAAGATGAGCCCGAGAATCCAGAGGAAGGGGAGCTTCTTTTCCACTCACAGATGTGGGTGAAGGTTTCGCCGCTACAATTCATTGTTGATAGTGGTAGCCAAAAGAACCTCGTTTCAGAAGAGGTCGTGAAACAGTTGGGCCTATCGACTACACCACACCCGCAGCCATACAGTATCGGGTGGCTTCATGAGGGAAGAGATCTCAAAGTTCGCCAGCAGTGCCGCCTTCCCTACAGCATCAAACCATTCACAGACGAGGTATTGTGTGATGTTACACCTCTGGATGTTTGTGATGTATTATTAGGCCAGCCATACTTGTGGAAGCGACATGCTGTGTATGAGTCAAGGCCTCGTGTTGTCATTATTTCTTTGAATAATTCATTATACAGGATACCAGAGGTAGCCCCACCTACCGCCACATCTTTGATCACTACTAAGAAAGGCAGCAAGCTCATATCACAGACGAGGAAATTCATCTGTATGGTTCACACCCAAAGTAAGGGGAAGATCATTTCTACATCCATGACCCTTGCAAAGGGTCCCTCTACGCAGCAGCAGCAGAGGAATACAGTCATGACAGAACACAGGAACAACTTCTCCTCACCCACAGGGGTATCACACAAGCTTCAAGTGGGCGACAAAGTTTGGTTACATCTGCAGAGAGAACGCCTTACCATAACGCATCAGAAGCTCAGACCACTTCGACATGGCCCTTACAACAGTACGAAGGCAGTAGGGAACAATGCTTTGGAGCACATCACTCCTCCATTCCTTCACCTGCACCAAGTGTTCAATATGCACCATCGTCGACCATGCTTCCCACCATTACTGGACACATCAAAGATTGCAGGACAAGTTCAACAGATGGAGGAACTCAACGCAATGGGGACCATTGCTTCCTAAGGGGGGAGGAATGATCCAGGTGGATGTCGGTGGCCACCCACCTATCCCATTTGGACCCCCACAACTGTCTCTTTCAGTCTTTTGAGTTTCCTAAATTGTAGCACAGTTTACTATTTTTAGCAGTTTTTCGGGTCCTAAACTTCCGGAGCTGTTTTGAGGCCCTAAACGACGTTTTTTGGGAAATCTGGGGGCAACATGGGTCCATGGACCGATGTTGCCCTACACAAAGTTGTAGTGCTCGGATAGATCTTTCTAACGAGCTATCGAACGCGTCAAACGGAGATTGTATGCCAAAGTTACGACCCCGGGAAATTGATGTACCAATTTACCCAAACGGGGCCCACAATTTGGCGTTTCATCTTCTAGGGTTAGATTTCGGAATGTGAAGGGTTTTCCATTGTTTCTCCATAATAAATAGGCCTTCGAGCCTCATTGTAACACAGTTCGAAACAGTTCAGAGGCATGTAGCCGCCACATCTCTTCTCAGAGATAAGCTACCATCGCCCTAGCTGATTTACTCCTATTTTCGGTTGTAAGCATATTTCAGTATTCGCCATTAATGAAATGAAGTATTATTTCCGCTGCATATCTGTATTTATGGTTATCGCATCTATGTGTTTATGGTTATCTCTGTAATTTATTGCGTTCCTGTTTAAATCTGGATCAATGAGTCTATGTCCTATGCAGACGGCACGATCCAAGGATCGTCATAAATGACGGTGTCTGATGTAATCATATGAATGGATGCAAATGAAGACACTGCATTGGGTGGAGGAAAAGGAAAATTTCCCAGTAAACCGGAATCTTTAACTAATCCTACACCAACATCCTTGTAAGGGATAGTCATTTTACCAACATGCTAGATAGTCTCTGAAGAGGTTGGGTTGGACGAAAAGTAAGCCAGCTAGTCTATTGTTACGATCTTGCCATTATATGGAAACTTTATTACTCGGAAGACCGATGAAACGACCGCTGTCATAGCGTAAGACCAATTACGACCCAGGAGAAGGTTGTAGTCTAGAGGGGCATCAACCACTTCCACGTCCAAACTAATAGTTTTTCCTTCAACCCCTATAGGAAAATCCTATAGAATGCCAAAAGGATGAAACCCACGGCCATCAAAGGCCTTAAGAATTGTCGGGGATTGATTTAGTGAAGGAGAACCAAGCGATCTCCAACATTGTATCGACATAATACACGTAGAAGCCCCCTCATCAATTAAAGTCCGATGAATAGGCCTATTTTTGACTATCACTGGGATCTGGAAAGCCATCTGATGAGGTAAACGGGGTGTACTATTTTCTAGATCAAAGATTATGAGGTTCGGGTCCTGAATGTCAACAGCTCCGATTGCCGACAAGAGTAATTTGCGTTGTGCTGGACATGATTGCAGCACCTCCAAAGCTGACATTGCTGAGGGTGAAACAACTAAATCCTCAACAATGTTATAATTCTGGGCTGCTCTCGCATGTGGATTGAAAGCGGACTTCCGAAGTATACCCTTAGCGGGTGGTTTGATTACCAAGTATGGATTAGGTTTCTCGATCTGTAGTGGATAGGAACCGGGAGTTGAGGTTGATGGATTTGATTGAGAAGATTCTTCTTCTTTTCCATCAACAAGACTTTTACTACCATAATCTTGCGATCGAGTCGCAATCCTAACATGTGACATCATCAATATGGGTTCCTCATTGGCATTCGAGGAAGAACCTATCATCTTGCTATCTTGAGCTGGAAAAGGATCCTTCAAGATAGTAGGAGTTTGAAAACCTTTGACCATTTTTGCAACCTCTGCTCTATGCGGACAGTCCCTTTTAAAGTGTTCTTCTTCACAAATTAGACAAGGATATCGAGGTTTGCATTTTTTGTCATTGGCTTCTCCTTTTTCAGTTTTCTCCTTTGGAGTTTTGTCTGCTTTCTTCTTCTTCTTCCCTTTCTTCTTACCGTCAGATTTAGATTTAGTTGTAGATGACTCTACAACATGAATATCGGCGGAGAGTTCAGCGGAAGAGTCTCCGGTCGGGGAATCTGGTAAGGTTATAATTGGAGAAGAATTATTTGAAGATTTCTTCTTGCTTTTAGTGTTCACTGAACCAATCATGCCATCAGCAGCATGAGACCCTGACGGAGCAGCAGCTATTTGATTTCCTTTGGGCAGATCCGGGATTTTTTCATGTAACTTACCCGACTGAGTATAAACCAAGTCAAGGTATTGCGCTTGAGCAATTACTTGCTCCTCAGTAACTACTTCGGCTTTAGCTACATCTTCAGTAATCTTCGGCAATAATGATTTAACAAACCATTCAACTAAGATTTCGTCCGGGATAAAAACTTTCACTAGACGCTGTCGACGTTGCCATTCATGAATATGATCAAAAATATACGTAGACGTCGATTGTTTTAACGAGGTTAATAACTCCGTGCCATTATCATATCTGACCGGCAACTGAAAATGAGTTAAAAATGAGGTAGCTAACTGGCTGAAATTATAAAAAGAGGCCCGTGGTAACTCAATGTACCAGTTGACCGCGAGACCAATGAGAGTGCACTGGAAAAGACGTAAACGGATTGAATCGTCCGAGATGGTATTGGAGGCACACCAGAGGTGATATGTCATCACGTGATTCGACGGGTCCTCTCTTGGCTTTCCTTCGAACTTGGGTATGTCACTAGGCAACTTATTTGGCATTTTCGGCCAAGACGGAAGATAATTAATAGGATGGTTCGTTAGGCGTGTCAAATTAGGCAAATCCAACGTTGTAATGAATGGTAACTGGCAGTTAGGGTCTCTGAAACTCTGAGTCATTAAACCAGCCCCAGGAGGAGGATACCCAGGATAACCAGAAATAGGAGTCGCATTAGGGATATTATAACCTCCTGGGAAACCAAGATTAACCGAACCATACTGGGGTTGTTGAGGTTGTTGATATGTATACCCAGGGTACGGTTGATACTGATATACTGGTTGTTGCACAGCGGAACCGTATTGGTACTGTCCTGGGTACAGTTGGTATGGTTGACTTGTAACAACCGTACTTGAACCAGGTTGCCCCACAGGTATCGGAACTAAAGCTTGAATTGTAGGTCCAGACTGAGGTAAAGATGCTTGAGGGTTCGTGGTAGGAGCAGTAGAAATCGGGGCTATAGATACTCCGGAAGTAGGTGGGGTAGATGGAGTAGATATTGCAGCAGTCGTAGCAGCGGTTTGGGACCGAGTACGAGGTGTACTAGGTCCAGCCGACTGTGAAACTACATAAGGTACAGAAGTTTGAACAATAGACTGAACAGGAACAATGGGTTGTCCAGTTTGAGATCACGACTGTACATTCGATTGCAATACTGGTTGAGATTGTGATGGATTCCACACTAACGGCATTCCGGGGTATGGACTCACGACAGGTTGACCATATTGAGGACCATAACCTGGTTGAGGGTAGGGTTGATAACTCAAAGGTACATTTTGGGTTCCTTGAACGAAAGGTTGACCGGAAGGTGATTGATAAATCTGGGGTTGATAACCCTGAGGCACATACTGATACTGAGGTTGACCTTGAGGCATATATGGATACTGGGGTTGACCTTGAGGCACGTATTGATACTGGGGTTGACCCTAAGGTACATATTGATACTGAGGTTGACCTTGAGGAAGGTATTGATACTGGGGTTGACCCAAAGGTACATATTGAGTTTGGGGTTGACCTTAAGGTTGCCCCTCCGGCACAAATTGAGAACCTTGAGGTTGCCCCCCAGGCACAAATTGAGTACCTTGAGGTTGCCCCCCAGGCATTACTTGAAAAACCTGAGGTTGACCTGTAGGAGGTAACTGACCACCTTGAGGTTGTTGGTTAGGAACCATACTTGACATCATAAGAATTTCCTCTACACTTAATGGTTTAGCTCTGTTATTTCCAGTTAATAACCCTTGTTGACCAGGTTGAGGAGATGCTCCCGAGAAAGTACCAGCAAGAGATTGATATCCGACAGGAACTAAAGGACCACCATGAATAAAAGATTATGAAGATTGAGACATCACGGATGACTGTATTGACATATTAGATGGAGGATAAAAACCGCCAGGTGTCGAGTGAAAAGGAGCTCGAGGTGGTGAAAAACTTAACCCTGGGTTGTCTAAGAAGTTCATTAAAGAAATATACCAAGTAGTACTCCTTGGTAGACTGTAAAAAATGGATTCACGCTCCCTTAATTCGATAATAGGTTGATTCTCAGGGACGGATAGACCTTCCTCTTCCTCAAGAGAAGCAAGTTCTTCAATAGCTATCAAACCAGAAGGAAGATTTTCGGTAATGACTCTTTCTACCCTAGGTGAATCAGGACCACTAGAAGTCGGAGAAGCTACCTCTGATACGGGAGTAGCAGCAATTTCACTTTCAGGTTCTGATACTTCAGGTTCTTCACCTATATCACTAGTAGACGAGAAGCTACCAGTTAGCTCAGAAACTGCAACAGCTTCTGGATTATAACCTGTCTCTAGACTTTGGTAATCAGAATGAACTACCAATGAAGATTCCCCTTCTTGAGGTGATCCAATTCTACTTCCAGGTGATCCCCCTTCTTCAGGTGATCCAACTCTACTTCCACTAGGAGTTACGAGGACTTTCAAACCTTCGTAATGACTCAGAACCTCTTCAGGAGGTTGTCCCTGAAGTCTACAGGACTTCCTCAATAAATCAGCCACTATTACAAACTCAGGAGACTCGCCCCAGAGTCTACGGGACTGCCTTGGTAATTTAGCCATAGCTAAAAACTTTTAACGACTTCACACGCAAACAAAGTAAAATCTCCAATAAAACCGCTTAATAGTCTCTAAAGAACCAAAACAAATTTGAATCACACGCCTAAAGAATCTAGGGCATCAAACCATGCACAAACAGTAACCTTCCGGACCGAAAACACTAGTTGGTGATGAAATCCAACATCATCGAGTTCAGCACAGAAGTGGCGGGTAGAACAGTTACCCCAGAAACCTGCTTAATGAATAGACTGGACCAAGTTCCTCCACTTTAAAAACCTTCTCGAGTGAAGTGAACCCCCCAGAAAATCCAAGTGATTCTAGCCGATGTCTGCTTCAGGTACAGTGGGATCTTCCCTCCACCGTCACCTTAGGTAGAATCCTAAAGATAATAGTCGCTAAGGTTACCAACAGCAACAAATATACCTGGGGGAACAGTCTACGATCTGATACACACGCAAGGGCAGAGTAACAAGCTCAATCCCCTTGCCGGTTCCTTGACAATAATCCAAGGTTTACCAACAAGTGACCCCAGGCTCCTCGACAATAATCCGAGGTTTACCGTTTTTAATACGTGTATATCTGGCGTCATTCCCAATGAGGGAGGATTGATCCCCTCACTGGTTCGGACACGATCTCGTGCTTCTCCTTTAAGAGGAGCTTTCCCAGAGCATAAATGTAACAGTTGGATTTATCCTACCACAAGATGAGCTACTTGTTTGGTTTTATAGTCTTGGAGAGTTAATTACTCTCCTACTCCAAGACACTAGCCTTTTCTATATTGGTGTTTTAGAGCCCTAGTAAATAAAAAGTTACTAAGTTAATTTTACTTTAAGCGTTAATTTTACAGTTGTTCCTTAGGACAAAAGGTAGTGGAGATGAAACTGATGGTGTGTAGACTTGACTCAAATCCACTAAAAAGATGCACCTAGGATGATTTAAACTATTTTTCCTTTTTTAATGAATATCCTAGCTAAGAGAGTTGAGAGAATGCAACATTTATAAAGGACAACTTTCTTGGCAAAGACAAGCAAGAAAACAATCTCTATCTTTTCCAAAGCATACAACACATGACCACTAATTATTTCACAAAAAATCCTTTCTCTTTTCAAAGACTTCAAATGCTATTAAAGCAAACTTTTCAAAAGAGTTTTTGTATTTTTCCCTATATTAACAAAGCATATAAAGCTACTTAACAAGAATCAATTTTAACAAATCTATGAAAATCAAATCAATTTCACCTAAAAGAAAATCTAAGAGAAATTTACCTAAAAGCAAACCTAATGAGGAAAAAACCTACAAAATGTGATTCTAGGATGTTTTACTCGGTCAAAAGGAAACCAAGGATCAGTTCATGCAGAATCATAAACCAATCAAAAACAAAAATCGAAATCTTTTTGTTCCTTTCTCAAGAATGAAATTCAAAGCTTTAAATCACAAACTTTCTCGAAATCTGCAAAGGGAGGACACAAAGGTAGGTCTCTCACAAAGGTGGGTTTTATGAAAGGTCCGACTCCTAAGAAGACTGAAAAGACCAAGGAGATCCAAGGTTTTTACAACTTCTAAAGCCAAAGTCACTACAGGACCAATGCAAAAATCAAACCTAGGGCTAGAACTTCTATGAATTTCACTAAAACCCTCGATGCTAACGAATCGAGCTTAGATGAAGATCCCTGACAGGTAACCAGTGGATCTGGGTGGTAAAAACAAATTAAAAACAAAATCTAATAGGTAAAATGGAAAAATTTGGAATTTCTCAACTTTTGACAGGGGTACGCAGGCAACCTGTTAGAACAGGTGCGGGTACGCTCTGTGCACAAAGCTCCAGTGCATACAAGTACACACTGTGCTTAACTCAGAGGGTGCATATAGCTTTAAAAGTCAAGAAAAATAAAAACTAAGTTAACCCTAAGCTATTCCACCCAAATTCACAGTCAAACAGTCAAACAACCAGAAAGAAAACAACTTTTCTTAGATCAAAGAAACAAAAGAGAAATCAATCAAATCAGATCCCCAGCAGAGTCGCCATTTTGTCACGCGGAAAGAGTCGACTTTGCAGACAAAGTAGACCTCCCTAGAAGCTGAAGTGTTTCTAGTGACAAACAAGACAATTAAGAAGTATCCTTCTCTAAATATGCATTTACAATACAAGTAATCAAGTGTTTAGATCCTACCTTTAGTCCAACGCTGTCGTAGTAGCCAAGCCTCGCCGAGCTGGATGCATTCCTCCTTCTCTTCAAAACATGCATTCACTAACAAACAAACGATTAAATAGCACTTGGATAACTCATAAAATAAAGCATATTTAACATACAGACCAAGGAGTATATGAAACAATTCATCAATAACAAATCATTGAGAAGAATGGACTTATTTGTATTAATAGGAAACAAAAGAAACCTTACAACCTGAGCCTTGGTGTTGTGCAGGTCCCTTCCAGGGTCCAGCAAGAGTTCTCCTTTACTCTGATCAACTCACCCACTTCCAAATGAAACAAGAAAGGATGGGAATCTCTCCTCACAAGCTTCCACAAGGAAGTCCTAATTCAAGCAGCATCTACCCTTATGAATCTTCATCTTTCAACCTCTCCCTCCCTCTAGCTCAATGCCTCTATTTATAATGCTCTAGAGGAAGTTATTCAGATCCACCATGAATGGGATAAGCTCCTCTTTGAATGGGATAGCTCCCCTCTTCATGGGATGAGTTCCTCTTTCTTTGGGATGCATGAACCATCTGGAGGCGCTCAATACACGTCAAACAATCTTCTAGAAGGTTCTAGATTTGACCACAAGTAACTTTTTTGAAGTAGAACTTGCGCATTTTGACCTTTACAAGAGTACGCACCCCACCCTTTACATATAGAGCGTACAAGTATGCAGGTATTGTGAACTTGAAGTGTGTACACGCAGGTAAGGTTAAGAGAAACTGCGTAACCAGAGTTAATTGACTTTTTGAGGACTTTTCTCTTTTTCTTGGAGTTTGACATGAGGAGCAGAGATGCAAGGCTTGCCAAGGAGGATAGTATGACAAGTGACGGAGCCATACTAACTGCGAATAGTCATGGTGACAAATTTTAGTGTAATAGATGTGCTCGACAATCCCTGGTTTGACAGAGATGTCGATGGATTGAGTCTGCGTTATGTTTCCCATGTTGCCTTTGGACACTTGATAAATCTGGATAGGTGTCTGAAGAGGCTGGGAGGGGAGATGGACACGTGAGCATATCCTGTTGGGCAGGGAGAAACGAGGAACGATGGTGATTATCGAACCAAGGAGGTTCCTTGAGAGACATGGTCTCAATAATGGCTTCATCGGTAGGAAATATTTCCTGTAAAGGATCTGAAGTAGTGTCATCTCCAAGCCAAGGGGAATGAACATACGAGTCAAGAGCCTTGCTCAAAGGAGCAGGTTTTGAGGGAGGAGGAGCCAATGCAGCGACAATCTCAATGTAGTTGAGCTCGACAGGACTCAACGACATTATATCGCCCCGGGATTCTATCTGATCAGTGGGGGGAAGAACCCACGGGTCAGAGTGTACATAAATCATATTAATAGAGGCGAGAGTAGGAGGTGGGAGGGGAAAAACACCCATTAGAGCAGGGTCCTTAAAAAGTTCGACTCCCACATTCTCACATGACCTGGAGGTATGCTCCACAAAAGGTACGTTGCCCTCAGAAGATGAGGCGAAGAAGGAGAGCTGGTCCACAGTGACAATCTTCCCCTGATGAGGGAATCGAATGATACGAAAGAGGGATGAAGCCACGGCTTGCATGGCATATGTCCATCTATGGTCGAGGAGGAGGTTGTAAGTAATATTAGCATCAATGACTTCAACCTTGACCTCGACGGTCTTCCCTTCTAAAGAAATAGGCAAACGTTGGACGATACCAAGAGGATGAGATTCTCTTCCATCAAAGGCCTCTAAAGTCATAAGGGACTGCCTCACCAGATTTCTTTCCTTATACAGGTCATTATTAACATGAAAAACCAGAGATTCTAGGTTTGATCCCCAGTGGAGTTGCCAAATTGTTGTGGAGGTAATTCCCCTCTGCAGACAGAGGCAATCCCTACTAGCCCAGATCGGGTCTAGCAACAATCAAACAATGCTAACACGCTGGTTCCTAATTGCAAAATAAAGATAGGTGATGAAGACCTACTTGGATTCCAACGCTAATAGTCATAGAAGAGATGTTGCCCTTGCTCCTTTGCCTTGGCCGATCACAATCCTCCACAATCTCCGTGAACAGACACCTGCACATATAAAGAACAATGAATACAGGCATGAAATCTAATAAATGCAATTATACATCAGTCAGAAAGGATGTAACTCAACATCAACCATTACAAAGACAATGAGAGTGGAACCATAATGCTAGTCATCTATTATTAATAATCAACAAAGGAGAATACAACCATTGTTATGACGTCAAGTCCTCCTTTGGCTGGGTGCTCAGCTACACAAGTCTTGCAAAGCTTGTAGGGGATGGGAAACAAGCCTCTCTCTCTTTGGTGACAAGAATCTCCTCACTTAGATTAGGCTTTGTGGACACAAGGAAGGCTCTTGCAACTTGAATCTCTTGAACTCCTAATATTCTCACTTCCAGCACTCTAACTCCAACTAGAACTAGCTTGCTCAAAGGCATAGAGACAAGCTTTTATAGATGGAAGAGAAGGAGATAAGATCAATCACATTTTCTATGGATTTGACTTTGTCACTTGGAAGCCTCCATGAAAGGTGGCAAACCACTTGCCTCCCATGGAGATTCGAAGCTAAACCACCCTCCCCCAACATAGATGCAGTTGATGAATGGGTTAAGGAGAACCTTGGGAGGTTGATTTGTTAAAAACTATGCCCAAGTTGGTTGGCGCGATTGCGACTCTGGGACAGAGCACCAACTGGCGCACCCTCTTTGGAGGATTTCCCCCATTGGCACGGGTAGTACACAATGAACCCGCGCTAATGCGAAAATGGATATTTTTATGGGCAAGCTGCAAGAAATGTCTTCAGGGCACATGAAGCTCACACTCAGAGGGGAATGATACAAGTGGTTTCAAGTCTTGTCACTTCTCACAGGTCTCGGAATGAGTCCTCCAATGTGCAGGAGAGGGGTAATAGGGATGGTGACAAATGGTGACAAATTATTGTGTAACAGTATTGGTACCATCACACCCTGCCTTTAAGGCAATATGTATGCATCGCACTTCCCGAGTGCAGTATACTCAGTTCACTGTGTAACAGGTGCGCTGATCAGATAAGGTTAACTTTACCTTTAGGCTTTGGTTTTTCCTCACTACTTTCAGTC